>PVMK01114330.1_pt1 | contig 14514 bp, 11 predicted proteins | sample 1853481 | NCBI WGS metagenome assembly PVMK01 (sample SAMN08533507, study PRJNA380276) | Marine sediment metagenome, whole genome shotgun sequencing project. | reverse complement strand
ACGCCCATCTTTTTGTTGACCACAGCTGCAGCGGCATCCGCTATCTGCTATCCTATCTTGTTTTCGGTATAGCTTATGCATTTTGTTGCAAGCAAAGCACCAAAGCGCGCGCACTAGTGGTGTTCGCTGCTTTACCGCTTTCCGTCGTGGGCGGTGTGCTTCGACTTGGCATTATTTTCTCTTCTGTTTACTACATCGGACCGGTTATGACAGAGCATCGTCCCCATGTTCTTTTGAGCTGGTCGGTTTTTACCGCTTTGCTGGTGGGAGCTATTGGGGTGGACCGGTATTTAACAGGTGTCAGGGTTCAGGTGTCGGGGAGAAGATGAAAAAAGTGACTAAAGTGACAAGTGAGCTAAAGTTTACCCCGTGAAATGTAAAGCCTATTTCTCTGGGGTGACTGAAGTGTGAAATGATCTAAAGTTCAAAGAATGAATAATAAAGACCTACAAGGCAGGCGAGGCATTATAGATCATTGGGGCCAAGTTTTTCAACCACATAGTCAGGGAATGTTTTTTGGAGCTTTTTATCAAAACTGAAAATTTTTCTTGCATGATGATTTAAGGCCTGCATAACGATGACCAGGTCTGCGAAATCTCCGCCCTTCTTGAAGTGATGGATGGCATTCCCCATGACCTGGGGCTCTGAAAAGATAAATATTGATGTATGCATCAGAGTTTCCAGGAACCGGTAGATATCTTCCCGGGTGCATTCATAAACGGATTCAAGTACCCATACCGTCTCGATGAGAACCTCGCTTAAGATGATTATATGTTGACCTTTTTTTTCGACCGATTCTATGAGTTTTTTCACCGTCAGGGCTTGTTTCTCATTGTCTTCAATGAGCATCCTTACAAGGGCATTCGTATCCAGCGCAATCAATTCATTCCCCTTTCGGCTCTTCTTTTGTGGATTTCGGCTTCCATTTTTTCAACGGAAACAGGCTGCTTCGGTTTTCGGTGTTTTAGCATACCGAACAGTTCAGAGACCGGGGACTGTTTGTTTGTGATTAACACTTTCCCTTCTTCAAGAGGAATAAAAACAATTTTGTCAAATGTCCCCAACTTAAGGAACTCTCTAATTTTTTTAGGAATGGTCACCTGGCCTTTTGAAGAGATTGTACTTGTAATCATATTTACCCCCTCCATGATCAAACAGAACATCAGGAAATCTTTACCATATGGTAAAGATAACATTCCGCATTATTTTGTCAACCCTAAAATTTAGCCACCCTTTTTAGGGGTGGTGTTTGATTAGGGATTAAGAATCATGCAAAGGAGAGATTATTGAAAATCTTTGTTGATACTGATGTATTGATAGACTTAGCAGATCCTAATTCTCACAATGGTGAATTGGCAGACATTGTAAATAATGTGACGGATTTCAGCTTTTGGATTTCCGCAGCTTCTATCTCCTGTATTATTGATAGATATTCAGATCTTCGAAATCCTGACAAAACCCGGGATTGCCTGAATTATATTCATGAAAATTTTTCCATTATCCCGATGCGGCATTCAATTTTTACTGAAGCTCTTGAAAAAAATGAGGAAGATTTTAAGGTTCAGATCCAGATTGCTTCAGCAGAAGCTTTTAAGATGGATTGCATCGTTACATATAATGTTGAAGGATATAATAACACATATATACAAATAGTTACACCTGTATTGTTCATGGAAAAAATCAAGTCCGGATATTTTGACACCATCAACAATGTTCCGTTCATAGACCTTAAAGTTCAACAACATCAGATCTATAATGAAATTGATGACAGGATTACGGATATTATAACCAACACCGGTTTTATTCTGGGAAAGCATGTTGATGAATTTGAAGAAAGCTTTGCTGAACTTCAGGAAGCAAAATATTGCATAGGAGTATCAAGCGGGACAGATGCGCTGCATATTGCCATGATGGCACTCGGCATTGGTCCTGGAGATGCTGTGATCGTTCCGGTCAATACATTTATTGCCACTGCTGAAGCTGTATCGCTAACAGGGGCTACACCGATCTTCGTGGATTGTGATGAGTATTATAATTTGGATACGAGGAAACTCGAAGAGTTTTTGAGGAAGAGTATACAGGCCGAAATTAGCCACAGACACACACTGACACACACGGACCTTTTGTCCGGGCGACATGCCCGAACAAAAAATGTCATCGCTGAAAGCGAAACTCCTCAAGCCTCAAACCACAAACCTAATGCTCTGAACGAACAGAACGCTTTTAACGCTCCTAACCATCTAAACGTTCTAAATTTACCCCGTGAAATTCATGTCAATGAGGAGCGGAGCGAATATCACCGGGGCGATCTTAACTATTCACGAATCACTGGAATAATACCGGTTCATCTTTATGGCCAACCGGCCAATATGGATGAAATCATGGCATTGGCGGATGAATACAACCTGATGGTAGTAGAAGACTGTTGTCAAGCCCATATGGCAAAATGGAAGGAGAAAAGCGTTGGAAATTTTGGTGCATTTGGAGCTTTTAGTTTTTATCCAGGTAAAAATCTGGGTGCTTATGGCGAGGCAGGTGCACTTATCACAAATGATAAAAATCTTTATCTAAAAGCCAAAATGATTCGGCAGCATGGCGAGATTGAACGTTACAACCATAAAGTTATCGGCCATAACTACCGAATGGAAGCTATTCAGGGGAGCAGTACTTTCTACCAAGCTGAAATACTTAGAGGAATGGACTAAGAAGCGAAAGAAAAATGCACAACTCTATACCGAAATACTTTCAGAGGTGAAAGGAGTCCAAACGCCAAAGGAATTGGATGGTACTAACTGTGTTTATCATCTATATGTAATCCAGACAGATAATCGTGATGGACTACAACAATATTTACAGCAAAATGGAATTTCGACCGGATTGCACTATCCTATTCCCCTGCATCTACAGGGAGCATACAAAGATCTAGGATACAAACAGGGAGATTTTTCCGTGGCAGAGAATGCTGCGGGAAGGATTTTATCACTTCCGATGTATCCCGAACTGAATGAAAAACAGATTCATTATGTATGCGATAAGATCAAAGAATTTAATAATTAGCCACAGACCCACACAGACTCACACAGACGTTTTCTCCTGCGGACTCCGCAGAAGAAAAGGTGTCATCGCTCCGCGATAAAGAAAAGATCTTTCCAAGTCCGTGTGTGTCTGTGGCTGAATGAGGGAAAATGGATATTAACGAGCTGACCTACAAAATTAACGGTGCAATATTTGAGGTGAACAAGGTCCTTGGGGCAGGGTTCATGGAAAAAGTATATGAAAATGCACTACTTGTCGAGTTTCGAAATATGGGGATGAAAGCTAAAGCTCAAGTCCCAATAGACGTTAATTATAAAGGTGAAATAGTAGGAGAATATTTTGCAGATATTGTTGTTGAAGATAAAGTTCTTTTAGAGTTGAAGGCGGTTGAATCTCTACAGAAGATTCATGAGGCCCAGTTATTAAACTACCTTAAAGCTACAAAGTACAAAATTGGTTTGCTTGTAAATTTTACACACCCTAAAGCTGTGATCAAAAGGTTTGTGATTTAATTATCATTGGCTACGGATCAAAGATTTAATTGGCCACAGACCCACACAGACTCACACATACGTTTTCTCCTGCGGACTTCGCAGAAAAAAAGGTGTCAATCGCTTCGCGATAAAGAAAAGATCTTTCCAAGTCCGTGTGTATCTGTGTGTGTCTGTGGCTAATATAAAAAAATAAGGTGGTTGATGTGAAAGATATTAATGTGGTTGCTTCGGATGTGAAGCTGGGAAAAGATGTCAAGATCTATAATTTCGTAAACCTATATGGCTGTGAGATTGGTGATGAAACCCGCATCGGAGTATTCGTGGAAGTTCAGAAAAACGCTAAAATCGGTAAGCGCTGCAAGATCCAGAGCCATACATTTATCTGCGAAGGCGTGATCATAGAAGATGAAGTCATTGTATCGCACGGTGTGATGTTCATCAACGATCGAGATCCCTGGGCAGTCAATCCGGATGGATCATTAAAGACCGATGAAGATTGGAAATGTATTTCTACAGTAGTAAAAAAAAGGGCTTCTATCGGTTCTAATGCCACAATCATGTGTGGTGTAACCATTGGGGAAGGTGCATTGGTGGGAGCCGGTGCCGTAGTGACTAAAGACGTGGCTGCCAATTCAGTTGTAGTCGGCAATCCGGCGAGAGTCTTGCGAAAGAGAAATTAGCCACCGACACACACAGACCTACAAGAAATTAATTGGCCACAGACCCACACAGACTCACACAGACAAAAACTCTTTTTTGTTCGGGAGAGTCTCCCGGACAAAAGGCTTGTCCAGTTAAATTCCGGAGGACCATTATCTGGGGTCCGTGTGTGTCCGTGTGGGTCTGTGGCTAATATAAAAAAGCATGAAAGTTAAACATCCAAAATATAAATACGTTTTTCTTGCAGAGGACATAATTATCCTCACTATTTTGTTTTTTCTGTCTCTGACAATAGTGATGCCTGAATTCTGGTCCTTTTCTAAAGGTCAGTACTACTTTTATTTTAATTATATTGTTTTTTGTTTTTTACTAACTGCTATTTATATTATCTCCTTTCGGCTTAATAATTTATATAAAAGAACAGTTGTCACAACACGGTACCGACAGTTTATTCTTTTAATAAAGGCTCTGCTCGGCGGGACTATATTTATTATAATATTCATGGTTTTTATAAATATAGATTATTTCATGTTATATGGAAAGCGTCTGATAACTTATTTATTTCTAATGAATCTTCTCGTTTTCACCTTATTTAGGGCACTTTCTAGCAGAAGTGTCTATGCTCTTATGGCCAAGGGAAAAATCACGAAGATAAAAGTTTTGATTGTAGGCGGTGATGAAACCGCTATTTATGCTGCTAAAGAAATACAGCGTGATCCTTTTGCGGATTTTTTTGTTGTCGGTTTTCTGGACGAATACAAAGAAATAGGTGAGAAAATCATTCAGAATTCATATAATCTTGGGAAATTAAGTGATTTGGATAAAATAGCCAAAAATCACGATATAGATGAGATTTTGATTGCCATCGATAATGCTCCATATGAGAGGCTAATCTATATTGTCGAAAAATGTCTGCAAACAGGGCAAATTTGTTAAAATTTTTTCCGATCTTTTAAATGTTATTGCTGAGAAAGTGGATGTTGAGAAATATTCAAATGTTCCTGTTGTTTCACTATCCCAAAAACCTCTTAACGCCCCTTTTTGGGATGAAAAGCGAATTCTCGATATAATTTTATCTTCCGTGGCACTGGTAATACTTTCCCCGATATTTCTTATTGTTGCGATAGGCATTAAACTGTCTTCTAAGGGACCTGTGATCTTTAAACAGGAGAGGATTGGAAAAGACGGCCGTCCCTTTTTGTTTTTACAAATTTCGTTCAATGCATATGGGAAACAGTAATTCGAGACACAAGGGAATATGTTCAAAATTTTATTAATAATAAAGACCATTGTGAGAGTAAAGAAATCAAAGTCTATAAGATTATGAAACGATCCTAATATTTTTACGTTTCGGCAAGTTTATTCGAAGAGCAAGTATCGATGAGTTGCCTCAACTATTTAATGTCATTAAAGGTGACATGTCATTGGTAGGTCCAAGGCCTTGCCTGGATTATGAGTGGAGTTGCTATGAAGAATGGCATAAAAAGAGACTCAATGTCCTGCCCGGATGTACTGGGGTTATGGCAGGCATTAGGGAAGGAGTTCAGTCACTTTTGAAGAGATGGTAATTATGGACCTTTTACTATGTCAGCAATATGATCAATGTGGCTCGACCTCAAGATTTTTTTACGAACTATCCCTGTCATTTTTTTCGGAAAAGGAGGGCACTGAGGGCTCGCTCAAAAATAACTTCACATTTTAATGCGCCGATCCATCCCGCCTGGCTGCGTTGCTCGTCGGTTAAATAGCCCGGCTATTCGCCCTCCTCGCGCCTTGCCAAGCGGGCGCGTCGAATCCTGAAAATGTAAATTCATTTCTTCGCGAACCCTAAGGGTAGAAGGTAGAAAGAGCAGAAGGTGAGAGGATGAGAAGTTAAGAAGGTGAGAAGGTGGGAAGAGCAGAGGTGGGAAAATACGAAAGAACATAAAAACAGAAGATTAGAAGATCAGAATGAACAGGAAGAAAGACCTAAAGCACTTTCGTGATCTCGAAGTCTACAAGCGAGCTTTTGATGCAGCATATAGAAAAGGATACTTTCGATAAGCTCGATGACGAATATGAACAAATTATCGCCATGTTAAATTCCATGGAAAGAAATGCCAAGAAGTTTTGTTTCTAATCCCTTTGTGAACTAATCTTCTGATTTTCTAATCGCTTTATAAGCTGATCTTCTTATCTTCTGATTTTCTGATATTCTAATCCTATGAAAGGGAGGCAATCATGCTGAAAGTAGGTGTCATCGGATGTGGTTATTGGGGGCCGAATCTGATAAGAAACTTCACTCAATTAAGTAGAAGTGATGTCATTCGTGTAGCGGATTTGGATGAGGTGCGACTGGAATATATTAAGGGACTTTACCCTTCTGTTGAAACCACAATGGATTACAGAGATATTATTAATGATCCTGAAATTGATATTGTAGCTGTTGCAACACCAGTTCATACTCATTACAAATTTGCTTCGGAAGCCTTATGTGCTAAAAAACACGTTTTTGTCGAGAAACCGATCACGGCGTCGGCAATAGAAGCAGAGAATTTAATCGATCTTGCCGAAAAATATCAAAGAAAACTGATGGTAGGGCATACGTTTATTTATACTTCAGCTGTTCAGAAAATGAAGGAAATTATATGCTCCGGAGAGCTTGGTGATATTTATTACATAAACTCGCAAAGGTTGAACTTGGGGCTTTTTCAGCAGGATATCAATGTTATCTGGGACTTGGCTCCCCATGATATTTCAATTATTCTGTATTTGCTTGATCTTAAACCAACAACCATTAGTGCGGTAGGCACATCTCATATTAACTCGGCTATGGAAGATGTTGCAGTTTTAACAATGAAATTTTCAAATAGTCTTATTGCTTTTATTCAAACCAGCTGGCTCGATCCGGATAAAATCCGAAAAATGACGGTAGTAGGCAGCAAAAAAATGTTGGTTTTCGATGATGTACAGCCTACAGAAAAGATTAGGATTTATGATAAGGGGGTTGAGGTGCCGAAGCATTACGATTCCTATGCTGAGTTCCATTATTCTTATAAATACGGTGATATTATTATACCCAAAATCGATGGCAGTGAACCACTTTATGTAGAGCTGGACCATTTTCTGGACTGCATTATAAATGACGAGACGCCTTTGACTGATGGATTTGACGGACTATATGTCGTACAGATTTTAGAGGCTGCTGAGGAATCCCTAAAGAATGATAACAGGCCGGTGACGTTAGGACAACATAATTCATGCAGATATACCTCTTTATCCCACACTCGACCCCAGCTGAATAGTATTCAGATTTAATTTGGGTGGTCATGATTATTTTTTTGGATTAATACGGGTTAATCCAGAAGGGATCTGACCGCCCATTTTTTTTCAAGCATCAAGTCAAATTTGTTCTGTCACATATAATGATTATGTTTGGTTTTAAACTTTTTCTCTAAACCCTGATAGTATAATTAAACCAACGTTTATTATGGTCGATAAGAACAGTAAAAATAGTGTTGTTAGTAAAAAACCAAAACTCAAAAGACTCCAGCTCATTCCCACTACAGGTAACAGACTCCATCGTACGACCATCCGCACACTTTTGTGTTTTGAAATGAAATCCGCTAATGGTGGGGAGTAGGTGTAATATAGGCGCACAAAAGCTCTTCCTATTGCATTGGTTAACATAAAACGATCCCGGAATTGGCGCAGTAACCTAACATGAGGTTCTATTGACGAACCATAGGCAGCAGTGGCGATAAAGCATCCTCCACCTCCACCTTCGGCTGAAGTTGTAACTGCCGAGCTTGAATTTACAGTGCCAAGCCCTGATGGATCAACGATTACCCCGTTTTCTGTACCGTCTCCATCACCAAAACCACCATCCTTAAACTCCAGGGTAACAAACCTCCTATCCTCACTCAATGTAGCATGATCTGAATAATCCTGCCATCCATTTACCACGTCATATTTATACCACCTGGCACCACTCGGAGCTTCGCCGGAAAGATAGGCAATAACTCTGGCAGTATCCCCGGCGTTTTCGACCCTTATTTTAAAACTGATAGCATCATACGGCATATCATCCGGTTTGTTCCCTGTTTCAGGAATATCATATGGATCAAGTGACTTTATCGACTCAATAGCCGTAACGTTTGTGGAAATTTTGACGCCTATCTGCGTATCTTTAGTCACCGTATGAACGCTTTTGATGTCATTTTGATATATATCAGGGGTTCCGTCCTCATCTAAGTCAACTGAATCATCAACTTCTTGATCATCAAGTATCCCGTTTGAATCCCTGTCATCAGCAGATGCAATAAGGGTTGTAAAAGAATATGGTCCTGACCATTCTGATTCACCAGTATTATTGTCGTATAATCTCACTCTCCAATAATATGTCGTGTCTATATCTAAAATCAATTCCGGCAAAAAGAGTGACGTAAGATGCTCACTGCTGGTTACATCAAAAACCAATGACGAGAAGTTGCCATCTAAACTGATTTGCCATTGGGTCTTTAAATGCGTATCTTCGCTGTCCCTATCAGAAAAAGCGCCTGTTTGAAGTTCAGGGGTTAAAGAAACATTGCCTGCACCATCCGCCGGCAAAGAAAGAACGGGTTGATCAGGCCCACTGTTGCCCGGTGCTTGTGTCGGATTGGTTCCGGCAGAATATTCATCGATGTTGCTAATTCCATCCCCATCCAAATCTCCTGATGCGTCATTAACGAGCGGATTAAGGCCATATTGCGCTTCCCATTCATCCGGCATTCCGTCGTTGTCGTCATCCAAGTCTCCATTATTGCCGATTCCATCTCCGTCCGAGTCAATCCATTCGCTTGGATCATCAGGAAATGCATCCTGATCGTCCGAAATGCCGTCTCCGTCACGATCAATAATTTCCGGATCATAACACAATTCAACGGAATTTTCGCTTTCCTTGTCATAGGTGTTATAGGACCTTGAAACGAAATAGTAAGTGGTGTTTTCATTAAGGCCGGAGATGATGCAGGTGGTTTCGGTTCCTTGCCAGGCTGGATTGTCGTAATCATAGTTTTCATCTTTCTGCCGGTAAAAGACTCTATAGCCGGTAAGGTCAGACTCCGTGTTTGTATCCCATGCAAACGATAGTTCAAGGCAATGCGCAATGTTGGCAGGGGCAAAGAACATTATAAAAAGCGAGAAAAACGCCAATGACAACGAAGCCGAGAAAAGAACTTTGAAAGGTTCAAAAAATCTGTGACTCAATGAAAACATAACTTCACATTATTTGTCCCGCAATCTATGCTGAGTAAGATGCAGCTAAAAAATGTTATCCGTGTATTCCTGCCTGATTGTGCTTCGAAATGGCAGGCTGGTCTGCGAAAATATGTGACCTATTTAACTTGATAGTATAGGGATTTCCTTTTAATCTGAGTTAGTAAGGCGCTTTTGATCAGTTTTACTGGATGTTATATTTTGATATCAGACGTGACAAGTATGTCCTCTGAATATCCATCTTTTTTGCCGCTTTAGTCCTGTTACCACCGGTGTGTTTTAAATTTGCAATGATGAACTCTTGTTTGAACCTGTTAATTGCCTCATTGAGTGTTAAACCCACCTGTAAGCCCTGATAGGCTGTCCTTGGGCCAAATATTGGTAAATCTTCAGGCAAAATTTCCTGATCGTTACCCATAACTACTGCCCGTTCCAAGGCATTTTTAAGTTCTCTTACATTTCCGGGCCAGTCATATAGCAGCATATTCTCCATGGCTTTTTTCGAGATCGTTAAATTTGGCAAACCCATTTCCTGTTTTAAGGAGTTAAGAAAATATTCTGCAAGTAATGGGATATCTTCCTTTCTTTCCCTCAAAGTGGGCATTTGAATCTGGACGACATTCATGCGGTAAAAGAGATCTTCTCTAAATCTTCCTTCAGAAACTTCTTTGAGAATGTTTTTATTTGTTGCTGTTAGAATTCTTACATCAACGGAGACGGGTTGATTGCCTCCTACCCGGTAAAACACCTCTTCTTGCATTACCCGAAGCAATTTTGCTTGCATTCCTGGACTCATATCTCCGATTTCATCAAAGAATAAGATGCCTTTATTGGCCAGTTCAAACTTTCCAATCTTTCGGTTCATGGCCCCTGTATAGGCCCCTTTTTCATGACCAAACAGCTCATCTTCCATAAGGGATTCCGGCAAGGCGGCACAGTTTAATACAATCATGGGGTTATCCCGCCTCGGACTTGCCTGTTGGATTAATCTGGCGAGCAATTCCTTTCCCGTACCACTTTCTCCCAAAATCAGCGTGTTAGCTTTTGAGTTGGCCACTTTTAAAGCATCGAAGATGACTTTGCTGATTGCTTCGCTTTTTCCTATGATTTGATGCCTGACACCAAATTGATTTATAAAATCATCTATATTATTCTTACCTTGCTTAATTTTATTAGCTCTACCGATCGTCATTGCAGCCAATTCAGCATACACCGTCAACATCTTCATGTCTTCATTTGTAAATGGACTCCCATCTGTTTTATCAATCACTTTTAGCACACCTATTGTTTCGTCTTTCAGTTTTATTGGTACACAGACTATGGAACGTCTCTGAAATCCTATGGATTCGCTATATTCTTTGTGCCACCGAGCATCTTTTCTGATATCAGGGATTAAAAGAGCTTCGCCTTTTTGGACCACAAAGTCTGCTATTCCCTGTCCGATGTCAACCTCTAACTTTTTAGCTTCATGTTTTATGTCACCTGCTGCCGTCATGACGTATAGTTTGTTAGATTTTTGATCCACCAGCATTAAAAAAACATCCTTGACATTCACCATCTGTGTAGCTTTTTCTATAATAAGCTCAAGAAATCGATTCAGATCATGGACAGATGAGACCCAAGTAGATATTTCCTTAATACGATCTATTGAAGTATTAAAAGATAAAAGTTTTTCTTCCATGCGTTATCCAAATGAAATATGAAGAGTTGTTTGAATTTGACCAAGAAACTATAGACACCTAGTTGTGAGCATTGTCAAATCGTGGAATGGGAATTTGTTCACAATGAGAATATTAAGGCTGGGGCGGAAAATTTTTTTGCAACACGAACTGTATACATGTGGCTAAATATTAGCTGGAGATTAGTCTATCATTTTTCAGATACTTATAGTGTTTTTGCCACCTCCTTTTGCTGCATATATTTACTGCATCTATCCCCATATCACACTCTATTTTCATGGTTTAATTCCCTTACCACAACATAGTTCTAATTTGTATATGGATAATTCGATTTTTATTCAAAATTAATACTATTTTTGCATTTTTCCCTAAGTGCGTCAATAAATAATTTTCGTTATGGAAGTAACGGCTTTTTTTGATTTTGGTGGAATAAATATCTTTAAAATGGTTGAGATCGTTTAGATGGTTAATATGGTTAAGCCCGTTGGCCGGATGGAATTAATAAGTTGCGTTGTAGGGCTAAGTGTATTAATTAAATGACATATTCCTCGAAGGGTAATGTTGTTTTGCTTTTTGCCCGATCAGCGAAAAGCAAAAAATGTGTAAATCTTTTTGTTCTCCACGCCCGTGAAACGTTTTCAGTTAAAGACCCTTTTAAGGATGGTCTTTAACTGTAAAAATAGAGCTTTAAATGATTACTCGACGGAGCTTTATCTTTCTGTAACAAAACACCATAAAAGAACTCATTAGAAACAGAAGCAGTAATGTAAATACGACTCCGAAGTGAAACAGCATCCAACTCAAACCCACTAAGGGCAAAAGACTCCAGCGTACCATAATCCGCAACGTATCGTGGCCGGTAATAAATTCAGCTATGGGCGGTGAATACTTGTAATAGGCATCAATAAAGGCACGGCCGATTCTATGAGGCAAAAGGAAGACGTCCCTGAACTGCCGGAGAAGCTGAACATGTTTTTCAAATTTTGAACCAAAAGCCGCGGTTGCGATAAAACATCCCCCACCGCCACCGGATTCACTGCTGCTTGTTATATCTCCTGAGAAGGTGGCCCCTTCAGTAGCTATTCCTAAGGGATCTACTATTACACCGTTAGCTATTCCGTCACTGTCACCATAGGCGCCGTCTTCGATTTTCAAAGTAACGGATTGTCCGTCATCATTAAATGTTGTATGATCTGAATAATCCTGCCAACCGCTAATTGTGTCATATTTAAAGAAAGTGTCTGATTCGAGGATTCCTCCTGAATAGTAAATTTTCAGTGAAGCTGTGTCCCCTGGTTGTTTAACACGAAGTCGATATGAAATCAGCCCGAAGATAAGATCCTCCGGCCTGTTGACGGTATCGGGGATCGTTTCTGGATCAATTATTTTCAATGCTTCAATTTCGCTGATGGATTCCGATATTTTCTCGACACCGATGTACGTCGAACCATCTACCGATTGCACGCATTTGATGATCTCGGGCTGATAGTTGTCGGGGATGCCGTCAAGATTAAAATCAACGCTGTCATTCACTTCGGAGGCATCTGGAATGCCATTTGAGTTAAGATCGTCGAAAAAAAGAGATGTTGTAAACTCGACAGGGTTGGACCAGGCTGAGACTTCTAAATAGGCATCGTAGAATCGGACCCGCACATAATATTTCTGATCGGGTTTCAGTACCATATGAGGCACTGGAAGTGTTGTCAGGTAGTTGTTGCTGGCAACATCGACAACAAGGGTGGAGAAATCGCTTTGCTCGCTGATTTGCCATTGACTTTTGCTATGAGCGTCGTCGTTTGGGTCTAAAAATGGCTCTGAAGTGATGTCTAAAGGCGTCTCGACTTCGTATTGGCCATTCTCAGGACTTGCAATGCTGGGTGTGTTCGGAGGAAGATTCAATGTAGGCACATCGACGATTGTCACAACCTTCGTAGCTGTTTCAGTTATCCCACCGTCAGTGTAACTGGCATCGATAATTATCGTAACATCGCTTTGCACTTCTGAAGTTGTCAGTCTGCCACTGCTGTTGATGGATGCATAGGAAGCATTCACACTCCAGGCGACACTTCCCGTTACTATCTGTGTGCTCCCATCACTGAAATTCGCTGTGGCCGTGTAAAGGGCACTACTGTTCTCGTTTACAAAATCTTCACCGATGATGGATAGGTTGCTGAAAATTACGGGAGCGTCTACAATTGTCACCGTCTTCGTCACTGTCTCTGTCACACCATTGTAAGTATAACCGACCTCGATATTCACTGTCTGGTCGCTTTGCACTTCAAAAGTTGTCAGTTCTCCACTGCTGTTGACGGATGCATAGGAAGAATTCACACTCCAGTAGGAACTTCCCGTAACTACCTGGGTACTCCCATCACTGAAATTCGCTGTGGCCGTGTAAAGGGCACTACTGTTCTCGTTCACAAAATCTTCGCCGGTTATGGATAAGCTGCTGAGAAAAATGGGAACGTCTACAATCGTTACCGTCTTCGTCGCTGTCTCTGTTATCCCACTGTCAGTGTACCCGGCATCGATAGTTATCGTCACGTCGCTTTGCACTTCTGAAGTTGTCAATCCGCCGCTGCTATTGACGGATGCATAGGAAGAATTCACACTCCAGTCAGTACTGCCCGTCACTATCTGTGTGCTCCCATCACTGAATGTTGCTGTGGCCGTGTAAACGGCACTGCTGTTTTCGTTTACAATACCGTCACCGTTGATGGACAAACTGGTGAGAGTTACAGAATGGTCTACAATTGTCACCACCTTGGTCGCGGTCTCTGTCACTCCATCGTAGGTGTAGTTAGCTTCTATGGTCACCGTCTGGTTGCTTGATATTACCGAGGTAGTTAGTTTGCCACTGTTATTAATGTTGGCATATGAGGAATCCTCACTCCAGTCGGTACTGCCCGTCACTGTTTGGGTGCTCCCATCATTGAATGTTGCTATGGCCGTATAATTCGAATTGCTGGTCTCATTAACAAAATCTTCTCCGTTGATGGACAGACTGGTGAGTGTTGTGGTTTCGCCAACAGCAGTTACTGTAACTGTCAGTATGGCCGTGTCACAGTCATTATCACTGTCACAGATTTCATATGTAACAGCGTCCATCCCGTTAAAGTCCGGATTCGGGGTGTATTCGATGCTGTCATTGATGGGATCATTCAAGATATTGCCTATATTGACGGCAGCAGAACCGTAATTCGGTCCTGAGGTAATGCTGATATTAGCTGCAGCCGGCCCGTCCCCACCAAAGTCGTCATTGCTGATCACATCAATATTGGTGGTGCCCGAGTCTTCCAAAACCTCTACTGTATCGTCATTGGCGATAGGAGTGTCGTTAACAGCACTCACCATAATTGTCAGTACGGCCGTGACGCAGTCACGTCGCTGTCACAGATTTGATAGGT
>PVMK01129435.1_pt1 | contig 14519 bp, 13 predicted proteins | sample 1853481 | NCBI WGS metagenome assembly PVMK01 (sample SAMN08533507, study PRJNA380276) | Marine sediment metagenome, whole genome shotgun sequencing project. | reverse complement strand
ATCATGGTAACAACTTCCAAGGACTCGAGTGTCACATCAAGAATAAAGAAGGCCCAGAGATAGGTGAAAAGACTCTTTAAGCATACACTGTCAACCGGCTGTTTTTTAAACTTCATCACGATAACATATGTCACCGCCAGAACCGATATACCGGATACGATTGCAGAAAGGAGAAAAATAACCGGCATCAGCGGAGTTGACCACCATGGATTGGATTTTAGTGAACCGAATAGAAAACCCACATATCCATGCAAAATACAGGCAGAGGGTATTCCGATTGAGGCAAGAAACATGGTAATTTTATGGTCAATTTTCAATGCCTCTTCCGAAACATCAGTACTGCCAAGGGCCAGAAGAAAATAAAAACCTTTTACGATTCCGGTACGCTCATTAACCTGTTTAACGATATACGGTCGAAACACAAACCATATTTCAAGAAGAACAACGATCAGATAAAAATTATAGATATAGCCAAATCCGGACATTGCCGAGGTAAATTTGGGAGTGAACATGATGTTAAGCGCCCGTTCAGGATGCCCCAGGTGAAAAAGAAGCGGTGTGCACGCAAAAAGCAGAAAGCAGAAAGCAGCCACCAGAGAGAACTTTGCAATCGGCTTAAGCTCTTCAACACCAAAGACATGGTAAAGAGAAGATACAATAAATGCCCCGGCCACAAGTCCTGTAATATACGGGTATAACACGATCATTATACTCCAGTGCACATGTATCTCATTGGGGAATAAAAATCCCTGGGTTACTATTTCATGCATTAGATGACCTCCTTATCCAGTCCGATGTAAAAAACCATCGGGTTGTTTCCTGTTTCAGGTTTTAAGATCTGAAGCCGTTTTTCCTTCAATATCTTGTAGACCGGACTGCTCACATCATCTATTTTCCCAAGCTGTCTCGCCCCTGACGGGCAAACCGTGACACATGCGGTATTAAAACCCTTTTTGACCCGGTGATAGCACCAGGTACATTTGTCAGCAGTATTTGTATCAGTATTTAAAAACCTTGCACCATATGGACAGGCCTGAATACAGTATCCGCAAGCCACACAATATTTTTCATCCACCAGCACAAAGCCCTCTTTTGAAACGTAAGTTGCACCCACCGGACAGACCTGGACACAGTTTGGGGCCTTGCAGTGATTACAGAGCTTTGGAACAAAAAAAGCTTTTTGAATTTTTTCAGAATCTTTCACAGGTTGAAAACCATGCTCTCCGCCATGGGGACTGTCAACATCCACATGTCCGTTTTCCATAATGCGATAACGTTCGATCCATGTCCGGTAACAGTCCTTCGGCACACTGTTTTCCTTCCTGCAGGCGCTTCCACATTTGCCGCAGCCTATACACTTTTCCGTATCAACGATAAAGGCATACAGGTTGGAGTTTCCTCCTCCCGAGGCGAAGACACCGGATGGGAATACCGTTATTGCCAGTCCGCTGTGGAAAACAGTCTTTAAAAATTTTCTACGCTCCCTGTTCATATTAAATCCTTTAAAAAATTACATTGGTTCGTGAGAATCATGACAGTCGCCGCATGCCATTCCATCCTCAAAATCCTGTTCCTGTTCCAGTATATGTTTTTTAAGACCCTCTATCTGGGGAAACCCTTTAGGACGTGCATCAAGTTTTTTATGACATAAAAGACATGCATCTGAAGAGATATCTTTTATTACAACCGCCTTTGTCTGGCTGTTATGCGCCTGCCATACCCCGTGACATGCTTCGCAAATTACGGATTTATGACCTCCCTCTGAGATCTTAGCGGCCTGATCTGCATGACAAGCAATGCATTTATCAGCCCCTCTGTAAAGAGCCGGGCGGGCGGCCTGCTCGCTATCCGAATCTCCGCGGTGGAAACCATATTTATAAGTCCCGTATATTCCAAAAGAATCCGGAACAAGAAAGCTTCTAACCAGCAGAAAACAAATTCCCACCAGTATTAAAATCACAGCAAACCTGATGATATGGCTATAATGTTTCATATATACCTTTATCCTTCACATAATTTGTCAAATATTTGTTGTTTTAAGAGACAGCTTTTAGAACTTAAGCGCTTGCCAGCTCATTAAATATAAGCTTTGTTAAACAATTATTATAAATCTGATAATATTAATAGAAAAATCAGTTTGTGTCAATTTTAAATAATCAGATCTATTTCGGTTTATAGACACAAATGCCATAAAACCATTAAATTATGGAATATCAAATAGTTAATGTATTTAATCAATTTCAGTCGAAAAAAAAGTCTGGAATTTTTTTCTGTGAAACGCTATAAAGAATGGCTGCACAAAATTCAGAGCGCTAATAACTAATGACCAAAATAATTAGAGGCAATTAAAACGTGAGAAAATTTTTATCAGTAAATACTGACATATGCATAGGCTGCCGTTTGTGTGAACTAGCCTGCGCAATGTCAAAAGAGAATGTTTTCAATCCGAAAAAAGCTCGGATAAAGATCGATATGATAGGTTTTCCTGAAGTACCTGTTCCTGTATTCTCCAGGCTCTGCGACTCATGTGCCGGCAAGCCCCAGTGCCTTAAATACTGTCCAGTGGGATGTATAACCTTTATTGAGGGAAACCCAAAACCTGACCAGAAAAATATCGTTTTAACAGAGATTGTGGCAGAGGACTGGCTGGAAAGAAACACCGGGACAAAAGAGGAAGATAATGCAGATAACACTTAAGACCTTTGCAAACTTAAAAGATGTCATAGGACAGAAAGAAATAACTGTAGAGTTAGCCCCTAAGGCAAATCTTACTGACCTTTTTGATTTTCTCGATAAAAAGTATGGTAACAGTTTTGACCGTCAGGTCAGGGATCAGCTGACAAAAGAGCTGGTTCCTTTTCTCATACTGGTAAATGATAAGACATACCGTTCCATAGCTGACATGGATAAACCCATCAGCGACGGAGATGTGGTAACAATCATGATTCCCTTTGATGGAGGCTAAACATTAAATGAGCAGCAATACCTTAAAGTATAAAGGCTATATTGGGAAAATCCTTCGAGTCAACCTGACAGACGGCACAACCAGTGAATTCCCAATCACCAATGAACTCGCAGAAAACTATATAGGCGGTGCAGGTATGGCTGCCCGAATACTTTATGATGAACTTGAGCCGGGTATAGACCCCTTATCACCTGAGAACAAGGCAATCCTTTTGACAGGGCCGGTGGAGGGAACCATGATACCCACCGCAAGCCGGGTCGGCCTCTACTCAAAATCTCCGCTCACAAACTCTTTTTTCCACAGTTCAGCAGGCGGACACTTCGGACCTGAACTGAAATACGCCGGGTACGATGGTATCATCTTTGAAGGCGCATCGGAAAAACCGGTATATCTTTTTATTGATGACGGACGGGTTGAGCTTCGTGACGCGTCACATCTATGGGGAATGGATACCACAAAAGTTCAGGAAGAACTTTTTGAAGAACTGGGTTCTGATGAAATACAGATTGCCGCCATCGGCCCTGCCGGAGAAAAACTGGTTCGCTTTGCCTGCGTCATATGCGGCTGCCGCGCTCTGGGAAGAGGAGGCCTGGGTGCAGTTCTCGGTTCAAAAAAGTTAAAAGCCGTTGCGGTCAGGGGACAGGGGGATGTTAATGTTCCTGACATGAGAAAAATGAAAATTTTCCTTGATGATGTTTTTGCGCGCTTTAATGCAAACCCGTCAACTGCGGAAATCCTTCCCCGTTACGGTACCCCTGTACTGGTAAATGCAAATAACACTCTTGGACTGTTTGGTTTTAATAACTGGCAGGATGAGTTTTATCCTGAAGCAGAAGGCCTTTCCGGTGATACAATGCGTAAAGAACTGGTTAAGAGAGACAAATCCTGTTTTGCCTGCCCCTCAAGGTGCGGAAAATTCAGTATTGTAGAAAAAGGCGCGAACAAGGCGCAATGGTAGAAGGTCCGGAATATGAAGATATTTTTTCACTGGGATCAATGTGCGGACACAATGACCTTGATGTTGTCGCAGCAGCAGAAAGGTTATGTGATGATCTTGGAGTCGACGCAATTGAAGCAGGTGTTGCAATAGCCTTTGCCATGGAATGCTATGAAAAAGGAATTTTAACGGACAAGGATACCGATGGTATTGAGCTTAAATTTGGACGATCAGACATTATCATGGACATGGTAAAAAAAGTTGCAATGCGTGCAACTAATCTTGGAGACATTCTGGCAGAAGGTGTAAAAAGAGCTTCTGAAAAAATTGGTAAAGGATCTGCTGATTTTGCCATGCAGAATAAGGGTCTCACCTTCCCCGGTCACTCAGCCAGAGGAATGCCCGGCTTTGCGTTGGGATACGCAACCGGCCCCCGCGGAGGCAGTCACCATGACGGCAGACCAACAGGTGAAAGAACAGGTTTTGTAAAACGCAATACTATAGAAGGCAAAGGTGAATATACCGCGCGTATTAACCACCTGAATATCCTAACAGACTCAATGATACTCTGCCATCTTCCTGAAGCCGTATGGGGCCCGCTGGATATTACAGACGTTCTGGTACGCTGTCTAAATAATACCACAGGCATGGACCTGACCCTGGAAGATACCAAGAAAACAGCTGAAAGGATCTGGAACCTGATCAGGGCATTTTCTGTTCGTGAGGGATACAGAAGAGAACATGACACTTTACCCAAAAGGTTTATGGAAGAACCCATAAAGACCGGCCCTTCAAAAGGCATGGTAATCTCACAGGAAATGCTTGATTACATGCTTGACCAGTATTATGATTTCAGGGGCTGGGACAGGGAAACAGGCATACCCACCCGGGAAAGACTGCTTGAACTCGGTCTCAAAGACATTGCTGATGATATGGAAAAATACAAATAATAGCAAAAAATTATATTTCTTATAAAAAAAGAGCCCTATGGCTCTTTTTTTTATTGTACAAGAACAACTGCAGAATAAAACATATATATCATTTGACAAAAGAATAAATGTGTATTATTAATTTTTAGCATGCTATTTAATTGCGTACTAATTAAAAGGAGGCGTTAAATGAGACCAATAAATATTTTTTATTTACTCTTAGCAACAATGTTACTTACACTTTTTATTTATGCGCCAGTTTTAGCCGAAGAACAAAAAAAAGAAGCTCCGGAAGAAGCTGTTCCCAGCCTTACAATAACAGATAAAAAGGTAAATCTTCCATTAAAAAGCACTCTTATACTGGCGCTTAAAAACAATCTTGATATTAAATTCACGAGCCTTAATCCAAAAGCGGCTGAAACAGATATTTTAAGAGAAAAGGGTGCATTTGATACAACCCTCACAACTCAACTGGACAAGAACATGGCGAGAGAACAGACGGCCTTCGCTCTTTCGGGTAGTGACGATAGCGGTACAACTTTGAATGAGAGAATTAACTTTGATGCTGGGGTAAAAAAGAAGTTTACAGCGGGAACACTAGCTGAAGTGAAACTGGTCCATCAGGAAAATCAAAGTGATGCAGGAATCTTTGGCCTGAACCCTGAATATGCAGGTGAAGCAACCCTTTCTTTAACCCAGCCACTATTAAAAGACTTCGGCATATCAATTGGTGAAAGCCAAATAAAAATAGCAAAACTCAATTTTGAAATCTCTGAAAATGAATTCAGGCAAAATGTCATGGATATTTTGTACCAGGTAGAGGCCAACTACTGGGACCTTATGTTCAGAATTGAAGACCTTATAAGTAAAAGGAAATCACTTCAAAGTGCAGAAGACCTGGAAAGAGAATTTAAGATAAAAATTGAAGCAGGAGCTCTGGCCCCAATCGAAATATATCAGGCAAAAGCAGAGGTTGCACTTAGAAGTGAGAAAGTTATTGTCGCAGAAGCCATGATAAAGCGAGCAGAAGACGAACTTAAATTGGCCCTTAACCTTTACGAAGATGAGAGATACTGGAATGTATCATTAATACCGACAGACAAACCAGAGATTGTAATAATTGAAGATAATCTGCCGGAAATTATTGCTGTTGCTCTTGAAAAAAGACCTGATTTTAAACAGGCAAAACTGAACCTTAAATCATCAAATATACAGGTAAAATATACCAAGAACCAGAAATTACCCAGAATTGATCTACTCGGCTCGATCGGTACCACCGGTCTTGCAGGAAGACCCCAAGATACATCTTTTTCATCTTTTATGCCGGATGCCAAAGATTCACCCTGGACAGGACACTGGGACGATGTATATGACCACATGGCAACCGGTGATTATTATAATTATATGATTGGTATTAAACTAGAGATCCCTCTTGAAAACAGAGTGGCAAAGAGCCAGTATACCCGAGCAAAGATCCAGAAAATGCAGTCCATCACAAATATCAAGATCACTGAAAATATCATAATCAATGAAGTCCGGGATGCGATAAGAAAACTTAACACAACTAAGAAAGTAATCGACTCTGCAACTGCATCGCTCAGACTTTCAAAGGAAAAACTGAATGCTGAAGAAAAGAAATATGACGTCGGCATGTCAACAACTCATGACGTTCTTGAGTTTCAGGATGACCTGGCAGACGCAGAAAGCACCCTTGCCTTTGCCCAGACTGAACACCAAAAAGCAGCTGCAAATCTTGCAAGAACAAAAGGCGTGCTCCTTGAAGAAAAAGGGCTGTCATTATAAATCAAAGTTACACAAACCTAACAAAACCTTAATGATCCAAAAATATTTATACTATATAATAGAATAAAACACATATGCATTCTATTAAAATTAAAACCTCAAACGAATTAATGAGCAAAATTCACCGCGGCATGAGACGCTTTTTCGAATTCCAGATGAAAAAGTACGGCATAACGCCGCCCCAGTTTGAAGTCTTGATCTCACTCTGGACCGAAGACGGCCTGGTCTTAAGCGAGCTCAGTAAAAGGCTCTCAAGGGACGGTCCCACAATTACCGGAATAATCGACCGAATGGAAAAAAAGAACCTTGTCAGAAGGGAAAGAAGCACCAGGGATAGAAGAGTAATAAAGGTATTTAGCACGCCCATGGCAACAGAGATGAAAGACGAGCTGACAAAGCTGCAGCAAACAGCAGGCAAAGATATTATTGATAACTTTACAGACGAGGATATTAAAACCCTTGAACTGCTGCTGTCGAAACTGCTATCAAATATCGAAAATAAGATCTTCCCCAGAATGAAACAAAACAACAGTTAGAAAATAATGAATAAAATAAAATTCTCGCCGTACAACCATATAATTATTCTATTGTTTATCATCTCCACTCTGTACAGCTGTGCATCCAAAGAAGATTCCTCTTCCGAAGAATCAGAAAAATCAAAAGAAATATTCCCAGTTGAAACAACCAGCGCTCACCGCCAGGATATATTACATACACTTGAAGCAGTGGGCAGCTTTCTGCCTGAAGAAGAAGTCACACTCAGTGCTGAAACAGCCGGACGGATAAAAAATCTTCTTATTGATGAGGGTTCAACCGTTAAAAAGGGAGAGCTTCTGCTTGAAATAGACAGTGAAAAAATCAGTCTGGAAGTAAACGAGTCTGAAGCCATGCTAAAAGAGGCATCTGCCCGGCTTGCAAATTCCATAACCACCCTGGAAAGAAAAAATAAACTGATCTCAAACGGCGTTATCGGCCAGAACGACCTGGATGATGCCCAGACACAGGTATCCCTTAACCAGGCTGTTAAGGAAAAGATTAAAGCAAAATTAAACCAAGCTAAAAAATCGCTAAAAGACACCCGAATCATAGCACCGATAGAAGGTGTAATAAGCGAAAGGCTGGTGTCTATTGGTGAGTATGTAAAGATAGGTGCTGACCTTGTAAAAATAGTGGACCTAAACCCGTTAAAACTTTCATTTACCCTTCCTGAAAAGCATGCCGGTGAAGTAAAAATAGATCAGATTGTTGAGATCACCGCCAGCCCCTATCCCGGTGAAACCTTCGAAGGGAAAATATATTTCATTAGCCCTAAAATCGACACTGAAACAAGGACCATCAAAATAAAAGCACTGGTAGATAACAGCGATTACAGACTTAAACCGGGATTTTTCATCAACGCCAGAATCTTACTTGAAAAAAGAAAAAGTCTGGTACTCCCTGAAAGTGCTGTTCTGGTTCGTGAGGGTAAAATCCTGGTAATGGCCGTTGAGAAAGACATTATAAAATACAAATATGTAATTACCGGAATCCGTTTCAATGGAAGTGTAGAAATCCTTAAAGGCATAACCGAAAAAGATATTGTGGTTACCTACGGCAGAAATGAGATTACCGAAGGCACAAGGGTGACAATCGCCTCAAGAAAATAAAGTATTTAAAACTTCAATATTAGCTTACAAATCATTTTCTAATCCCTGCAGGAACATACAGTGCTCTTACCAGACATCTCAATTAAAAGACCCGTTTTTGCAACCATGATAATAGCTGCCGTGATTCTTTTTGGCATCATCAGCCGACAAAGAATCGGAGTAGCGCTTTATCCCGATGTCGACTTCCCCATAGTAAGCATCACCACGACCCTGTCCGGAGCCAGCCCGGAAGTATCTGAAACTGAGCTTACCGACCCCATTGAAGAATCAATAAGTTCTATTGAAGGTTTAAAAAGAATCACTTCCTCAAGTTTACAGGGTGCGTCACAGGTCATAATTGAGTTTGAACTCGACCGCGAAATTAATGTTGCAGTACAGGATGTACGTGACAAAGTAGCCCTTGCAAACCGATATCTTCCAAAAGACATTACTCCGCCAACAATCGGCAAGGTGGATATTTCAGCTCAGCCCATAATATGGATTGCTGTAAACGGCAACATGCCCAGAAAACACCTGGCGCAAATCGCAGATGAAGTTTTCAAGCCTCAATTTGAAACGCTTGTGGGCGTCGGCAGTATTATGATTGGAGGCCTCCAGGAACGCGAAATGCGCATCTGGCTTGATGCAAAAAAGATGGAAGCATACCATGTTACTGCTGCTGATGTGGAGCAGGCAATACTTAATAAGAATGTTGAGCTGCCGGGTGGAAGAATTGAAAGCAGTACCCGTGAACTGACAATTAAGACCATAGGAGAGCTTAAAAACACTGCTGAATTCAATAACCTTATTATTTCCTATTCAGGAAATTCTCCCGTAAGACTTAAAGACATCGGCTTTGCAGAAGACGGTGTTGAGGATGTGCGTTCCCTTGGCCGATTCATGGGTGTTAATTCAATCGGCCTGGGTGTAACACCAAGGTCGGGCGCAAACCATGTTGCTGTCTGCAACCGAGTAAAAGATACAATGAAAAAGATACAGAGCACAGCTCCCAAAGGCATAAACCTTGACGTGGCTTTTGATTCCTCTGAATTTATAAAGAATTCCATATCAGATGTGCAGTTTGACCTTCTTTTCGGCGGAATACTTGCAGCGCTTGTTGTATTTCTGTTTCTAAGAAATATAGCATGTACCATAATTGTTGCCCTTGCCATTCCCACTTCGATAATCGGAACCTTCAGTATCATGTATTCATTCGGGTTTAACATGAACACCATGACAATGCTGGCCTTGAGTCTCTGTGTCGGTCTTGTTATTGACGATGCGATTGTTGTCCTCGAAAATATTTTCCGCCACAAGGAACTTGGGGAAGACAAAGTCCAGGCATCACACAAAGGAACAAACGAAATAGCTTTTGCGGCAACCGCTGCAACACTTTCTATTGTCGCTGTATTTATTCCGGTTGCCTTTATAGAGGGCTTGATCGGAAGATTTTATTTCCAGTTTGGTGTTATCGTATCAGCAGCTGTTTTAATATCCCTTTTTGTTTCACTCACCTTAACTCCGATGCTCTGTTCAAAATTTCTAAGAACAGAAAAAAAACACGGCAGACTCTATGACAGTCTGGAAAAATCTTTCTCTGCAGTTGAAAAATCATACCGAAAATGGCTCGAATACTGTCTTGACCGCCGCGGGAAGGTTCTTTTCAGTGCTTTTATAATATTTATTTTAAGTCTTCTTTTTTTCAAAATATTAGACCTGGAGCTGGTTCAAAAAGAAGACAGAGATGATTTTATCGTGATGCTTGAATGTCCAGTGGGAACATCCCTTGAATATGCAGACAAAAAACTGGCTGAGGCTGAAAAGATAATACTTGATCTTCCCGAGACTATTAGCCTCTTTGCTCTTATGGGAGCGGGCGGTGCTACTGCGTCCGCGAACAAAGGCTGGCTTTTCATAACACTTTCCGGTGCAAAAGAACGTGAAAGAACCCAGGATGAAATAATGGTCTTATTAAGAAAAGAACTTAATAACTTACCCGGTATAGTCGCATATGTGGAAAGCCTCTCGGCGCTGGGCGGAGGAATGGGCGGAAGAAATGCTCCTTTACAGTTCAACATAAAAGGTCCTGACCTGACAAAGATCTCAAATATATCAAAAGACGTAATTGATGAACTTAGAAAAATCGAAGGAATTGTCGATGTAGGATCTGACATGGAGCTCACCAAACCTGAAATACTTGTTAGTGTTAACCGTGACAAAGCTGCAGACCTTGGCATTGATGTTAGAAGCATAGCATCCACCATTAACACCCTGATCGGCGGAAAAGAGGCCGGCCAGTTTAAACACGATGGAAAAAGCTATGATGTAAGGATAAGACTTATTCCTGAACAGCGTGTTTCCCTTGAAGACATCAACAGGCTTTTAGTCAGGAACAAAAAAGGCGACCTGATCAGGTTAAGCAACATTGTAGATGTGAGAGAAGATGTGGGCCCGAACATAATTAACCGCTCAAACCGGCTAAGAAGCGTTACCATATCCGCAAACCTTGAAAGCGGAAAGACCCTAGGCGACGCAGTTAAAGACGTTAAAAAGATACTTAAAACAAGCGTTCCATCAATGTACACTGCGGAATTTTCCGGCCAGGCCGAAACCATGGCAGAAACCAGAAATTCATTTATATTTGCTTTCTTTTTAACCATTTTAATCACTTACATGGTTCTGGCATCACAGTTTGAGAGTTTCATCCACCCTTTCACCGTGATGGTCGCCCTGCCCTTAAGCGCAGTTGGCGCTTTAGGCGGTCTTTATCTTACGGGAAATTCGATAAATATTATGAGCCTGATCGGAATGCTGATGCTTGTGGGCCTGGTGGTTAAGAATTCAATACTGCTGGTGGATTATGCCAATAAACTTCGAGACCAGGGTCTTCCAACAAAAGAAGCGGTATTACAGGCCGGACCAATCAGACTTCGCCCCATACTGATGACCGCTATATCAACAATCGCCGGTGTGCTTCCGGTGGCAATCGGTCTTGGAACCGGAGGTGAAGTAAGGGCACCCATGGCAATTGCGGTTATCGGTGGTCTTACAACCTCAACAATACTTACTCTTTTTGTAGTACCTGTAACTTATATATTATTTGATGATATCATAAACAAATTAAAGCCTAAAACATATAAAAATAATGATATATAAAATTAATGTCTTTCAGGGATTATTTTAATCAAAATGTAATGTTATTCAGGATGTCAAACGGTTATTTCTTAACAAGAATATAAAATTTTCTTTTATATTTGAATGAAATATGTTATAAATTTACTCTTACACTGAAAACAACAAAACAAAGAACTAGAAGCTAAAACCTGTAATTTTCAAAATATAACAAGCATAAGAAGGAGACGGTAAACATGGCATTAGAGAAAATAGCATATGACGCAGAACACTGTCAGAGATGTTCTACATGCAAATGGTCTCATTTGTGGGAAATTAAAAGCCACAGATTTTCAAGGAACTGCCCTTCTCTGGTTTATGGTCAATATGACGCATATGCTGCCCAGGGTAAAAACGATATCGTAACCGGCCTTTTAAATGGTGAGCTCAACTGGGAAGAACATAAAGACACCCTGCTTGAGGTTATCTATAGATGCCCGGTATGCGCTGCATGTGACACAAACTGTAAAAGGATCATGGACCTTGATATTATTGGTGTGCTTGACGCATTAAGAGAAGAAGCCTGTGAAAAGGGGTACGCACCTCTTCCTGCTCACAAAGAGTTCATCACAAGCATTAACCAGTATGACAATGTTTGGAAACAGCCCCGAACACGCCGCGCTAACTGGGCAAAGAAAATGGGAATCAAAGACCTTTCCAAATCCGGTGAAACAGCAGAAGTCCTCTACTATGTAGGATGTACATATGCTTACAAACCTGGTTTTGACACTGTTCCCAAAGCAACTGCAAAGATTCTTCAGGAAGCAGGAGTCGACTTTGGAATCCTCGGCGCAAAAGAAGTCTGCTGCGGCGGTATCTCAGATAACATCGGCGATATAAAAAGCTTTAAAGAAATCGCAGAGAAGAATCTCGAAATGTTCAAAGCAACGGGCGCTAAAAAGATTATCACCAACTGCCCCGGTTGCTTCATGACATTTTCTGAGAAATATGCGCGCATTCAGAAAATTGACACTGAAGCTCTACCCTACACCGTACAGCACTCAACCCAGTTCATTGAAGAACTGATCAATGACGGAAAACTTAAATTCAAAAAAGATGTTAACAAACAAATCACCTGGCATGATCCATGTCACCTTGGAAGACGCGGTGAGGGCTACAAACACTGGGAAGGCAAACGCGCTGCTTACGGTCTGTTTGATCCGCCAAGGGACATGAACAGGGGAGCAAACGGTGTTTATGACGCACCCAGAAATATCCTCAAAGCAATCCCGGGCTTAAAGCTTATTGAGATGGAAAGAATCAAAGAATACTCATGGTGCTGCGGTAGTGGCGGCGGTGCAAAATCAGCCTACCCTGACTTCGCCCTGTCAACAGCAAAAGAAAGAGTCGAAGAAGCAGAAGCATCAGGAGCAGGCACGATCGTAACTTCCTGCCCATGGTGTGAAGCAAACTTAACTGATGGTATAGACGGCTCAGGCTCAAAAATGAAAGTCGAAGATATTCTAGATGTCGTGATTGAATCACTTGACATTAAGTAATAACGACTTATCTTTATAACACAAACCAATAAAACGGGATTAAACTAAAAACTTAATCCCGTTTTATTCTATCAACAATCCAAATATGGAGAGAAAAATGGCGGAAACAATTAAAAACGGCGATACAATCAGCGTAAATTATACTGGAAAGTTCGAGACCGGTGAAGTCTTTGACACCTCTGAAGGTAAAACACCCTTAAAATTTACTACAGGCAAAGGTCAGCTCATTAAAGGGTTTGACGCTGCTGTTATCGGTATGAATATTGGCGATAAAAAAACAGTGGCTATTTTGCCTGAAGATGGTTATGGCGAAAGAAATGAAGAAATGGTCGTTGATATGCCCAAGGCAAACATGCCCGGAAGACATGAAGGTAGAAGTCGGCATGACTCTGCAGCTTGCTGACCAGGGCGGCAACCCGGTACCGGCAACTGTACATGAGGTTTGTGAAGATGTCATAAAGATGGATGTTAATCATCCTTTGGCTGGAGAAACGCTTATATTTGATATTGAGATCGCGGAAACAGGACTTGAGCCTGACGCACCTTCATCATGCGGAGATGGCGGCGGATGCGGCGGATGTGGCGGCAGCTGCAGTTAAAATATAAAAAAACCATTCCTAATAAAAAACAGGTTTAAGCTATAAAGCTTAAACCTGTTTTTTTTATCACTCTTATGATTAATTTATCCATAAACCTTTTCTACGCTTCTAAATATTTACAACACTCCTTATAAATTGACATTAATTATTTTAAAAGCTATAAGCAAAAAATACTCAAAACAGCATTAAAATAAAGATATAAACTTTACAAATTTTATTCGGGACTTGTTGTGAAAAGAGTAAAATATATTATAATCGCTGCCATCTGTTTCTTGCTTTACCTGACTTCTGTAAACAAATATTTACAATCAGAGAATTATCCCAGGACACGAATCGCATGTGTTGGAGACAGCATTACTTATGGTCTCTCAATTAGTAATCGGGATAGAAACAGCTATCCTGCCCAACTTGCGGAGATGCTTGGGAATCAATGGTCGGTCAGAAATTTTGGGGTAAGTGGTGCAACTCTTTTGCAAAAAGGTGACAAACCCTATTTAAAAACTTTAGCATTTAATTTAGTTCATGAATTTAAACCAAATATTATTGTTATCACACTTGGAACAAACGATTCAAAACCTGTAAACTGGAAATACAAGAGTAATTACATCAATGACTATATTGCCCTGATTAATAGCTTTAAAAGAATAGACAGCAACCCAAATATCTGGATCTGCTATCCTGTCCCTGTCTATTCAAAACCTGGGAGCACTTCAGATAGAATAATTAGAAATGAAATTATTCCAATGATTAATAAGATTGCTTCTCAAACCAATGTCAAAACAATTGATCTTTATACTCCGCTTAGCAATAAACAGCACCTATTCCCAGACTCTGTACATCCGAACGCTGAGGGCCTTAAAATAATTGCAAAAGAGGTCTTTAAGTCAATCACCAGTAATAAAAATAATGGGTAATCCTATTGAACAAAACGCTTCATATTTTTTTATGAAAAGACTTTCTACAGCCGGCAAATATTATAGAGGCATACATA
>PVMK01123847.1_pt1 | contig 14520 bp, 10 predicted proteins | sample 1853481 | NCBI WGS metagenome assembly PVMK01 (sample SAMN08533507, study PRJNA380276) | Marine sediment metagenome, whole genome shotgun sequencing project. | reverse complement strand
GCGTTGTTCGTCAGCGCCGAGCAATGCAGGGTCTGCATCCTCGATGATTAGCCAGCGGACATCATAACCACGCTTCCGGGCCTCGCTTTGTAACGGGCGCAGGATGTCGAACGAATAATTCTGTTCAACATAGAAGAGTAATCGTTTGTTTGAATCCGTCTGACCCATATGCGCAACCATACCACCAAATATTTAATTGGCTGTAATCTATTACTATGAACAGTCGTGTGGTAATGCAATGCTGCTGAAGCCATTGCAGTGGCAGACAGGGGGGTGATGCCCGCATTGTAATAACGATGTTCTGACAATCGCATTGATGATTGTTCAGGATGTGAAATGAAAGAGAGACGACAAGCCATGGATATAGACCTGATACTTGATGCGCGGGCTAGCGCTACTGAACTGGCTGAGTCAGGCGTTCTCGCAGAGCAACTGGGCTTCAGCGGAATATGGGTGTCCAGCCTGCTGGATGGGCGTGACCCGTTTGCGAACATGGTGCCGCTTGCGCTGGCGACCAGTCGCATTGCCATGGGGCCGATTGCGGTAAATCCCTGGGACATGCATCCAGTCAGGATCTCCGGCGCACTGCATACGCTGAATGAATTGAGCAATGGCCGAGCTCGTACGGTAATCGGTGGTGGTGGAGAAGCGCTGGCGTCCCTGGGTCTGAAACCTGAACGGCGGGTCCGTGCCGTTCAGGAGTGCGTAGAAATTATCAGGCGTGCATCCAGTGGCGAGCGCTTCGATTACGAGGGGCAGCTCTATCAGGCTCGCGGTTATGGATTAGGTTGGCTGGAATCAGCGCCACCCAAAGTTTTTGTTGGTGCCAATATGCCGCAAATGTTGCGGATGGCGGGCAGGGTGGCGGATGGCGTAATGCTAAGTGACCTGCCGGGTGCGCTCGCGAGTCAGGCAATATCGACTGCGAGATCGGCAGCAGTGGAACAGGGGCGAAACCCCGATGACCTTTGGTTCAGTTCCTTTACTGCCTGGCATGTATACCCGGATGAGCAGCAGGCCCGCAATGAAGCAAAGCGCTGGCTGTTATTACGCGGTCTGTTTCGGCCGTGGGTGTTGCAGGAATTTCTTGATCAGAATGAAATTGAACTGATCATGAATAGTCAGCCAGCCTTTGTGAAGGCTTTTACAGAAGGCAGCATGTTATCGAAGGTGTACCCGATGCGTTGGCGGATGTTCTGGTGGATAAGCTGACGTTGACCGCAACGCCAAATACACTGGAGGCCTTGTCGAAGAGTTGGTCAAATATAAGGAAGCAGGTCTGAGCTCTGTCAGCCTGCGATTGTATGAGCAGCCCGTTGCTTCCATGCAGTTGCTTGCCGAAAAAGTTCTGCCGGCGTTGCGCTAAGCCAACGGAATTCAGCCAGCTCCTCAGAACTCATACCCCAGTGATGTATTAATACCGTAATCCTCTGTAGCAGCCGCACCCTGCAGCGGCTTGCTATCATAGTCATAGTAGAAGCTCAGGTCCCAGAACAGGTCACTGATAAACTCCTGTCGCAGTGACAGATTCAGGTTGCCCCTTAAACGATCAGAGTCGGTAATGCCTTGCCACAAAGTGGGTGTAAACTTAATGCGGCTTTTTGGTGAATACAATCGGAAGAATGTGTAGTCGGCGCTGAGTAGTAGCTCTATATTAGTGCCCGCATTACTCAGGTCGCTGTTGATATCATCATCTCCGGTTTCCTTTTCCTTGTTGGCGGACAGACCTGTCGCCAGGTACAGCTCGGTTTTCTGGCTCTGTACGAGGAAGCGGCCGCCACCACCGGTCACCGAAGCACGCAGGTCCAGGCCGAGTTCTTCATTCTGTTGAGCGCCTAAAGAACCAAAATAGAACCAGCGATTGCTAAGGTACCAGTGCCGAGAGCCTGTCAGATTGTGCCGGCTTGAGTCTGTCCCGTCCCCGTTACGAGTCAGGTTAGAATCAAATGTGAGTGATGTGAGGTGCTTTTGTGTCCGGTACCTGGCTTCACCATCGATGTTCCATGTCAGTACGTCACTGGCCTGAGTGTAATTGAGCCCAAGCTTCAGATGGCCATCCAGGCGGTCCCAGAAAGAATCTTCGACCCTGATTTGTTCGGCTCGTATCACTTCACTCATCTTTATTTCAAATGGTTTGTCCTTCAGGGTTTTTATGGATAAAATTTCTGCACTTGAGTTCAGATCAGGCGGGAGTTGGCCAAAAACCCGGCGCCCGTCCCGGAGCTCTATTTCGATGTACTTGTCACTTTCAATGCGGGCAACGCCTTCCCACTTGATGTAAACCGAGCCCATCTCTGCGGTTGATAGCCTTAGCTCACCCTGAACGAGCTCCTTAAATTCGCCGGTTATGCGATCCCCATTGTTAAGATAAACGACATCAGTTTTGCGGGTCGCCATGGCCTCGCCTGTAATCAGGCAGAGCATCATTAATGCCGGCAAATAGCTAAGGAGTTTGCACGGTGATCTATAGCCGCTGGTTGGATTAGTATTCATATTGGTCACGAACTGATCTTCAGTTTGATAAATGACCAGACAGATTAAGGCTGGTCAACATAAGATTTAGGGGGTGATTATGCCGAAGCCAATGGCAACCTTCATCAGGCAGACGGCATCAGGAGGCGATTTTTAGCTCACGTGCAGGTCTGTTGCGGGGTTCGGTTAGTGGTGGGGCAGCGTATGAACGCTGTACCTGGTTGTCTAACGCAGCCTGATACAAAGTACCCCGTTGTTCAGGGGTTCGGCCAATGGCCCTGATGAGTTCATCCATTTCTTCAGGGGCCATTTCCTGGCCGATATCTGCGCCAGCGGCTCGTGATATTGATTCATTCATCAGGGTGCCGCCCAGATCATTGGCCCCGGCATTCAGGCAATCAGCAGAACCCTGTTTGCCCAGTTTGACCCAGGAAACCTGAATATTGGGGATGACCGGATGCAACGCCAGCCTGGCTACCGCATGCATCAGTATGACTTCACGCCGGGTTGGTCCAGGTCGTGCTGCACCCTTCAGGTACAGCGGTGCTTCCATGTGCACGAAGGGCAGTGGGACAAACTCGGTGATACCGCCGGTACGTGTTTGCAAAGCTCTGAGTGTCAGCAGGTGTCTTGCCCAGCTTGCCGGTGTCTCTATATGACCGAACATGATGGTTGAGGTGGTACGTATACCCTGGTTGTGAGCCGTTTCAATAACCTCGACCCATTCCCTGGTGGATAGTTTGTCCGCACAAAGTTTGTTGCGGATAGGTGTATCGAGAATTTCTGCTGCAGTGCCCGGCAACGTCCCCAGACCGGCCTCTTTAAGCAAGCTCAGAAACTTCTGTATAGGTATACCCAGTGTCTGTGCCCCGTGACTGATTTCCAGCGCAGAAAATGCATGTACATGTATATCGGGTACGGTCTCTTTTACCGTGCGACAAATTTCCAGGTAGGTATCGCCGCTAAACGAAGGGTGGATGCCGCCTTGCAGGCAGACCTCTGTAGCACCCCGGTCCCACGCTTCCTGGGTACGACGGGAGACTTCATCCATGTCCAGCAAATAAGGTTCGCCACGCAGGCTGTTGCCCTTGCCTTTGGAAAAGGCACAGAACGTACACCGATAGGTGCACATATTTGTGTAATTGATATTGCGATTGACAACATATCGAACCGTGTCACCCGCGACTTCCTGCCGCAATTCGTCTGCAGCCTGGCATACCTGTTCAAAATCTGTTTCGCGTGCGCTAAATAGCGAGACTATTTCCGCCTCGTCTAATAGTTTACCGCGCCGCGCTTTGTCACTAATAACTTGTAGCGGGTTCGAATTTACTCTTTTTCGCGGGGTCTCTGGCGAATTATTTAGCATGACAGATGCAGCTTGCGCGGTAAGTGCATCACTGCGCCGGTCGCCGGCGGTCCAATGATCTTCACGGGCAAGACCCGCACTATCTGCATGGTGCAGTACCTGTTTGCGAATGCTGGTATCCAGCCAGTCATCACGATGCTCGATAAAATGCGGGTAGACAGTCAGGCGTTCGATCAGGATGTGCCCGGCAGCACGTGTTTCCTCTTTTAATCGTTCAAGTTCCGGCCAGGGCGATTCGGGATTCACGTGATCCGGTGTCACCGGTGATACACCGCCCCAGTCGTTGATGCCCGCGGCTATTAAATCTGCAAGTCGTCCGGTATTCAGATTGGGCGGCACCTGGATGCTCATCTCGGGACCAAAAATGAGTCGCGCAGCCGCTATAGTCCAGCGTAATTCATCAAACTCCGGTGCAGTCACCGCATGCATTTTTGTGCCGGGCTTGGGCACAAAATTCTGGATGATGATCTCCTGAATATGGTTGTACAGTTGATGCTGAGCTTCGATGACCAGCAGGCTGTCCAGTCGTTCCTCACGGGTTTCACCGATGCCGATGAGGATTCCGGTCGTCAGGGGTACTTTTGCTTTACCCGCATCCGCAAGCGCCTGAATACGGACTTCAGGTGCGTGATCCGGTGAACCAAAGTGTGGCTGATCACGTTCGCACAGGCGTGTAGCGGAAGACTCAAGCATGATGCCCATGGACGGGGCAACACTACGCAGTTCCCGGTAATCATCCAGCGTCAGTACACCGGGGTTCAGGTGGGGCAACAGGCCGGTTTCATCAAGCACCAGTTTGGCCATAGCTTTCAGGTAAGCGACCGTACTGTCGTAACCCAGTGCTGCCAATGCATCGCGTGCCGCTTTGTAGCGCAGCTCAGGCTTATCGCCGAGTGTAAATAATGCTTCCTTGCAGCCTTGTTTTTGGCCGGCACGCGCAATCGCGAGTACCTGCTCCGGGCTGAGATACGCTTGTTGCAGGTTTTTGGGTGTCTTTGCGTAGGTGCAGTAGTGACAAACATCGCGGCATAATTCGGTTAACGGGATAAAGACCTTGCGCGAATAGCTGATCTGATGGCCCCAGCCCTGATCCCGCAGTGATGCGGCTGTATCCATCAGCTCCTGCAGCGGCATGACTTTCAATTGCTGTGGAATGCCGGATCGGGTCATGCCGGTGTGCCCATGTTGCCCGGGCCCAGTCTTGCAGCAATACCGGACTGATGCAGAAAGCGTACGGTGTTGCCGGAGTTGTCCTGCCGTGCAAGCCAGGCGAGATCATCGGGTGTATCTATATCGCGAAAAAAGGCATGCAAAGGTAAGCGTGCATACGGCATACCGCGTTCGGTTGCTGCTTGCAGATGTTTGCGGGCGCTGTCACAGCCAAACTGGAAGGGCAGGGCATCTGGCGGTGAGCAGATGATCGCGTTGGTGCCACCGTCGCGTATGGCGGGGCAGATACTGATGCCCCCCTGATGCCTGGCCAACAGATCGTCGATATCTTTTGCTGTGACTGTTGGCAGATCACCTGGCATAACCAGCACCGTGTCTGCGCCTAATGCAGATATTTGTATGACTGCAGTATTTAGGCCCGCACATAACTCGCCTTCTGATTGATCGGCGATAACGAGGTGACCCAGTTGTGTCGTAAGCCCTGCCACGTCAGCGTCATTGGTGAGAACCGCGATATTGGATATGTAATGTGCATTATCCATTGCGGTCAGAACGTCCATAAACATTGCGCGGCTCAGTAGCGCGCATTCCTGTGGCTGCAGCACGGATGCGAGCCTGGTCTTGGAGAGTTCCAGTGCCTTTACGGGTAACAGGGCCCATACATTTTTCATGCATCCATTCCTGTGCGCATGCTGGCGGCGAAATCCAGGGCATTCTCGGCGAGTAGCGTTTTGTCTGCCAGGTTATGCATCACCGTGTTGCAGACTTTTACTTTTATGCCCATTGCTTCGATCGCATCCTGCTGCGCACTGTCTTGCTTGTCGATGATCAAACCATCAATAATGTCGCGGTAATGTTCAGCGATGCTCAATGATGAGGGTTCAATACCTGTTTCCCGCATTATTTTTGCGGTCGGCCCCTTAATTGCTTTACCGCCCACGATGGGTGATATGGCGATCACTGGTGCAGTGCTGGTTGTAATCGTTGTTTTAATGTCGCTCAGCGACAGTATAGGGTCAATACTTAGCCATGGATTAGATGGCGTAATAATTATGGCACCCGATGTTGCGGCCTGCAGCGCTGTCAATGCTGAATCCGCTGCGCGGACCTGATCGCTGCCGGTGTAGTGAAAAGACCGGGCAACGGGTTGGGCTTGCCGGCGGACAAAATAGTCCTGGAATGCCAGTGATCCCGCGTCTGTTTCAATAACGGTTCGTACCGGATCATCTGCCATGGGCCATATAGGCACAGTGACACCCAGTGCCTGACTGAGTTCTGCTGTTACTTCGCTAAGACTGCGGCCCGCTAGCAGTAGTTCCCGGCGGCGAATATGGGTTGCCAGGTCGCGATCGCCCAGTCTGAACCAGGTTTCGCCGCCGAGCTTTTCCAGGCTGTCCATGAAATGCCAGGTTTCGTTTTGCAGCCCCCAACCTGTCTCCGGGTTGGCGATACCCGCGAGGGTGTAAGTCAGTGTGTCTATATCCGGGCAAATAGTCAGGCCGAGGTGCTCAAAATCATCAGCTGTATTGGCAATAACCTGTAGTTGATTCGCGCCCAGAACCTGCGCCATGCCAAGTACCAGCTTGGCGCCGCCGACGCCGCCGGAAAGTATTGCGAAACTGGGAGATGTGCTGTGCATGAGTAGCGGCTAAAGCCCTTAAATATTTCTTGTTATAACAATAGCTAATGTAACTTGTGTTAGCGGAACATATCCTCTTGTTCTGCTCGCAGCAGTACCTTTGAGTCCTGTTCAGAGCTGCCCTGGTCCAGTCCCCGCACCACCACTACAGGCGTTGCTTCATCTGCTTCACCCATCAGCAATTCTGCGGCTGATGCGATCGAGTCGGCGACGGCATGTTCGCTAATCTCCAGGACGCGACCGAACATGTCCTGCTGGCCGCGCAAATTGGCCAACGCTTCCACACCGGCGCTCCCCAGCGTCATGCCTGTAGTGCCCATGCGCCAGGCCCGCCCAACGCTGTCTGCAATGATGACGCCCAGTCTCAGGCCGAGTTTGTCCGCGAGACCCGTGCGTATTGCGGCAGCTGACTGATCTGGGGCTTTTGGCAGCAGCAGTACTTCATCCTCATCGTTACTGACATTGGAGCGATCGATGCCGGCATTAGCCAGTACAAAACCCAGTTGATGCTCAGCAATCAGGACACCTGGCCGATGCCGCAGTATTTTGCGTGACTCATCCAGAATTAGCTGGACTATGGCGGGTTCTTTGTCAGTATCAGCTGCAAGTTTCTTAGCTTTATCAGATGGTTGTACATCTTTAAGAGAAACAGTCCGACCTTCTGCCTTGGATACCAGTTTCTGGGCAACCACCACCACGTCGCCATCGGCAAGTGACAGCCCGGCCGTATTGAGGGCATCCAGCAGTAGCGCGACCAGGTCATCCCCGGGATGAACCAGCGGAATGCCGGGAATGGTAAACAGGCTTAGTTGGCTGATAGCCCTTGGCATGCAGTATTTCTCTATCAGAATCTATTTAGCAGGATCTATTTAGCAGGATCTATTTAGCGGGATTTCTTTAACCGACACTGCTCAGTCTTTTATACCAGTGATGCGGAGGCCTGTGTGATCGCTGCCATATTTTTTATCACCAAAAATGAGTAGCGAAGTTAACGCTTCTGCCGCTACCGAGTTTTCAAGTGGACCCGCATGCCAGGCACGAAAGCCGGCTGCTTCTGCCAGTTCGACGACGGTGGTGCGTGCATCCGGACTGGCACCGGTTACCAGTACATCGCACTCCGGCGTGGTATCTCTGCCAAGAGATGCGGCCGATACATTCTGGAATGCTGATACAACCTGAACTTCCTCGCCCAATAACTTCTGGGCGATTACGGCAGCGGAGCCTCCTGCAGGGAGTTGCACCCGAGCGACCTTGGGTGGAACCAGTGGTACGGTTGTATCAACCAGAATCTTTCCTGCCAGTGCATCTTTAAGTTCTGCAAGGGTTGCCGCGTGGTGGCTGAATTTGATGGCTAAAACGACGATGTCGCCGGCCCTGGCGGCAGCAAGATTGGCCATGCCTTTGGCCAGTTCGTTACCGGCGGCAGCATTCAGTTTGCGGGCGACCTCTGCTGCCCGTTCGGCATCCCTGGATCCGATAATGACCGGCAGTCCTGCTTTGGCCCAGCGCATGGCCAGTCCGCCACCCAGTTCACCGCTGCCGCCAATTACGCTGATCGTCTGCATTTTTTTGTTATTCCTTTGCTTATCCACCCGTCAGCAGCCCGTTCAGGCGATTGTGAGTAGTTGTTGTGGTTCAGTGGAGGGCATGCTCCCTGATTTATTCCTGAGAGCCGTGACTCTGGGTGTCGCAGAAAAGGCGCGCAGTATAGCATCGGGCCAGCTACTTAAGGGTTGCCGGGGGCTGTCCCGGATAAAAAGTGCTGGTCTCTTAGTATGACGCTAATTAATGTGTAAAAATCCACCCACCGGGCGTCAAATGCCGGGTTCGGGGCAATGAACCGCTTGGTTTTGCCAGTAACCATATAAAAACTAATCAGCAACCAATAACGAACAACTTTAACGGCGATCATTACAAGCGGATCGAAGGCTATTTTGGCGCTGCTGGTGTCGCATCATGGCCCGGGTTGATAAGGAACGCAGAGGAAGCATAGGGAATGGAAGTCGCCGCGGATATAGCCGTCGAGCAGCGGGAGCAATTCATGCGTGTAGCGCTGGAGATGGCGGAACGGGGGATGGCCTCCGGCGGCCCGCCTGTGGGTGCGTGTCTGGTGCGCGACGGAGTAGTGGTTGCTAAAAGCCACAATTCCGTAATCAGTGAGCTGGACGTGACCGCGCATGCGGAAATCGTCGTTATAAGAGAGGCATGCCAGGCATTGCGAACTCTCAGCCTGACGGACTGCTGTTTGTACGTGACGGTTCAGCCGTGCCCGATGTGTCTGTCTGCCTGTCACTATGCCGCAATTCCCGAGATCATTTATGGTGCCTCTATCGATGCCATGCATGCAATCACCGGTACTGAACTGTGTGTGGCACCCGCTGAAATATTTGCCGGCAGAGCGGAGCAACCCTTGATAACGGGTGATATTTTGTCTGCGGAGTGCCAGGATTTATTGACACGGTGGGGAGCCAGTCGTGCCGGTCAAGAGGGTAATAACTGATGGCCGCCCAGTACGATGCTATCGCGCGTGAATATCAGCGGACTAAAGAGTCTCCGTTGCGCAGGCATGTTGAGGCATTTACATTTTTCCAGATGCTGGGCGATGTGGCCGGTCTTTCCATTCTTGATCTGGCTTGCGGCGAAGGGTTTTTATACGCGTCTGCTGAAGCGGGCCGGTGCGGTAACAGCGACCGGTGTGGATATTTCCGCCGCGATGATCGCGCTGGCACGGGCCAGCGAAAGTGCCAACCCGTTGGGTATAGAGTATTTTTGTGGCGATGTGGCTGAATTGCCAGATTTAGGGCATTTTGATGTTGTGACCGCCGCCTACTTACTGCATTACGCTCCGGATAAAAAAATTTTACAGGCAATGTGTGCCCGCATCGCAAGCCAGCTGAAACCCGGTGGTCGTTTTGTTTGTATCAATGAGAATCCCGGGCAGTCGGTTGACGACTATGCCGGCTACACCCAGTACGGTTTTAACAAGTCAGTGCAGGAACCGCGGGAGGAGGGCTCAGCCATAAGCTATGCCATGGTCAGCGGACGCAAGATGATCCATTTTGATGCCTACTATTATTCCCCTGATACCTATGAGTCTGCATTGCGTGCCGCGGGTTTCAGTAAGATTTCGTGGCGGCCACTGGAACTTGCACCCGAGGGTATAGCTGAGTGTGGTGAGGAATACTGGCAGGAGTACCTGGGTAATCCACCTGTGGTAGGGCTGGAGTGCTGCTTATGACGGTCATTAATGTTGCGTGTGACGAGACTGGAGGCTATTGATGGCAGCCGGTGCCGATCCGCAGCATTTGCAGGCCTCGCTTGAGACCAAAATTGCTGCTGCCAGCTCTGCTGATAATTTTCTGCTGAATCGCTTCGAGTATTATGCAGCGACCACCCCTGATGCCCTCGCAGTATGCTGTGATACGGAGGTCCGTACTTATCATCAGTTGAATGCCACGGCGAATCGCATTGCCTGCAAGCTGATGAATGCGGGAGCTACGCGTGGCACACATATTGCGGTTTTGCTGGAGCCCTCTGTAGCAATGATTGCCGTAGTGACTGGCATCATGAAAGCGGGTGCTGCCTATGTGCCGCTTGATCCCGCCTATCCTCGCGAGCGGTTGCTGAATGTCATCGGGCAGGCCAAACCTTTGCTACTGGTGACCAGTTCTTCGCTGGACCCTATCGGCCTGGTTGATGACCTGAATGTGCTTCTGGTCGAGCAATTAATGGCGATTGATTCTATTGATGATCCCGGTAACCCTGCTTTACCACTGGAAGCCGACGACCTTTGTTACCTGATGTTTACCTCGGGTTCTACCGGTACGCCTAATGGTGTCATGGTCAGCCATGGAAATATTGCAGGCCTGTTTGAGAATGTGGCGCCGGAACTTTGTTTCGATGGTGGCGATAGCTGGTCTGCAATGCATTCCTTCGCCTTTGGGTTTTCAGTCTGGGAGATCTGGGGGGCACTGTCGAGCGGCGGGAGGCTGGTCATCGTGCCCGGCCGCATGCGCGGTGATCCGGCGGCATGGTCCTCACTGGTGGTTGATACATCCGTATCGGTGCTGAGTATTACGCCTTCGGCATTCAGGCAGTGGCTGCTGACGGCTAGTTTGCCCGCTATTGAGGCGCTGGCCAGTTTGCGGGTAATTGTTTTCAGTGGTGAAGCAGTTCGGCCTGATGATCTCGAAACCTGGTTTAAGTGCTATGGCGATTCCGGCCCGCTACTGGTCAATACCTATGCTTTAACCGAAACGGCCGGTCGCATTACATTGAAAGTTTATGTGCCGGGTGATTTTATTGACGATAAACCCAAGGATAAACTCAAGGATAAATCTGGGCAGGGCGATATAGGCAGACCGGTTGCTGATGCCGATGTTTTTATTCTGGATACTGATACCGGGCAACAGCTTCCTGCCGGACAAACCGGTGAGTTGGTTATAGCCGGGCCTATGGTGGCTCACGGCTATATTAATAACCGGGAACTGACGGCACAGCGTTTTGTTGATCTTGATCCGGGTGATGGCATCGTGCGCCGCTGTTACCGTACCGGTGATCGGGCGCTATGGACTGCGGAAGGAACATTGCAATTTGCCGGTCGTATTGATGATCAGATTAAACTGCGTGGCTACCGCATAGAATTGCAGGAGATTGAGCAGGTTTTGCGTGAACATCCCGCCGTAGCCGATGCCGCGGTGGTTGTGCATGATGATGGTGCGACACCACAGTTGTCCGCCTGGGTGGTACCCGCAGGAGGACGCACAAAAGCAGTGGAGGGCGCCGTAGAGTTCTGGCCCTCGCTGGGTGAATACCAGGTCTATGACGACCTGCTTTATGACTTCATGTCGGCTGATGAAATTCGTGTCGACAGCTATCGACGTGCTTTTGCGCGCCAGGTAAAAGACAAGGTTGTACTGGATATTGGTACAGGCAAAGACGCCGTACTGGCCCGCATGTGTGCAGCCGCAGGCGCACGCAAGGTGTATGCAGTAGAGGTGCTGGAGGATGCCTGTGTCAGTGCGAGCAAGTTGATAGCTGACCTTGGTCTGAGTGATCGTATCGAAGTCATCCAGGGTGATATGCAGAGTGTATTGTTGCCTGAGGCTGTGTCGGTCTGCACCCAGGGCATAGTTGGCAACATTGGCAGTTCGGATGGTATTGCGACGATCTGGAATGATGCGCGTCGCTTGTTCGCTGATGATTGTGTCGCAATCCCTGCGCTTTGTGAAACTATGATTGCTCCCGCGCAATTACCGGATGCCGCCCGAGCGGCACCTGGTTTTAATTCACTTGCAGCGACCTATGCCAAAAAAATATTTGCCGCTGCGGGTGCTCCATTCGATGTACGTCTGTGCGTGCGTAATTTTCCTGTTACCGGGTTGCTGGCAGCGCCGACCCTATTCGAGAGTCTGGATTTTAATAAAGAGTTGCAGACAGCCTTTACGGGGCAGGCCGAATTTATAGTCGATAAGCCAGGGTCTCTTGATGGCCTTCTGCTGTGGACACGAATCCGGACCGATGATCAGGATACGGTTGATTTTCTGGAGCATCAGCAGGCCTGGTTACCGGTATGGTTTCCAATCACAGATTTGCCGGTGGCTGTCGAACGAGGTGATGTAGTGCTGGCCCGCTGGCGTTGCGAGACGCCGGCAGGACAGATATTTCCTGATTATTTTATTGAGGTGGAAGTTCAGGGTGATGACCCGGGCGCAGAGCGGGCAGTGCTGAAATACAGCTCGAAGCATTTTGAAGATGCTTACCAGGCCACGGAGTTGCATCGCCGGATATTTTCAGCAGATGCGGATGTCGGAGTGTCTGCCGGGCTGGACGAGCTACATTCATGGGCAGCAACACAATTACCACCACAGATGGTTCCGGTACGCTGGGAAAAGATTGATCAGTTGCCGCTCAATGCGAATGGCAAACTTGATCGTCATGCATTGAGCCAGGTTTCTGCGGCATATCCAGAAACAAAAAGCACACAGAGTGGCGATAGAAAAATTGAATACTCTGATCCGCTCGAGCATGATATTGCGGCGATCTGGTGTGATGTTCTGGGCCGGGAAGCTATAGCCCGATCTGATGATTTTTTTGATGTCGGTGGTGATTCTATTCTTGCTGTCCGGTTGACGACAGAAGTGCAGCGTTATCTTGATGACACGGTATTTCTGGCGGGGCTTTTTGATGCGCCGACAATTGCTGCCTACACGGCATGGCTGAAGGAAAACCATGCGCAGGCGGTGGCGCAGCGTCAGAGCGCTACTGCTCCGGTTATCGCGACTACACCCGTTATTTTCCCATCCGCGGATTTGGGGCCGACCATGCTTTCATGGCCGCAGCAAAGTCTCTGGTTTTTGCAACAGCTATATCCCGAGAGTACAGCGGCGAACGAGCAGTTTTTAATTCGTGTTGCCGGTAATGCCGATGCAATGCAGCTGCGTCAGGCCTGGCATTCGGTGCTGGCTGACCACGATATATTGCGCACCTGCTTTGCGATTGTTGGCGATCAGCTTGAATCCCGTGTGGTTTCTTTAGACGAGTGTATCCACAATGATCCGACGGACTGCAAAGATATTGCGCATCTGGCCACAGCAGATGCCGGAGCCTGTCTGGCTACCGACGCACTTCAGGATATAGCGTTGCTGTTTGATTTGTCAGTTGCGCCACTACTGCGGACACGAATTTATGGTATGCCGAACAGTGAGATGGTGCTGCTAGTAACTGCACATCACATCATTGCCGATGGTTTGTGTGTGCCACTTATTCGTGATGCTCTGGCAGCCGCTTACACCGGTACTCCACAGTCCCGGCCTGAGTTGCAATACGCTGATTTTGCCCGTTGGCAGCACCAGGCATTGAGTGATGATGTGGTTCACGAGCAGCTTGCGTGGTGGCGCCGGCAGCTTGATGGTCATGCGGGGCAGCCCATTGTGGCGATTAGGATTGAGGCGCAGGGTGGTATGTCGCCCAGGACCGCTGAAGTGAGGTTGCCGTTTGCGATCAGTGCTGAAGTAAGCGACAAACTGCGGAATCTTGCCGAGGATTCGGGTGTAACGCTGTTTATGTTGTTGCTGGCAGCCTGGCGTGTCTGGTTGCAACGCTGTTTCAGTGAAGCAGACCTGTTGATTGGTTCGCCGGTCACGCTGCGCCGGGATGAAGCTACAGCCCGGATGATGGGTTGTATGGTCAATAACGTCATCTTTCGTAACCCGCTGCATGCCGGGCAGAGTTTTGCTGAGGTTTTGCAATCAGAGCGACAAGCGGCATTGGCGACCTACGATCACAGTGAGCTGCCGTTCGAGAAAATTGTTGAGGCATTGCAACCTGAGAGACATTTTGGTCGTCATCCGCTATTTCAGTTGATGTTCATGTTTGAAGATCGCAGTGCACCGTCGGTAGATGTCGATGGTTTGAGTTTTGTTACCGATGTACTGCCGGTGGATCGTGCCAGCTATTGGGACATGGAGTTGTCGGTAAGCGATTGTGGCCCGGGCAGTGAAATGCCGGCATTTATCGGTGTGCGTGAAGATTTATTTGATGTGCAGGCGCTGGAATGGTGGCCGGAAGCTTTCGTGGCCATGCTTGAGGGCATCGTTGCAGACCCGCTGGCCGAGACCCGGTCCTTGCCGCTGTTGAGCAACAGTCAGCGGCAGACTGTGCTGGTTGACTGGAATAACACTTCCATGCCCGTGGCTCTATAACCCTGCAGCCCTCCGGCAATGTTGCCCGGCCATCAGTAACGACGAGGTCTGGCTGAGCAACCTCCAGCATTAGCTTCAGTCGCGACCCCGGATATCCCGGATCAAGCGGCAACCAGATTGCGCCGCGCTTAAGCACTGCCAGCAACATCGCAATAGTGTCGGCACTGCGC
>PVMK01169637.1_pt1 | contig 14521 bp, 19 predicted proteins | sample 1853481 | NCBI WGS metagenome assembly PVMK01 (sample SAMN08533507, study PRJNA380276) | Marine sediment metagenome, whole genome shotgun sequencing project. | reverse complement strand
TTAACCTTTTGACAAGAGCATAACACCCGCAACAGACAGCCTGTTTCCGGATATTTTACTAATTAACAACCTGTTTCCCCGGAATATATTCCTGCTCAAATAAAGAGGGGAGTGTTCCCTCCTTAAAGCATTCAAATATTGTTTTATCTTTTTTTTCTTCAGGATAATAACCTGTCTCAGGGTTGATTCTCATAAAAACAATCCCCTCTGGTATTTTAAAATGCCTCACCGGTTCATCTTTTAGCGCCTCTTGCATAAAGCTAAGCCAGATCGGACTTGCCGCACTGGAACCCGTCTCTTTCTTTCCAAGAGACTTGAAATTGTCAAAACCTATCCATGTCCCGGCAACGAGCTGAGGGGTATAGCCCATAAACCAGGCATCCCTTCCCTCATTGGTTGTCCCTGTTTTACCTGCACACGGACGTTTCAGAGCTCTGACTTTTCGTCCGGTTCCTTCTTCAACAACGCTCTTCAGAAGAGATGTCATAATATATGCGGTCTGTGGACTCATGGTTGAAACAAGACGGGGAGTATTGTCTTCCACAATATTCCCATCCCGATCAAAAATCTTTGATATATATATCGGTTCTGCGGAAACTCCCTGAGCACAAAAAGTTGAATAGGCTCTGGCCATATTAATAAGAGAAATACCGCAGGATCCAAGCGCAAGGGTAAGATCTTTATTATATCCGCCATCAGCTCCTATTTGCCGGGCATACTTAATTACATAGTCAATGCCTATTTCTTTTAATAATTTGATAGTAATGGAATTACAGGACTTGGTAAGAGCAGATCTGAATGTTGTGGGTCCCTTAAACTGTTTGCCATAGTTCTGGGGTTCCCAGAATTTATATTCATCGTTCTCTAAAATCTCAAAAGTGGCAATAGGGACTGTCAACAATTATACTGGCCGGAGTGTAACCCTTATCAAGCGCAGCCGCATAAATAACAGGCTTAAAGGCTGATCCCGGCTGACGTCTTGACTGAAGCGCACGGTTAAACTGGCTTTCCTGAAAACCCCTGCCACCCATCATTGCCTTTACATGTCCTGAAAAAGGGTCCATGGCAATAAGTGCCGCCTGAACACGGGTATCATTATCCATCTCATCTTCATGCCGCTTTTCATAAGCCTCAACGCCTTCTAAAACTGCCTTTTCTGCCGCCTCCTGCATTGCAAGGTTAATTGTTGTTTCAATCCTTAACCCCTTCTCCATAAACATAGTCTGCCCCGTATTTTTTCAGCAACACCCTTCTCACATGTTCAAGAAAATCAGAACTTTTTGGCAAATCCTCTCTTTTTGCCTTAGCAAAAACAAGCGGGAGCATCTACCGTAGCCCTTGACTCCTCAAGAGAAATAAAGCCCTGCTTATACATTCTGGACAGAACGTATTTCTGCCTTTCTTTTGCCCTTTCCAGATTATTAAAAGGGGAATAGTGGCTTGGAGCCTTGGGAAGACCGGCAAGAAGGGATGCCTCTGACAAATTAAGTTCAGACGCAGGTTTACCGAAATAGGCCCGGGATGCGGCTTCAATACCATATGCCCCGTTTCCGAAATAAATCTGATTAAGATAAAGAGTTAGAATCTCGCCCTTGGAGAGATGTTTTTCAATCCTCAGGGCAAGAATGGCCTCTTTAATCTTTCTTGAAAACTTTCTCTCAGGAGTAAGCAGCAGAGATTTTACTACCTGCTGAGTTATCGTACTTCCCTCCCTTGTCTTATTTCAAAGGAGCGAACATTCTTAATTGCGGCACGTACTATACTCCAGTAATTTATCCCCTTGTGGTCAAAAAAACGGTCGTCCTCTGCCGCGACAATCGCCTGCACAAGAACTGTAGCAATATCATCAATATCTGCCAGATATCTCCTCTCCTTAGAGAACTCACCAATTTTAATACCTTCACTTGAGTACACACTGGTAACCAGGGAAGGCCTGTAATCATCCAGAGATGAAATCCGGGGAAGGTCATAACTGAAATAATAATAAGCTAAAATTACGCTGAGAAAAGAAAAGAGGGTAGTAAAACCAAAAAAATCAGGCAATATAATAACCAATTCACTTTTCTCTTTTCAGTGCTCATAATAAAAACTGTCTTTATGAGCGTTAAGACTTAAAAACTTAAAAAAAGAGCTGATTTAATCCCCAGAACCCGATTTATGATTGCGCGATATCTTCAGACGTAGGCTTTAAAACTCGAAAACAAAATTACAGCAGCCATAACCGACGCGGATAACAGCGAATAATAATACTTAACAACTAATCTACTGTCAGCTCAAATGCGTTTTCTATTAAATCAACCTCATAACCATCATTCAAATACTGTACTGAAACAACATCAAACCTTGCCGCCCTGTTATCCATCTTATACCGCTGAACAAATTCCAATGCAACCCTTGAGATTTTAGTCTGCTTTGCAGGTGTGACCGCCTCCTGAGGAAGCCCGTATTTTTTAGTGCTTCTGGTTTTAACTTCAATAAAAGATAAGATTTTTTTATGCTTTGCAATTATATCTATTTCACCAAAAGAACATTTATAGTTCCTGAAAAGAATATTATATCCTTTTTTTTTAAGAAAAGCGGCAGCTATATCTTCTCCCTTTTCTCCCAGTGTTTTAGTTTTTACCGTCATAATAAAAATCAGTTATTCACAACCCTGTTAAAACTTTTCCTGTGTACGGGACAGCATTGATGATCAATAAGAGCATTTAGATGTTCGGCCGTACCGTAACCTTTATTTTGTGCGAAATTATATTGAGGATATAACTGATGGTATTTTTGCATTATTAAATCCCTAATTACTTTTGCCATAATAGAAGCAGCCGCAATTGAAAGGCTTTTTGTATCACCTTTTTTTATAGCCGTTTGGGAAATGTCTGAAGGAAAAGAATGGGTGCCGTCTATAATTATATAGTCCGGCTTAATACAAAGGGTCTCAACAGCTTTTTTCATGGCAGCAAGAGTCGCCCTGAGTATATTGATACGGTCTATCTCATCATGGTCGACCAGGGCCCAGTTCCAGGCAAGGGCATTTTCACTGATCACAGCATAAAGCCCTGCCCTTTTATTTTCAGTAAGCGTCTTTGAATCCCGGATGTCCGGATGTGAAAAATCCCTGGGAAGAATTACTGCGGAAGCCACCACCGGGCCGGCCAAAGGCCCCCTGCCCACTTCATCTACTCCAGCAACATGCGTGTAGCCACGGTCATACAATATCTGCTCCGGACAGCTTTTGTCCTGGAGCAATGAAGAAAGTGGTTCCATAAAGGATATGAATAATTATTGAAATCTTCTAGTCTTAACTCTGGCAGCTTTTCCTCTTAAACCGCGAAGATAATAGAGACGTGACCTTCTGACCAGTCCTTTTTCAACAACTTCGATTTTATCAATTGACGGAGAATGAAGAGGAAACACCCTCTCAACACCTATTCCGTAAGAAATCTTCCTGACAGTAAAAGATGAACGGATACCGCCTTTTTTCTTAACGATTACAATGCCCTGGAAGACCTGAACCCTGTCTTTTTCACCCTCTCTGATTTTAACATGCACCCGGACAGTGTCTCCCGGACGGAAAGAGGGAATATCCATGCGCATCTGTTCTCTTTCGAGTCTGTCAATTATATTCATTTTTTTACTCCAACCTTTCAGATTCTTTTATATTTTCAAGTTGTTTTTTTTCTTTATCAGTAAGATCAGCCTTTTCTATAAGGTCAGGCCTTCTCTTTAATGTCCTTTTAAGTGATTCTGCTGATCTCCATTCCGCTATCTTTTTGTGGTCTCCGGAAAGAAGGACTTCCGGCACACACAAACCCCTGAAATTATCCGGCCTTGTATACTGAGGATATTTGAGCAAAGAGAATTAGAAAACGTATCCTCAGAAACAGATGCCGCGTCCCCCACTACCCCGGGAACAAGCCTTGCAACTACATCCAAAACTGCCATTGCCGCAATCTCACCACCAGTAAGCACATAATCACCAATGGATATTTCTTCATCAATAAATGAGAGAACCCTCTCATCGATCCCCTCATACCTGCCGCAGAGGATAAGCACCTGAGAATAAGCACTCAGCTTTTTTGCTCTTTCCTGCTTCAGGAGGGCTCCCTGGGGAGTTAAAAATACTGTTCTAGTATTTCCTGTTGGTAGCCTTATGGCTTCTATAGCCCTGACAATGGGTTCTGCTTTCATCACCATGCCAGCTCCTCCGCCATAAGGAGTGTCATCTGCAGTCCTATGTCTGTCTTCGGTATATTCCCTCAGATCATGGACTCGGATGTCTACCAACCCCTTCTTTTGAGCCTTGCTTATAATACCTTCGCTTAAGGGGGACTCAAACATCGAAGGAAACAGGGTGATTATATCAAATTGAACCATAGTTAAATGGTCTTATATAAGCTAAAAACAGGACAAAAAACCATTATTTCTTTGCCCTTTTTAATATCTTCTTTTTATTAACGGAAAAAGCCTAAAATTATCAGGTAAAATTAAAAATTTTTTAATTGAAGGCTGATATCAGCCCTCAATACAAATTATTCAACTATTTCCAGAACTGCTCTTTTCCGTTTTTTTGCAGAAGCAGCAGACAATATTGTACGGATTGACTGTGCGGTCCTACCATGTTTACCAATGATTTTTCCCAGGTCATCCTTTGCAACTCTAAGTTCAATCACAGATGTCTGTTCACCCTCTATTTCGCTTACTGATACCTCATCTGGACTGTCAACAAGAGCTTGAGCTAGATATTTAACTAAATCTTTCATAATCGCCTCCTATTACCTTAAAGTATCCAATTATTACTACTTCTGTTCAAAAACCATTTTTCTGCAAAAAGTAAAAAATATTGGAACTACCCTGCCAAATCCTTGAAAAGACCTTCTTTTCTTAAGAGCTTATCAACTGTCTGGGTCGGTTTTGCACCTTTTTTTATCCAGTTCATAGCTCTTTCTTTTTTAACACTTATCTTGGCCGGATCGCAACATGGGTCGTAAGTACCTAGTATTTCAATAAATCTTCCATCTCTGGGTGAAGTATCCTGTGCTACTACAATCCTGTAAAAAGGATTTTTTTTCTTTCCATATCTGGCAAGACGAATCTTTACAGCCATAACTCAAATTTCCTCCTTTAGTCTTTAGAAAGGACATACCTTTCTATATCATCATAAAATCCTTAATTGATTATTTTTGTTTATATTATTAATTTTGTCAAGCTAAAACATGCAAAAAATACCTTGTAAACCATAAATTCATATGCTAACTTTCCAAACGCTTTAAAAAACAAACACAAACTAACAAAATAAAATATGGCGTCTACTTATTCAACTTTCAACAAAGAAACCACCAACAGCACAGACATAATAGATATAACAGGTCAGGTCGCTGCTATTGTTGGAAAATCTTCCATTTTGAACGGATCTGTTAATATCTTTGTGGCAGGCTCAACAGCTGCATTAACAACTATTGAATATGAAAGCGGCGTGATAAATGATCTGAAAAATGCGATAGAAAGGCTTGCTCCCCAGGATATGCACTATACACATGACAGCAGATGGGGAGATGGAAACGGTTTTGCCCATGTAAGAGCAGCTTTGCTCGGACCTTCCCTAACGATTCCTCTTATCAATGGAAATTTACTTCTTGGAACATGGCAGCAGATAACTCTGTGCGATTTTGACAACCGCCCTAGAACACGTGAAGTATTTGTCCAGATCAATTCTTGAGGCTAAACATTTAAATTTTATTATTTTATAGTGAAAAATAATATTTGCACATGAATAATATTTATAATACAAAAGACAGCAGTACCAGCTTATGCGAAAAACTCAGGTTCGAAGACATTAGCATTATTAAAACCCTATGTGGAGAACATGATGAAAATATTAAAAAAATGTGCGGAGAGCTGGGCGTAAAAATAAACATCAAAGGGAATGAAGTTTCCATAAAGGGAACGGAACCCTGCATGGAAACAGCAAAAAAGCTGTTTCAGGACCTCTATTTTATTATTGAGTCCGGATATAAGCTGGGTCCGGTTGATGTTGAACATGCGATAAACATGCTTAAGGACAGCGCCCCTGTTAAACTTAAAGATATATTTCTGGATACGGTTCTAGTCACACCAAAAAAACGGACCATATCACCAAAAAGCATTATCCAGAAAGAATATATAAACGCGATAAGAAATTTTGATGTTGTAATTGGAATCGGCCCGGCAGGGACAGGAAAAACATATCTCGCAATGACAATGGCTGTAGCAGCACTTATGAATAAAGAAGTTGACAGAATTATCCTTGCCAGACCGGCAGTTGAAGCAGGAGAAAAGCTGGGTTTCTTCCCGGAGATCTGTTTGAAAAAGTAAACCCGTACTTAAGACCGCTGTATGATGCCCTGCATGACCTTATGGAAATAGACAATGCAGCAGATCTTCTTCACAAGGGCATAATAGAGGTTGCACCGCTGGCATTTATGAGGGGAAGAACATTAAATGACTCTTTTGTCATTCTTGACGAGGCACAGAATGCAACTTCCGAACAGATGAAAATGTTTCTTACCAGGCTTGGGTTTAACTCCAAAGCAGTAATAACAGGAGATATAACACAAGTCGATCTTCCCTCAGGAACAGTCTCAGGCCTCATAGAGACACAAAACGTATTATCTAAGATTAAAGGAATCTGCACTGTCCGGTTTTCAGAGAAAGACGTTGTCAGACATCCTCTGGTTAAGGAAATAATAAAAGCCTACGAAATAGCAGAAAATTTGAGAAAAAAAGTTAAACACTAAGCTAAAAGGAACAATCTTTTTTTCACCACAATAAAACGTCGAGACCATGAAAGATAAATTTTTAAAATACATAAAATCGGGAAAGAAAAAACCCTCAAAGATAGAGGATTCTAAAAAACCAAAGAAATCCGACATCATTACAAAGCCTCTTATTGAACCCTCAACACACAGAGTTATCATCTGTATCCTGCTGTCTGCGGTTATGGCGCTTCTGATATCTCCAAGGCTGAAAATTCCGGAACTCACTTACATCCCTGGAGATATATCAAAGCATAATATCAAAGCGCCGGAGGCTTTCTCTGTTGAGGACAAAGAAACAACTGAAATAAGAATCAAAGAAACAACCGATTCCGTACTGTCTGTATATGATTTTAACTCAAGGCTGAAGATGAACTTGAAAAAAGGTCCTTGCATCTTTTTCAATGGGCAGAAAAGCTTTTAAAAATTCCAGAGAAAAAGAGCTGACCCCACAGAATAAAAGCTATGTTCTGTTTCAAAAACTTTTAGAAACCAATACCAGCCTGAAAGATTTCAATCTTCTCGCCCAGAGACAATTTAAAAAAGTAATTGAAGATTATCTCCTTGAACTGATGATTCCATTTACCCAGAGGGAAGTTGTCATCTCAAAGGAACACCTTTTCAAAGAAAGAGGACACGGAATAATCCTGCGGGATGTTCATTCAAACGAAGAAGTAATCGTCGATGATTTTTCTTCAATTATCGACATGAAAGAAGCCCAGGCACTATTAAAACGTGATGCGAGAACAGTCCTTAAAAAGGTAAGAATCGATGTTAGGAAAACAATCATAAGCATCGGTCTTGAAATGATTGAGCCCACTATAACCTTCAACAGAGTTGAAACCACAAAACGTAAAACAGCGGCTAAAAAGGAAATAAGCCCGCTCTATTATCACGTAAAAAAGGGCGAAATAATCGTACGTGAAGGTGCGCGCATAACAAAATCAACCCTTGTCAAGCTTAACGCCATGACAAGCCTTGAAAAAAAGCAGAGCGTACTATGGACACTGCTTGGATATTTTCTTTTGTCTTTCATATCTCTCCATATTCTTTACCGGTTTTCTTCAGCAAACCTCGGAACCCGGATTAGCACACCTTTAAGCCGCAGAGACTTAGTGTTTCTTTGCGTTACCTTCATATTAAGTTTTCTAATAATAAAATTCTTTGCAGGAAGCGCAAGAACATTCAGTAAAGCAATAACCGTAATACCGGTGGATTCTTATTTTTATGCAATTCCTTTTGCCTTTGCTGCAATTGTAATAAGCACTGTACTCACACCACAGCTGGCAGCACTGAGCGCAATAATTATTTCCATGTTCGCCTGTTTTCTGCTGGACAACCGCTTTGTATTTTTCATCTATTCTTTTATCGGATCACTGGTAGCTTCACAGGAAGTCGTTCAAAGCAAAGAACGAAAAACCATAATAAGGGCCGGACTCATTGTCGGCGTGCTTAATTCAGCTATAATCCTATCACTCTACCTGATTTCCGGAGATATTTTTAGAGCAGAAGTGTTTATAAGCTTAGGATTCGGCCTGTTAAGCGGGCTCTTGTCATCCATACTCGCAATAGGCGTTATTCCGGTCATTGAAATAATCTTTAATTATACAACCAACATTAAGCTTCTTGAACTTGCAGATTTGAATCAGCCGGGTTTAAGAAAACTTTTAATTGAGGCTCCGGGAACATACCATCACTCTATCCTTGTTGGGATACTATCAGAGACAGCTGCTGAAGCAATCAATGCCAATTCTCTCCTCACCAGAGTAAGCGCATATTATCATGACATTGGAAAAACAAGGAAGCCCCTCTATTTTGTTGAAAACCAGCAGGGACGTGAGAACAAACACGATAAATTACTCCCAAGCATGAGCAGTCTTATTATTTCCGCACACGTAAAAGACGGACTGGAAACTGCTAAACAGTATCACCTTGGTAAAAACATACAGGACATTATTCTTCAGCATCACGGCACAAGCTGTATGAACTATTTTTACAGAAAAGCAATAGAACTGAACGCGGAAGGCAACCAGCCGGTAAGCGACAAGGACTTTAGATATCCAGGCCCGAAACCACAGACAAAAGAGGCGGGTATTGTAATGCTGGCAGATGCTGTTGAAGCTTCGTCAAAGACGTTAAGCGACCCCACCCCGTCAAGGATTCAGGGAATGGTTCAGCAGATAATAAACAGTATTTTTGCAGACGGCCAGCTGGACGAATGCGAGCTTACCTTAAAAGACCTGCACTTAATCGCAGATAGTTTTAACAGGGTTCTAAACGGGATATTTCATTCACGAATTGAATATCCTGACTCAAGCGAAAAGGAATCAAATGGAAAATCAAAATCCTCAGATCTGGATAAAAAATCAGCAAAAACAGGTCAAGATCAATCCGCACTTGATCAGACGAATACTGAAAGGGATCTTGGCAGAATTGGAATTAAAAAATCCAGAAATAAGTATCCTCCTGCTTGACGATCCCCAGATAAGAGACCTTAACAGGGAATACCGGAAAAAAGATAAACCCACTGATGTTCTTTCTTTTCCCATGCGTGACGAGTCCTCAGGCAATGTCCAACCCCAGCTCCTGGGAGATATAGTGATCTCTGTTGAAACAGCGGAAAAGCAGGCGCGCAACAGAAAGTGCTCTCTTTATAAGGAACTGAGCATCCTCCTCATTCACGGCATGCTTCATCTTTTGGGTTATGATCATGAACTGTCAAAAAAGGATGAGGAAGAAATGCAAAAGCAGGCAACAAAGATATTCGAAGGGATAATTAAGGACAAAAATAAAGGATGTGGTTTAATCCGGCCTTTAAGCTGCTTATATTTTAATAACTTTTCAGCAGGCAAACTTAAATACCCGCAACCCTGTTACTCAAACTTCCAACCCCCTCTATTCTAACTTCCACAACATCACCCCTTTTCATCGGACCAATTCCGCTGGGTGTACCCGTTGCAATAATATCACCCGGACAAAGGGTCATAATCTTTGACAGAAATGAAACAATAGTCCTTACTGGAAAAATAAGATCACTTGTGTTTCCAGACTGTTTTTTTTCACCGTTTAAAAATGTTTCGATTTTCACATTACAGGGGTTAATATCGGTTTCAATAAAAGGTCCCATGGGTGCGAAAGTGTCAAAGCCCTTTGCTCTTGTGAACTGTACATCTTTTCTCTGGAGGTCCCGTGCAGTTACATCGTTAAAGCAGGTATAGCCGGCAATATATTTTTCTGAATCCGCTTCAGCTACAAACCTGCATTTTTTCCCTATAACAACTGCCAGTTCACCTTCATAATCAACCCGGGATGACATATCAGGATATATAATTTCCTCATCAGGGCCAATAACAGCTGTTGGCGGTTTCATAAAAACCATGGGATCTTCGGGAAGCGTCATCCCCAGTTCTTCGGCATGGGAACGATAGTTAAGACCGATGGCAATTATTTTAGTGGGAACACACGGTGAAAGTATTTTTAGATCACAAAAATCATGTTTCGTCTCTGAAACACGATATTGAGTAAAAATATCTCCTTCGATCTCCAGAACATGGTCTTCACACACCAGCCCGTATCTAATATCACTCTTTATTTTAAAGCGGACAAATTTCATATTATGATTTCTGTATTTCTAAGAATAAGACTCTGCTGCCGGATCATAGACATTTGAGAAATACTCCTCATTTTTTTTGTTCTCTTATCTTTTTCCTGAACCTTTCTGCTATTCCATCGCGATTCAGATAAGCCAAAGGATCAACACCAGGAATCAATAGTACCTTCTGCAAGTATTTTTTCTGTCTTTGAATTGCTTCATTATAAAGGTTTCTGCTAATTTTCCAGCGAGCAGCAAAATGTGCTGTTACAAATTTTTCTGTCCTTATAAGCTGATTTTTAAAACGCTTTGACATGAGATCATAAAATGCAACTGTTTGTTTAAGAAGGTCTGTCTCACTTAGGTAACCCCCTACTCTTGCCTCCTTAAATTCCCGGTAAAGAAAAAGAAGTTTTTCAAGATATATCCGGTCAGACATCTGCGCCAGCAAATCAGCCGCGCCAAGTATCTTTCCGAGGAACTCCGTATCCTTAGATGAAAAATCAACATCTGCAGGATTTACAGCCAGGTCAGTACACGATATGAGAAGACATCCCGCCTTTATTTCATTATCAAATAAACCAAAGTCTTTTCCATAACATTCCAAAAACTCCGTGCTTCGCTGAGCATGATTTGCAGTATATTTTGCGCCCGTACCAACAAGGTCATCTTCCTTCTGGACATACCCCACATCATGCAGAAGCGAACAGATCAGCCCTAATGAAATATATCTTTCCGAAAAGGTTCTGCCGGTAATAACAGCCCCATGAATGAGTCTTACCATTGCCAAAAAAGTGTCAAGGGTATGCTGCAGATCATGATATTCTGTATTGCAGGAACGGTATCCGGGAAAATCACCTCTGTAAAGATCAACAACCATTTTAAAAGCCGCAGACACAGGGCCATCCATATTATAAGAAATCATTTTCAGAACAATCTCAGCTTCTTCAAATACTGCTTCCGGAGAGTCCGGTTGGATAAGATCGGCTAATTTATCAATGTTTTTCATATGCATCCCTATAATATTTTCAGTTTTATACAACCATACTCAAGTTCAAAAACATTAAGATTATTTTTCTACTCATCAATTTAATTTATCGTTGTATTTAGTTCAAGAAAAAAAATAGTTTAGAATGTCTCCAAATTCTTTCCCAATGCATCCTTGCCCATGCGGAAGCAGTAAAAAATATAAAAAATGCTGCGGTAAATAATACTTCCCCCTCAAGACAACACCCTTAGGTTTTTATCAGACAACTTAAAGTATTCTTTCCTATCAAATTACATCCTTTTCCATAATATTTGCTTGATAATTATTTTAAATCATTATAATTTAAAAGTAATTTACTTAAAAATAGTTACGCATATAATAATTTTAAGAAATAGATATAATACTAACATATAAACACTTATCTTTTATATTTAAAGTTTGAAGCGGTATTTTTACAAATAGTACTACGAACAGAAATGTGATGCTTTCCGCCTGCAAGGCGGGCATCCCGGTAGTTAATTAGTTTTTATTGATACCTGCCTTATAAAGCAAGACTTTCAAGGCAGGGTTCCGGCTAATAGGCCGCCATTTTTGCCCATCACGCTGTATAGGAGTAATAGGCCGCCAAATGGCAGTATTTCACGCAATCGTATGTCAAATGGGCGTGTTATAACACGCCCAATAGTCGGTATATTAATAGTTAGGTGTAAACAAAGGGATAGACATGGATGAGAAATACAGTGACTTAGATCTGGAGAAAGCAATGAAGCTATCTCAGTCCATTGAGGATCATGGAAAGAAAACGGTTTCATTTATCGCAGAATTAGATAAGCGAGTAACAAACACTAATTTTCTTACCAATGGTGGTGGTGCTGTAGCAGTTCTTGCGTTTATGGGTAGCAGCGCAAAATTACCGCTTATCGAGTATTCGTTATTCTTCTTTTTACTTGGAATAATCTTAACCGGCGTGGAGCTTCGCGCTCTTCTCAAATATTGGGCCATTCTCCATAAAGATATCGGGCGTCGCCTAGATGGCTTTATTAATAATGAGCTATCAGTAAAGCAATGCCTAACTCCGGTGGGTCTTGGGAAAACATACCAAGACATTAACCATTATGCAGGGTGGCTTTCGCAGCTATGTTTTATCGGTGGTGTTATTGTTGGTGGCTCAGGGTTTTTATTGTGTTCCAGCATCTAATAAAACTCTCATAGGGAACAGGGCTAAACCTAAATATTAAATAATTAACCTAACAAGACACTGGAGATCGACGCGCTTAAAGCTGCGCGCGTCTCAGCTCCAACGTTAGGTGAAAAGAAGAAACATCATGAGAAGCCAGCCATTCAGTAGCATCCCGTTACAAATTGCCTCCTCCTTCGGGGAACTGGCAGCTAATTATATTTACATTGGTCTGCGAGGAATATTTCGAGCGTTGAACCGCAGGTTTTCTGCCACAGGGCGGTTGATTTTAGAAAAATGCCGACACTTTACTGGAGAACCAGTCCTGTATGAAGCATTTCAGTCTTCAGGTGGCATGGGAACCATGTTGAGGGCTTTTATATGGGCGCCACTGCTTTGGAGTCAAAGAATAGCACAGGAGAACCTTTTGCTAGCATCGATGACCGAAGAAGAAGTCGCTTCAGGCGAAATTAGTTCCGAACGAATGGCCCATATTTATCTTTCTGCAGGTGCTGGTTACTTCGCCAAAGTGGGGAGGCTCGCGACTCTACTAATCATATTAGCAACAGGTGCGCTCACGATTATGGGATCCCCAAAAATTGGAGCACTTGCAGTCGCAATTGCCCCATTGGCTCTGTTGCAAGTTTTTTTGTTTCGTTTCGAGGATAGGTCGATCATATTTAGTCAGTATCGCGGCCTGATTCGAACTTTCATTTTCATATCGGTAATTCTTCTAGCAATTATTCTATATCAACATGCAAAATTAACCAATATCGGTTCCGCAACAAGGCTCTTTCTTTTCGCATCTTTATTCCAGGCCCCTCTTTATTCGGTCCTTAAACTCATGCTCCCTATCGATATGTTACTTGTACCTATTAGCGCAGTCGGAATCGGACTCGCCTTCATTTATGTGTAAAAGATAAAGGGGAAAGGGACAGGCAAAATATATATTGCACAGAGAAAACAAAACCTAACCATCGGCTTGAGATCGACGCGCTTAAAATCGCGCGCGTCTCAGCTCAAACGTTATACAGAACAACTAGTGATGCTTCCCGCCTACAAGGCGGGGCATCCCGGTACTTAAGATTGATTTCCTGGATTGTATCGCTTGACCCCGCCCACAGGGCGGGGCTTCCGCAAAACACTCCGGCCAACAGTAGACTTAATGGTTGTTTATTTATAAATATAACAGTAAAGCTGTGCCAACTATTTGGAAACAAACATAAGAAAGAACAATGCCTTTTAATATCGTACTGGTATATCCGCAGATACCCAATAACACAGGAAACATAGGCAGGCTGTGTGTTGCAACAAACTCCACTCTTCATCTCATTAAACCGCTGGGTTTTGAACTCACAGAAAAAAAGCTGAGACGCGCAGGTCTGGATTACTGGAAACACCTTAAGTATATATGTTATGAAAATCTGGATGATTTTTTCCAAAAAAACAGTAAGGGAAATTTTCTCTTTTTCAGCTCACGCAGTAAAACCAGTTACTGGGATCATCCATACAAAGAAAATGATTTTCTTATATTTGGGAGAGAAGAAGACGGCCTGCCTGAAGACCTGCTGAAAAAACAGTTAAAAAATACGCTTTCGATTCCGATGTACAGTGAAAAGGTGCGGAGCCTGAACCTTGCAAACACCGTATCCATTGTCCTTTATGAAGCCCTCCGCCAAATCGTTCAACCTTAGCCCGCATTATTCACCAATGATCTACTGCGACTTGAAGCACCCGGTGTTTAACGAACGTTTCACCATTTCGATCCTCAACATAATGTAACTATGCCTGCGGGTCGAAATGGCTCCAACTGCCCATTAAACACAGGGCTTTCGGCGCCTCGTTACAACAACTGATGAATAATCCGGGCTAGGCCGATAAGCTCTTCGAGACTTTTATGACCTTTAATAATACAGATTATATGTTCAGTTCACTATGGAGAACGAGTGCTGTATTAAATTGCCGTTAGCCATTCA
>PVMK01115362.1_pt1 | contig 14523 bp, 11 predicted proteins | sample 1853481 | NCBI WGS metagenome assembly PVMK01 (sample SAMN08533507, study PRJNA380276) | Marine sediment metagenome, whole genome shotgun sequencing project. | reverse complement strand
CTCGACATGGAAGAGGTGGACGGTGGGGAGACGGTGATCGACCCTACCCTCGTGAAGCTGACCGGCTCACAAAGCACCGACATCACACCACTGACCGGTTCCGACTGCCGCCCCGCCGTCGCCGCCCTCGGTGGACCCTTCCTCGCACTACCGTGCCGGGTTGAGTACGTGCTGACGGGCAACGGGATCTAGCAGCGCCAGCGCCAGTGTCTCAAAGGTGGTTGACAAGAAAGGGCCTTTGTGACCGGGATTCAGGCTTCGGGGGGAGAAGGAGCGCAGGACATGACACGAGTATCCAAGTCGGTTGCGATTGTCCTTGGGCTGATGGTGAGCTTTGCGGCCGGCCACGTCACCGCAAATGGCTATGCCACCAGGATCAGCGAGGGACTTGTCAACGCCTTCAATTCGGCCGGGCAAAATCTCTTCGGCAGCGCGGTCTTCGGAGCGCAGGGAGTGCCCCCGGATGCCTTACCTCCCGGCCCCGAAGACCGCCCACCCGACGGACCGCTGCCCCCCGAGGAGTTACCTGCCCCTCCCGAAGACCGCCCACCCGACCCACCGCTGCCCCCCGAGGAGTTGCCTCCGCCCCCCGAACCTGAGGCCGTGCAGGTCGACTTCCTCACCAACTCGCAGATCCGCACGCTGCTGAACGTGGTCGAGCCGCCGGAAGCCGCCACGGCCCAGTGTCGCGTGGGGCTGCAGATCGAGATCGCGGGCGACGGGAGCGTGTCGGTGATCGTCAATCCCGAGGTGTACGATCCCGAGGAGCTGATCGAGATAGGCCCCCCGACCGGCGTGCCGCTCCTCCCATGTGCAAACGGGAACGTCCTCGACCCGGGCGACGGCTAGCGGCTCAGCTCATAGAGCCAGTAGGCGACACCACAGATCAGAACGGATAGGCCTGCAGGACATCCAACGCCATGACCATGAGCTGCTCGGCTGCCTCGGGCGTGTCGACCGGGATGCCTTCAGCGCCGCCACCGTAGATGGCGGAGCTCTTGGGGCTCATATCGCGATGCTCGTTGGCGTAGGCGACGGCCAAGGGCAGATCCTCAGCAAACGCTTGGGCCACCCCCGGCTGCGTTTGTGGTCGAGTCACGCACATGTGAATGGCGGACGGGTTTTGCTGGCCGTTGAATCTCCAATCCCGAGTCTTCATGAAATCGTTGACGTGATAGATGTCGAAAGCGTCTGACCGAAATGAGAAACAAAAGGTCGGCGTCCCCATCATGACGAGCTCAGGTTGACTTCGCACCACCTTTTGCATGGCAAAGGCGGTCTCGAAGATTTGCTTGGCGTAACGAAGATATCCCTCACGACCGTAGCGCACCATGGCGGCCCAGGTTGCCGCGATCAGGCCACCAGAGCGGCTACCGGCAAGACCGTTGGAGGCATAGATGCCGCCTTTCCACGATGGCGCGATGTAATACTGATGCTTGCGAAACGAAGCGTCTCGGTAGAGGACCACCGAGGTGCCCTTGAGTCCGTAGCCGTACTTGTGGGTGTCCGCGGATATCGAGGTGACGCCCGGCAGGCGGAAGTCAAACACGGGGATGTCGTAGCCGAGCTCTTCGCCAAAGGGGAGGATGAAGCCACCGAGGCATCCATCCACGTGCAGGCCGACGCCGCGGTCGACGGCGATGGCGGACAGCTCGGAGATCGGATCGAGGGTGCCGTACGGGTAGTTGCCCGCCGAGCCCACGATGGCGATGGTCCGCTCGTTCACCTTGTCGCGGACGAAGTCGACGTCGACCTGGGTCGTCTTTGGATCGGTGGGCGCCACGACAATTTCGATCCCGAGGTAGTGGGCGCCTTTCGGGAAGGCCGGGTGGGCGGTGTCCGGGATGATCACATTGGGCCGGTCGATACCCCTTTCCAGGCGGGCCTTGTCCCGATAGACCAAGAGCGGATTGATGATGCTCTCGGTGGCGCCAAAGCCGACCGCGCCGCAGGCCCTATGCGAAGGATTGACCTTGCTGACCTCATCGCCGTGCATGATGTCGAGGGACATCGCGATGATGTCCGACTCGAAGCGAGTCATGCTCGGGCAGATATCCCGTTGCAGGGCGTTGACGTGGGAGAAGAGCGCGCAGATCGAGTTCAAAAAGGCATAGTGCTCGTGATCGCCGCTGTACATGGTGCCCGAGCATCGGCCCTGCTCCCAGGCCTTGTCCTCGGCACTTGCTAGGGCCCGTATCTCTTCGAGGATCGAGTCGGGCGTTCTTCCCTCGTCGGGCAGCTTGCGAATCACACCGTGGCTTTCGGCGTATGGGTAGAGACCTTTGATCAGGGAAATCAGTTCGTCGTTCATTCTTCGCTCGCAGGGTTGAGGGTATGAAAGATTTTGCGATTCTGATGGAACGCACGGACGAACTGGCTGAACAGCTCATCGTAGCGATCGGCTACCTCGGGACGGGGCTCAAACACTTTCTCGACAGGGACGCCCGCTTGGATCTCCTCGAGTGCTAGCTCGCCCAGCCGATGAAAGGCAAGCAGGGCGGTGCCTCGGCAAGGCGTGAATTCGGGGTCGCGCAGCTGATGCACGGGGAGCTGAAGAACGTCGGCAATGATCTGTGACCAGACCGACGAAAGGGCGCCACCACCGTAGAACAAGATATGAGAAGGCCTGCGCTTGGCAAAACGCCCGACCGCCTCTTGCGCCCAACGGAAGTTGAACGCCACTCCCTCCAGCACGGCCCGACCCAGATGCCCGCGAGTCGTCCCGAGGGACATGTTCAAGAATCCGCCGCGCATGCGGCCGTCCTCGGCGGGTGCCATCGAGCCGCTAAGCCAAGGCAGAAACAGGACTCCATCACTGCCGGGTGGGACTTCCTCAACGGCGTGGTGCAATGCTTTGAACTTGTCCGAGAGACTGTGGTCGGCGAAACCGTCGTCTGCGAACACGAGCTTTTCGAGAAAGTACTCCAGCGCGCGGCCGCCGATGCCGATCTCGCCCACGACGAAGTATTGCCCACGGATAGGACTCGGCATGCTGACGAGCGCGTTGCGGATGTCGGTCTTCTTGAACGGCACATGTGTGACGATCAGGCTGGTGGTGCCAATCGCTAGCGCAAAGTGGTCACCCGAAAAAGCGTAGGTGCCGATGCCGCCAGCGAGGGTGTCGTTGATCCCGGGGAAGACCAACGTTTCCTTGGGTAGGCCGAGGCTTTCAGCCACGTCGGGCAGCAGTGGGCCGAGCGGCTCATCGATCGGGACCAGCTCGGGCAGCTTGTCGAGGTCGAGGCCAGACCATTGCACCAGGCGTGGGTGATAGATGGGATCGGCACGCCGGTTGTCGGTCAGCAACATCATGAACGCGGAGCATCGGTTGGCCACTCGACGACCGCACAACCGCATGGTGACGTAGTCCATGGGCTCGAGAAAAGTCGCAGTCTTGGCGTAGACCTCGGGTCGACCGAGCTTGATCCAGCGCATGTGGGCCAGCGAATCAGCGCCCGAGTCGAGCGGTGGGATAGCGTGAATCTGCACCCAGCGCAGCTTCTGATACAAGCTTGGATTCATGCCACGCCCACCCGGCAGCTTCTCGAGTCGCGCCGGGGTACCGCGCTTGTCCATCCACAAGACCAAGTTGGCGGTGGCGCGGCCATCGGCGTCGACCGGAACGATCGAGGAGTACTGGCTGTCGCAGGCAACGCCCTTGATCGCGTGCTTGTCCTTTACCGACGCGAGAGCCTGAGCCGAGGCTTTCAAGACAGCTTGCCAAATCTGCTCCGGATCTTGCTCGGCACCACCTTTGGGCAGAAGCTTCGTTTCGATAGACGCACGGCCGGTCCCCGCCAGCTCCCCGTCGCGCCGGACAACGGCGGCTTTCACATTTGAGGTACCGAGATCAATGGCGAGGATCATCGAGTGGTCTCCGGCTCCTTCAATGCCGTCCGATCTTGTAGTACGCCATTACGCCTCTTTCGAAGAGCCAGTCGGGCAGCAGGCAGCGCAGCCAGACCGCCAGCCGTTGTGCCAGCGTCCCGATCACATAGCGCAGGCGAGGTGAACGTTTTTCGATGACGGTCGCGAGCGCTCGCGCGAGTTCTATGGGGGCCGCTCCATGCCGCTCGTCGTGCTCCATGACTGCTACCGCACGCTGGCAAAGAGCCTGGTAAGTCGGATTGGTCGACGACTCGCGCGTAAAGATCCGGTTGTCGGTGAAACCGGTCTTGAAGTCGCCGGGCTCGAGCATGGTTACACGAATGCCGAAGGGCATGAGCTCCATGCGTAGCGCCTCGGTGAGCGCCTCGGTGGCAAACTTGGACGCCGAGTAGAAACCCTGGAATGGAATCGTTACCAGTCCACCGATCGAGCCTATGTTCACGATGAGTCCGGAACGCTGCTCGCGAAGCGTAGGCAACACCGCCCGGCATACTCGGTGCGTACCGAAGAAGTTCGTCTCGAAAAGCGCCTTGGCTTCTTCTGGCGAAGTGTCTTCCGCCGCTCCTGCCAGACCAAGGCCGGCATTGTTGACGACCACGTCGAGTCTGCCTTCGGCACCCAAGACGAAGTCTAGTGCGGCGCGTACCGAGCCATCGTCGCAGACATCCATGGGAATCATCCGCGGGTATTGCTCGGCCGAGCCTTCTGGGAAGGTAGCGCGCCGGCTGGTGCCATAGACGCGGTAGCCGAGCTGCGCGAGATGAGCGGCGCAGGCCTTACCAAAGCCGGACGATGCTCCGGTGATTAGAACAACTGGTCGTGACACGGAGTTCCCTCCCCGACAGTAGGCCGGACGGCACCAAGGATTGTTAGTAAGTACGCGTGTAGAATCGGATCTCTTCCATGTTTCGGCCGGGTTCACCACAAGACATAAATGTTACTAGCATTCATGAGGCCGACCTGGGGGTGGTCGCCCGCGTCCCGCTCGATGCTAGCCAGGGTTTTCCGTCGAAGGGCGCTGTGGCGCCATCCCGCAAGTCCAGCTACTGAGCTTGGATGATGATGAAGACGTTCCTGATCGTACTCGTCGCGGCGCTCGCGGCTTGTGGCGCATCCGGTGGCGACGGCGACACGCAGACCCCGGGTTTCGAGGATTCGAGGCTCGACACGTACGAGCTCGCAGTGCTGCCGGACTTCTCGGTGCTACCCGAGCTCTTAGAGCGACCGGATGAACGCTTCGTCATGGTGAACATGTTGGTCTTCAAGGACATGGCAACCGGAGAGGGTTTCGAGGGCCTCTCCGGGAGGGATGCTTACCAGATCTACGTCGAGGGCCTCTCTGAAGCCCAAATGGCGATCGGCTCACGTCTGATCTGGGCCGGCCAGGTGCAAGCCCAGGTCGTCGGCTCGAGCGATCCTATCTTCCAATCGATGGCGCTCCTCGAGTATGCGAGTCCCTCGGCCTTCCTTGGGTTCGCGAGCAGTCCAGGGGAGGCCCCCGAGGCACGGTCCGCTGGCCTTCTCGGGCAGTGGTTGGTCGCGTCGACGACGATCGAGGAAGGGAACCCTTCGACGGAGCCGGCCACCTCGGAGGAACTGCCGTCCACCGAAGAGCTCGTGCGGACGACGGGGCTGACGGCCGAGCAGATCGGTCGCGTCTTGGATGGCCCCGCGGACGAGCCGGTGTTCATCGTCGAGCTTCTTCGGTTCGCGGACGAATCGGGCGATGCCTATCGGCCCTACCGCGACGCCTTCACGCCAGTCGTGGAGGCGTGGGGCGGGGGCATGGTCTGGTGCGGCGCATACGACGCTTTCATCCTCGGCAATGCTTCCCCCGGATTTCACGAAATGGTCGTGACCGGCTACCCAAGCCGGGCGGCGTACTTGAGCGTGCTAAGCGATCCCAACGTTGTCGCGGCTTCGAATGCTCGTGTCGACGGTCTTGCCGCACACTGGATCTACACCGCGGGCAACCAGCAGATCGACTTGGGTTTCTAGCGATCCCGTCGCACTGCCGCTGTCTACTCGGCGGGTGACTGTGCGGCGTTCGCGGGAAGCAGTCGGGGCGCGAGACCCTTCCGCAACAGCGATCCCCACATCGGGATCGCCAACGACCGTGGCGTGAGCGCAGCCATGAGGCGGTTCAGGAGGCCGGGCACCCGCGAGCGCTTCTTGGCAACCAGCGCGTTCAATCCTTCGCGCACCACGTCGCTGACCTCCATCGGCGGCAGCGGCATCACGCTGAAATCGACGTCGTCGCGCTCGAGGAGCCCGGGTGTCTTGGTTGGGCCGGGGACCAGGACCGAGACATCGATACCGAGGGGTTTGAGCTCGCTATGAAGGGCTTCGCCTAGGTTCAAAATGTACGATTTCGCGGCCGCGTAGTTGGCACCGAGTGGCACTGGCTGAAAGGCCGTGGTCGACGACAAGAGGAGGAGCCCGCCGCGACGGCCGCGTGAGGCAAGCCGGGTCGCGAACCCGTGACTGAGCTCCATCTGCGTGATCACGTTGAGCATCAACATGTCACGAAGGTCGGCGCTGCTGTTCTGTAGGAAGCCCCCCATCTTGCCTGCACCCGCATTCGACACGACCAGGCCGACGTCGAGATCGGCAACCGCATCGAGGACGGAGGCAGCCGCACCGTCGTTGGCCAGGTCCTGCGCCACGACGAAGGTTTCGATGCGGTGGTCTCGCTCGAGCTCGTCCCCAAGCTCGTGAAGCGCCTCCTCGCGGCGCGCGACCAGCACCAGGTTGAGCCCTTCGGCCGCGAGTTGCCTCGCGAACTCGGTGCCTATTCCAGAGGAGGCCCCCGTCACCAGGGCCCAGGGTCCGTATTGTTCTTTGATGTTCGTCATGACTATTTTCCTTTCAGGAGCACCATACGGATATTATTCGCAACGGTTACTTGCATTTTTGCGCTTTTATGGTGCATTTTCTATCCAATGGAGCTCGACTGGGATGATCTTCGGTTCGTGCTGGCCGTATCGCGGGCAGGATCACTGCGCGGGGCGGCCGAGGCGCTAGGGGTCAACCACGCCACCGTCTCTCGACACCTCAGTGAGATCACCGAGGACCTCGGGGTGCGCCTCTTCGATCGAGATGGGCGGAGCTGGGTCACGACGGCAGCGGGCGCTGACCTGGTCGAGACCGCGCTTCGCATGGAGACGGAGGTGCATGCGCTCAGCCGACGCGTGACCGGGCGCGACGTTCAGCTTCGCGGAACCGTGCGAGTCGCAATCGCCGCATCGATCGTCACCCCCCTCGCCTCCGTCTTTGCGAAGCTCATCGAGAACTATCCCGAAATCAAAATCGAGCTTTCAACCAGCCTCGAGCTCGTCAACCTGACGAAGCGCGAAGCGGACATCGCCGTGCGGGTCACCGACACCCCGCCTGAGGTACTGGTCGGGCGTGAGGTCGCCAAGTTCGGCGCCGCGGCATACGGACACCACACGCTTCTCGATTCGGTGGAGCCTTGTGCGATCGACACCTACCCATGGCTTGCCTGGGACGAGCAGTATCGCTTTTTCAAGCCGGAGCGCTGGCTCCGCGAGCACGTATCCGACTCCCGGATCCGCGCGCGAGCGGACAACGAAATGACTTTGTTCGAGCTCTGCAAGGCGGGGATCGGAGTGAGCTTCCTGCCCTGCTTCATCGGAGATCCGGAGCCATGCCTTCGGAGGCTCTCACCTGAGCTCCCGATGTTCCACTACGGAATGTGGGTCCTCACCCACGCCGACGCTCGTCGCACCGCCACCGTGCGCTCCTTCCTGCAACCCCTCGCTGACGCCATCGCCACCCGCGCCCCCGCGTTTTCGGGGGTTCCGGGGCCTTGAGCAGGGAGCCCGACTATCCGCAAGCAAACGGGTGAACAATTACGTATTGTGATTTTTTTCCGTGAGGCGTAGGTTCGGTGGTCGCTCGCCAAATTTCGTAACGGACGGTCTGACGTCCGAAGGAGAGAAGAACTATGACTCGCTGCTCGATTGTGCTGTGTTCGCTCATCGTGATCGCATGGGCCAGCTTCTTCATCGCGTCGGACGCCTCGGCGGCTCCCCGCGCTGATCTCGACAATGACGGAGTGCTCGACGGCGTCGACAATTGTCCCGCCAATCCCAACGGCCACCAGGAGGATACGGACGACGACGGTGACGGTGACGTCTGTGACGGTGACGTCTGTGACGGTGACGTCTGTGGCCGAGACACGATCAACCCGATCCTGGAAGCCACGCTCAAGGGCAAGAGTACCGACGACTTGCACGCAAGCACGCCTTTCTACCGGATGCGCTTCGACAGCGAGGCGACCATTGCATTCAGCGCTGAGGATGGCATGTTCAGCCCTCCGAACGCTGGCATCGGGATTCCCGGCGCTGACGACAGCGCGGTGATCGTCCTGACTCCACAAGGCGTCTCGGGCTTGGCGAAGGGCTACAAGCGCAACGGGAATCCGAGCGTCGTTCAGTCGACCTGGCAGAGCGCCGTGGCCGAGGATCTCTATACGGCGAAGAAGAAGCCGCCGGTCCGACTCCACACGGGCACCTCTGCCAATGCAGTGGGTCTGCTGCTGGAGGTCCCGATCGCAGAGATCCCCGAGGGAAGCGACCTCTCGTTCGAGATAGCGCTCGCGCTCCCGGCGGGCTGGTCGATCGAGGCGGCAGAGCTGGGGACCGAGGGGATCGGACGGCTGACCCTGGTGGACGGCAGTCGAGCGGAGAAGATCCGCGTGAGCGCCGTCCAACTCGTCACCTTCGGGCACGAGACGAAGCTCCAGGACACCCCCGGCAAGTTCTTCGGCCTCGAGCGTCTGACCGAGGAGCTCGAGGCGACTCCCCTCGACGCCACCGTGGGGCCCGCGGATCCCGTGGGCAGCAACTTCTCCGGCGGGATCGAGGCTCCCCTGGTAAGGAACCGCACCTCTCCCCCGAAAGTCGAGACGAGCTACACGCTTAAGGAGAACCAGGCCGACTCGGCCCTCGGCGTGACCCAGGTCGTGGGCAACGTGGTGACCCTGGTCGCGCCCGCGTGGTTCATCGACCGCAACCGCGCGACCTCGAGCCTCCTGGGCATCGGGATCGGGGTCAGCTCGCTGACGGACGCCTCCTTCGGAACCGGGACGCCTGTCTACGGCCGCCACGTCGTGGGCTTCGACGAGGAGGTCCGGGTCACCGGCGACGACGTCACGATCGAGTTCAAGCAGATCCTCGGCACCTTCGATGGTGAGCCGGTTCCGTATTCCCTCTTCCCCAACCAGGGGGGCACCGCGGCCATCGAGGACTGGGCGCGGCAGCAGCAGACGGCCTTGGGCGCCGTCACGATGGAACTGACGGGAACGTCGACGATCCGCTTCGCGGACGTGAACGGCGACTGCAGCGACCTAAACGGCGGGACCGGCCTCAGCATCGGACCCGGCGGGCGGGTCGGGCCGAACCACCCCTGCCTGGACCCGCCGCCGATTGGCGAAGCGCCGTCGCTTGCAGCTGGACATCCCATCGACCGCGCGACGAACACGGGACGTTGCGAGGAGAACCTCGTGCTCCGGGGCTGGTTCTCGGCGGACGATCCGGACAAGCCCGATCTTCTCACCATCGAAGGATCGATGGGGGGACTGGCGTGCGTCGACTCCGACTGCGACGTCGAGGCGCTCAAGGTTATCACGAAGCACGACCCGAACGTGACCGACGAGATCTCGCAGCACGCGAAGCTGGGCATCGGCTGCTCGGCCGCTTCGGGCGTGCGGATCTCCAGGAATCCTGCCGACGGGAAGATCGTCTCGAACGTGCCACTCGATATGAACGGATGCAGCGAGGAGGACGTAGGAAGCGGCCTCTGCCAGCCGATACCCCTCTCGCAGCCGGCCGGGACGGGAATCTGCAACCTCACCGCGGACCGCGTGGAGCTGCTGGGAATCGGCGCGGACGGGTGGAACGCGTGCGCGGACCTGACGCTGCCCTCGGGTACGGGTGTGGCGCTGGCCATGGAGGCCGGCGAGGGCCGCATCGGTCCCAAGGCGTTCAACCAGGCGACCGGGACGTGCGAGGCGGTGATCGTGCCGGACCCGGAGGCCAGCCTGATCGAGGGCTTCCAGGTCGGCGTGGCGGTCAGCGGCGGAGCCAACGTGTTGGGCCGGACGGGGCAGCCGCTCTCGGCCGGCGCCCCCAACGCCGTACCACCCAACCAGTACTGCATCGACAAGTTCGTGGTGGAGAAGACCGAGGTGGGCATCGCGGTCGGCTCCAACGTCGACGTGGAGGTCAGCCGCTGCACGGTGGGGGAGACCCAGTTCGGCTCCGTGGCCGTCGCAGCGGGCCTGGCCAACGAGGTGGACCCGACCACGGTCGCGTGCCGCGAGGTCCAGAACGGCGATGGGACGAGCTGCGCGACCGTCGCCGAGGAGCTCGCCTGCCCGAGCTGCCGGAAGAACGACGAGAACTTCCTGGCGGTCGCCGCCGGGGGCCTCTCCGCTCCGACCCGGCTTGAGATCGCGCAGTGCGTGCTCGGGATCGACGAGGGGACCGGTGAGGTGGTCTCGGGCATGAATCCGGCGCTGCCCCCGCTCGACCTCGACGCTACGCTGACGGCGCAGCAGCACGGCCTCACGGTCGCGGGCCGGCCCGCCAGCCTCGGGGGGACGGCGATCCAGGTCGGGAAGGGCCCCGACACGATCGCCAACGAGGACCTGCTGACGATCGTTCTCAACGGAAACAACATCGGCCTGAAGCAGGACTCGAATGGCAACGGCCAGGCGAGCATCTCCGTCGACAACAAGGACTCGGTGGGATCGAGCCAGGGGAACGTGATCGCCACGGACAACTGCTACAAGCTCAGCCTCACGGGTCTGGAGTGCGCGGCCGCCTCGGTGATGGCATCCGCCGCGGACGATCAGGAGGTCCAGGACCTGAACGATGAAGCCGAGAGCGAGGCGTCCTCGATTCCGAAGCCAGCCGGGAGCGACGTCCAGGGACCCTTCAAGTGCTACAGCTCGGAGCCGAAGGGGACACCACCGGATCCGATCCCAGTGACGGTGACAGATCTGTTCACGGGCGCCGTCGTGAACGCGGACCTGCTGCGGCCCTTCGATCTCTGCACCCCTGCAAACAAAGACCGCGAAGGGGTCCCGGATCCGGTCTCGAACCTCGAGTGCTACGAGATCCAGGGCGACGACCCACCGAACATCAATGTCACGGTGAGTACGCAGTTCGGCACCTACGACCTCGGTCTGATCAATGCCAAAACGTTGTGCGTCCCGGCGGTAACCGCTCGCGGGGGTGGCACACTACCCGATGCCGAGGGCGCCCTCAGCCACTTCATCTGCTACCTGACCTCCCGCGGCTCCGCGGAGGATATCGATGTACTCCTGGAGGACGGCTTCGAGACGAAGCAGACGACGGTCAAGGGGGAGCCCTTCATGGTCTGCAATGCGGCACAGACCGTCTGCAATGCGGCACCGACCGTCTGCAATGCGGCATCAGACCAACGGGGCTCTCGCGGATCCCGACGACGACGACGACCACCTGGCCTGCTACCAGATCAGCGACGCGCAGGGCGAAACGCAGTTCGTCGCAGTCGTCGAGCCCGTCACCGATCAGTTCAATCCGGACCCGCCCACGGACCCGCTCCGCTTCCTCGATATCGTTCGGTCGCGCCTCCTCTGCGAGAGGGCGAAGGTCGTGGCGCGCTGATGGGCACAGACTGATCGGCTAAATGGCTGTTGGACACCTGACCGGCCTCTGGCGCCGGACGGCGGACTTCAGCATCCGCCACGCTCGCGCCATCCTCGTCGTGGCCGCCGTCGTCACGCTCGGGCTCGGCTCCGCCATGTTCGAGATCGAGACGGATACGGATCTGAATGGTTTCATCCGGCCCGAGGCTCGCGAGCTAGCGGATGAGATCGAAGCGCACTTCGACGAGGGAGGACAGCTGAACCTCATCTTCGAGTCCCGGTCGGACCGGAGCCTGCTCGAGCCAGAGCTCTTGCACAAACAGCTCCGGATCATCCAGGCGCTCAAGGAGAGGTACCGGGTCACCACGTTCAGCCTCGTCGAGGGAATCGACGCGGGGCTCAAGCGGGTCAAGAGGAAGTCCCTGCTCGACTACGACGAATACACGCCCGATCGCCGAAGGTATCCTGGGGCTGGCCGGGGGGCGCACGGTTCTCGATCTCGAGAAGGTGAGCCGCCACATGGTCTCGCACCCGGAGGCGATCTCCTTCTACGCGAAGCTCCGCATCGCCTCGGCCATGGGCGTGACCATGGAGGGTCCGGGGGCTCGGGAGACCACCTACGGGACTCCCTACGTCAAGGCCATGAGGGCGTTCGCCCGGCTGGACTCCGGCTACTCCGACGAGGAGAGGAGGCGGATCCTGGATGAGATTCCCCCTCTGATCCAGTCCATGGGCGAACCGGAGCTCAATGTCTTTGCACTAAACGACCAGCTCATGAGCCAGGAGTTGGATCAGCGCTCCCGACAGAACGGCCCTGGCGCTGGGGCTCACCGCGCTCCTGGTGGACACCCTGTGTCTCTGGTTCCTCTTCCGGAGCCGCCGCGAGCTGCTCGTCGTGCTCACGATCCTTGGGATCGCATGCGTCTGGACCTTCGGGGACCGCAGCACTGCTCGGCGTCCGCTTCTCCTTCTTCCATCTCGTCGCGCTGCCCATTCTTCTCGGGACGGGCATCGACGACACCCTCGTCTTCGGCCGTCGCCTGGCGGAGGAGCGCGTCAGGCGAAAAGAGTTCGCAGAAGCATTGCGCGCGACCTTCGAGGGGCGTCGGAAACGCGATCGTCCTGACCACGTTCACCACGCTCATCGCGTTCCTGATCACCGGGCCTCACGGCGACGACCGAGATCGTCAGAAGCTTCTTCCTTTTCGTGGCGCTCTCGATGGTGATCGTCTTCGTGGTGAGCATCTTCTTGCAGGGCGCGATCCGCACGGAGCTCGAGCGCCGGGATAGAGCCGTTGGCCGCCAGGACGCGTCGAGCCCGCCTTCACCTCTCGAGGCTGGTACCAGGCTGGTGACGAGAGGATCCCGCTGGATGATAAAGCACCCGCATCCCGCACTCATTGTGAGCGGGCTACTGGTCCTCGTTGCGGTGATGTTTGCGACGCAAGTCCCGAGCGAGATGCGTCGCGAAGACCTGGTGCGGCCCGGGATGCAGACCTATGACGCGAGCGAGGCGATGGACACGTACTTTGGCGACAGTCGGGTCGGCTATCTCCTGATCACCGGAGAGGTCGAGAATCCGATCCTCTTGCAGAAGCTGAAGCTCCTGCAGCAGCGCCTGGGAAGCCATCCCGAAGTCCAGCAGGTCCTCAGGAGGGCCAACGTCGAGTCGATCATCAACCTGATGGACAAGCTTCGCATCCCCGTCACGCCGCAGACCTCGGTGCGCGCGGTATTCGACCAGATCGCTGAGAACGAGCGGACGGCCAACTACGTGCTCGACCAAAGCTTTCTCGAGGCCGCCGAATACGTCGTCCATAAGACCGGGGACCGCTACGACGGCCTGCTCATGCGGTTCTTCACGAGTGGGGGACACACGAGCCATGCGTTGGCAGCCACCGGCGCGATCGAGCAGGAGCTCTCTGCCCTCGAATTCGACCAGATCCCAGGCATCGAGATCCGCCTGGGCGGAGGCGACATCGCCTATTCGATCGAGGCCATCTACTACGTCGAGCTCCTGATCCGCTCGTTCCTCTTGAGCCTCATCGCGAACTGGATCGTGCTCTTCGTCGTGTGGAGACGGGCGCTGCCATCCTTCATGGCCATGGCGCCCGTGATCATGGCGGTGACCCTGATCGTCGGCATGATGGGGATCTTCGGGGTTCGGCTCAACATCCTCAATGTCGCCGTCGGAGCGATCGCCATCGGCCTGGGGCTGGACTACCCGATCCATCTCATCGAGCGCTTTCTGGAGGAGCGCCAGAAGGGACGGCAGCCGCCCGAGGCGACGGCGACCGCCCTGGACACGATGGGGCCCCACATCCTGGCGAGCGCACTCACGACGGTGATGGGCTTCGGTGCCGCCTGCGTCTTGGCGCTGCCGATGGCGGTGAGCTTCGGCCTCCTCACCGGCGCGGCGATCGCGCTCGTCTATCTGGCCTCCATGTTGGTGCTGCCCGTACTACTGGTCCGCTGGGGTGACCGAATGCGACTGGGCCGCGACGGGGAGGAGCCCGCACGGCCGTCGCCTTGAGAGGGGGCCCTACCCGTGGTTCAGTCGATTATGCGAAATCTCCCGCTTTTGTTGGTGCTCGGGCTCTTGGTCAGCGGGGATACCTTCACGAGCGGCGCTCGTGCCGAAGCCACGCACTCCCTTCGATTGGCTACGCTCGCTCCGAGAGCCTCGGATCTCGGCACCGCGTTTCTCCAGTTGAAAAAGGAGCTGAGGGAACGCACCGACGGTCGAGTCGACCTCAAAATGTACTTTGGCGGCGTCTCGGGCGACGAGATGACCGTCGTTCGCAAGATGCGAGTAGGGCAGCTCGATGGCGCGCTCCTCACCTCCACCGGGTTGGGCGCGCTCGTACCTCAGGTGTTGGTGCTCCAGGCGCCGGGCCTCATCGGAAGCTATCCCGAGCTCGACGACGTTCGCGAACAACTCGCGCCCGAATTCGCGGAGCTTTTCAACAAGGCCGGGT
>PVMK01177864.1_pt1 | contig 14524 bp, 12 predicted proteins | sample 1853481 | NCBI WGS metagenome assembly PVMK01 (sample SAMN08533507, study PRJNA380276) | Marine sediment metagenome, whole genome shotgun sequencing project. | reverse complement strand
CCCGTTCGTGATCAGGATGTCGTAATCCGTGGCCGTTTGACGACAGCCTACGATCCCTGAGAGAATAGGGTGACTAGGATCGCAACGAAGATCGCATATGGTTTTTCCTCCATTTGAGTCTTCCCTTCCGATGATTGGCCTCAGGATTAGAATCCATCGATTTGTTTCGGGAAACAGTCTTCGCAGTCCCCTTCTCTAATACTCGATGTCATCAACCCGGAACTCGGCTCCGCATTGAATGCATTTGTAGCCATCGATGTTTTTCAATATTCCGGACCTCGATTGTCAGCGAATCAAAATTGACCAGGTTGGCGGCCTCTGGTTGACGATTTCCGATTGATAAATCAGAGTCGCAACAAAAGCCGCACTCCATGTTGGAACCAGCGCTGCTGTTCTCCCCAGAACTATTCTGTGCGGAGAACAGAGCGAGATTCCTTGTCCCTTTACGATCAGAACGAAAGACTCAATCCTAACTGCAGGCTTCTCGGCTCAGGGAGACCAGATTCCTCATAGAACGTGTCGCGCCACATGCTGTTGGAGCGCCACGATCTGAACGTGTCGTCGTTGGTAGAATTGAACAGGTCGAGCATGACCTTGAGCGCCCAGGTGTTCCCAAGGGCGAAGTTCCTCTGCAGCCTTAGATTCAGGGTATAGAACGACGGATATCTCGTATCCCCCCTAGGATCTGCTAGGATTTCTCGCCGTCCTTGTTCGAGATCCAAGATCCTTACCATCGCTGGGCGTGGTCGGCCCTCCTGCCATGTGAAATAACCGCTGAAGAACAATTCCCACGGCAAGTCAAATCCACCAGTGAATTTAGCCACCCACCTCTTGTCATGTTGAAGGTCGCCCGTTGCATTGATCAGATCATTAGGATCTCTTCCAAAACCTCCGGAATTAGCAGAAATATTTTGTTGACTCGTATCGTGAGACCTCATATTCAAACCAGTAGAATTACTCCACGAAACGGATGCATTCATCATCCATTTATTTGAATATCTCTTGTTAAAAGCGAGAATCACACCGTCGTAGTCTTGTGCATAACCGTTAGGATTATCCAACCAGATATCAGGAGGACCACCCGTCCTATTGAAGACGGTATATGTTTGGCCATTGTCAGGAGATGTCCTTTGGACTTCCTCGTAACTCGTATTCCTTCCTTCCCATCCAAGGCCATCCCCCTCCCTTTTGTTGATATACATCAACTCTGCCGAGAAGTCGCTCCCTATTTGCCGCTCCAACGAAAAGAACAACTGCTCGGAATACGGATTCTTGATGTCTTCGTCAATACCATAGCCTAGTTCCCCTGGGAGGAATTCAAATTCCTCCCATTGCTCATCAATCCACTCATATCCAGTCCAATCTGTATATCCAGGACCTGGCCAGGCAAAGTTGGCGATATGCATGGCATCGTAATATCGGCCAAAACTGCCTTTGAGCAGAGTTTTTCCATCCGGAGTCAACTGGTAGGCGAAGCCGATTCGAGGTGATATAACATCCCAGGCCATTACCTCATCTATACTCGGCGCCATTTCACCGGTTTCCTCCCAACCATCCAAATACGGGAGAGCAGGAATGCTCCCTACTTGGCGGTCGAACCTAATTCCGAGGTTTACAGTCAGCCTTCCTCCAATTTGGATAGAATCATCGAAGAAAATTCCCCTTCGGTCAACGATGCCACCGTACGAATATTGTTGCTGTTCATACAGCAAATAAGGTTCGCCATAATAATCGATGTAATAACCGCCTCCAGGGTAGCCTGCAATAGCTTCAAGGCTCCCTTTGCTGTACTGTATTCCGAATTTAAAATCGTGATCGGCTCCCAGAAAATCATCAGCAAAATGAGAGAATCCCGCATTCACTTGGTGAGAATCTATGATCCACTGAGCTGCCCAGCCGGGAGCGTTGGACAGCACTCCTGTCGCATCATCAACGTGGGGCATTGCATCAAAGTTTACATCACCTACCGCGACCATATAATCATCAGGACTGTGCCATCCAGAATATTTGGCGTCCAAAAAGGAGTTGTCGCCGACCACCCAGGCGTACCGTAAGTTCCAGATATAGGTTTGCAAAACTTCCTTGATTATTGTTTCAGGCATATTCCATGGATCAGGAACTTCGCCAAAATCCTCGTTCTCGTAAGCGAAGCTGGCTACAAGTTGGTGCTTATTGTTAAAAGACGACGTGATTTTTAAAAATCCTTCATCCTGGACATCGTCAGCCACATAATCGGGGTCATCTTGCCAATCTGAAGATCTATTCCTTCGGATATTATAGTTCGCAAAAAACCAAACATTGTCTCTACTGATAGGGCCTCCCAAAGACAACGAGAGGTCATATGTATGCCACCTCTTGAAGGATTCAGATCCCTCAGGATCAGGATTGTTATCTCCAGTTGTGGCACCATTTCGCCCATAAAATGACAAGGAACCAGAAAAGTTGTTCCCCCCAGATTTGGTGATGATGTTGATCACGCCGCCCGATATCAATCCATATTCGGCCGCGTTACCGAAGCCAGAAACCTCAACTTCCTCCATGATATCCTGGTTTGGATTGGTCCAGGGGATCCCCATTTCAGGGCTGCTCTGATCAACGCCATCAAAATAGAAGGCGTTCCCTTCAACCCCAGATCCAGCAAAAGACCACCTTAGAGCACTGTCTTCTTCTTGTGCTAACATTCCAGGAACCTGTTTCACGATATCCGCAAACGACCCCCGACCAGCGGGAATATTTTGAATATTTTCTGTAGTAAATGTTGTCGAAGTTCCAGATTTTGTGACATCGACGATAGGACGTTCTGCGACTACAACGAGAGTTGCCTCCACCGTTGCTGATGGCATGGTGACGTCGAGAGTGACAGTGGAATTCATCGTCACTCGAACATTTTCAGCTGCGGTCTCTGCAAAACCTGTTAGGTGGAATGACAATTTGTAACTGCCAGGCGTCAAATTGCTGAAACGGAATGAACCTTCATCTGAAGTAATGGTGGATTGTTGTCCCATCGCAGAGGGGCTGATCGCTTCAACAGTTACACCCGGGAGAGGCACGCCATCATCATCCGTGACGACCCCTTCTATCTTTCCTGTTATAATCTGCCCAAAAGAAAAGCTCGAAGCAAATAACAAAACGAATAGAAACGTAAAAAATATATGCGGTACATTTCTTTTAGTATTCATGCTTCCTCCTTCTTAAAATATATCGACACTCAATCTAAATTATCTCCTGTCATGGGAAATACTGATTTACGAACATATTCTCCTCCAGGAATTTTTATATGATCGATATTGGCGTCTCTTGAGAGATAATCTCAAATACAGAATATCTCTATGAATGTTCTGGTTTTTCCCCAAGACAATCATCGTATTAAAAAGAACAATAACAACTAAGAAATCTAAAAGTCAAGGAAAATCAATCAAAACAATCACCTATCAGTCGCCGTTCGACCCGCACCGTTCGGTCGCGCAGTGGGACACGACCCGGGGAACTGTGACCGTCTGGTCCTCCACCCAGGTGCCTCACTAACGTCCGGAATTCGGAGGATGCGCCGATGGACGTCGTCTCTGACCTGCTGAGCGTCATTCGGCTGTCGGGTGCGGTGTTTTTTCGCACCGAGCTTTCTGAGCCTTGGCATATCACCTCTCCTTCGAGCAACGAGATCGGGGCGATGTTCGAGGTCGGGCCGCGGCAGATCCTCCCGTTTGCCACCATTTGGGAGATCAGCCCGGAGTGCGACCGGGTCGCCGAGGTGATCGGTGAAAACAAACACCGCCTCGCCGACCGGCACCAGCGTGCCTACCGGTATGGGTAGTGGGGAGTCGGGGCCAGCATCTACCAGCCTGTGATCAAAGGTAAGGGTTTCACCGCAGCCGACGCGTCGGTTCGCTTTCTCAGCCGCTTCCTGAGCCTCTTGTCGGCGGCAGCCGCCTGTGCGGGGTACGCCCCTCCCGGCGGCGGCGGGGTCCGGCACTGGGGTTCGGGGGCGTTGTGCCGGTCATACCCTACCGGCCGCGAACTCCAGCCGATTCAAGGGACCGCCTGACGCAAAAGAGCCCGACTTGAGAAACGAAAAGGGTCCCAAACACCGTGTCAGCCTGGAGTCGAACGAAAGGAACTTCCTATCCCTAACCCGGTCCCTTTAGCGCGCCTTCGAGGCTTTCCATGTTGGGATAGATTTGAGGAGGGTCTGGGAGCAATTTTGCCGCGCCTTCAATCTCACGAAGCCCGGTTCCGGTGACCAGGCAGACCACAACTTCGTCCCGATCGACTTTGTCTTCCTCCACCATTTTGACAAGGCCGGCAACCGCGGCCGCTCCAGACGGTTCGGTAAAGATCCCCTCCTTTTTTGCGATCAATGCTTGGGCTTCCAATATCCTGCGGTCATCAACGACCTCGGCACTGCCATCGGATTCGGTCAGTACACGGAGAGCGAGGGGTCCATAGTCGGTGTAAGCGGAAAGAATCGAACCCGCAACGGTGGGTCCTACCTTCACTGGCAAGACATCGTCCTTTGATTGCAGAAACGCTTGTGCCAAGGAGGCTCCCGCCTTGACTTGTACTGCGGTCATTCGAGGTAAAGAGGAGATAAAGCGCAGCTCGCGTAGTTCCAGAAGACCTTTCCATTGACCCGAGAGGTTGCCTCCGCCGCCGGTAGGTACGATGATTCGATCCGGAGCTCTCCATCCGAGCTCTTCACATGTTTCATAGGCTATTGTCTTATTGCCTTCCAATCTGAACGGATTGATGGCCGCACTACAGTTGTACCAGCCGAACTTTTCGCAGGCTTCAATCTCGAGCTTCAGAGCTCCTTCGTAGATGCTTCGAACACTGAAAAGCTGCGCACCGTGCATCAATATCTGTACGGTCTTGCCTCGCGGCGCGTTGTCAGGCACGAAGATATAGCTATCCAAGCCTGCTTTGGATGCATAGGTCGCCACAGACGCGCCACTACTCCCCGTTGAGGCGCAGGCCACCGCATCGAATCCATATTCCTTGGCCTTGCTGATGACAACCGCCGTCTCACGATCCTTGAAGCATCCAGAGGGATTTGATGTCTCGTCTTTGATATAGAGATTGCGGAGCCCCAGCTCTTGCCCCAGACGCTCACACTTTGCCAGAGGAGTCCCGCCCTCTCCCAGAGAGATGGCGTTTCCAGGAGGAAATACGGGCAGCAGCTCCCAGTATTTCCAAATTCCCGGCCTCCGATCCCTCAGGGCTCGCTTGGTAAACGACTTCCCCACTTTCTCATAATCATATTCAACCTCTAGAATTCCAGGGAAGGTAAAGATCTCGTCCTGAATTCTCTTACCGCAGCGCTCACACAGATATCTGTTTCTGCTGAAATCGTATCTCTTACCACAACTTATACACTTCAGTTGGGTGGCCAGAGTTTTTGATGCTAACCTTGTCTTTTCCAATGGTCTTAGAAACCTTCAATTTGTTTCGGGAAATAATCTTCACAGGTTCCTTCCCGGTAAACATCGGCCGTACAGCAGTGAAATCCGCCTCCAAATGGTGAGACTTTATAGAACGGAACCGGAACGACTTCAAAGCCATGTTTATCGAACATCTCCATGGTAGGAGTCTCACTGGCTTCAACGCAAATGGTCTTCGGATCAAGCACAAGAGTGTTCATGCTTAGCCACCAACTGCAGAAATCATAGGGCTTTTTTTCTTTGAGGAGCGCTTTCGGGGGTTTCACAATTTCCCAGCCATTCTTCTCAAATAGTTCTAGTTCCCTCTTATCCAGAGGTATTCTCTCCGGATTCATAATTGCTAATCCAGGGCGAACAGGAGCAAGGGTCGTGTCCATATGCCAAGGCAGTAATTCTCTGCGTCCCACTTTATGGATTCGATGGTCAGGAAAGTGGCGCCGCAGCCAGTCAACGCCGGCGTTATTGGTAACCATTGACTTCTGGACAAAAAGGTCTTTACCGTAGCGGACAACATCAGCAGCATCAAATAGAGGTTCCTTTTCGGAGATTATCCAATCGCTTTGTTCAGCACGCTCCCACTGCTCTGCTTCGCTCAAGGAGTTCCATTCGCGCCACCAGTCTTTATTTTTGTAAGTTTCCTCCACTAGACGAGGTTTTGGCGCTGCTTCGAAACGAAAATTAGGATCTTCTCTGAAGTACTGTTCAAACAAAGGACGGAAACAAAGATACTCAAACCAGCGGCTCCTGTAGGACATAGTCGCTTCCAGAATTTCATTGCCAACTGTGAGTAACAAATCCCGGCAGGGCGCACAGCCAAACATCGTTTCCTGCTTCCAGTCGGGGGTTTGAACCGCCTGGCTGAAGTCGATCGGAGTGGGGCGGTCCACTCGGATGCCACGGCTCTCAAGAACCTTGGCAAGATTGTCCAGCTCTTCGTTGGCCCCATCTACCATTTCCTTGGGATAGGGCCCATATTTACCTAAAGGAAACCCATTCTTTGGCCAATCACGTTCAACAGCAATCTCAGGAGCCTGAATCATTGTGCCATCCGCGCGGCCGACAATAACGTGTTTCAGCGGGTCCCATTCGTTCCAGGAACTGACAACCGTCTTTTGAGTTTCTTGAGTCATACTTTTCTCCTTAAGTGATGGTTTTTCACGAAATCATCCAACACGTCTGCCAGGTCGGGCCGTCCGATTTCCTGCAAATCATAATAGACACGGGTGTTAGGCTTATCGATCTTGATAATTCGGTTCAGATCGATGGGCGTGCCGATGACCACGCCGTCACATTGCGTATTGTTGATGGTAGCCTCCAGATCCCTCAACTGCTCCTCGCCGTACCCCATGGCCGGCAAAACGGTTCCAATCTCCGGATATTTCTCGAAAGTCTCGGCGAGGCGGCCCACGATGAACGGTCGAGGATCAACAAAACCCGTCGCCCCAAACTTCTGTGCCGCAACGGTGCCCGCACCGATTGTCATCCCCCCGTGTGTCAGGGTTGGACCGTCTTCAACCACGAGCACCTTTTTACCTTTGACCACCGACGGGTCTTCCATGTCGAGTTTCGACACGGCGTCGATGACAATTGCATCTGGATTCACGGAAGCGATACTTTTCCGGACTGTTTGGATGCCGGCGCCGTCCGCACTGTCCATCTTGTTGATGACCACGACATCGGCTATTCTCAGGGTCACTTCACCCGGGTAGTAGCGCAGTTCATGGCCTGGGCGGTGAGGATCGACCACCGTCACATGCAAATCCGATTTGTAGAAGGGAAAGTCATTGTTGCCTCCGTCCCAGAGAATCACATCGCATCCCTTTGGATCCTTCTCAGCCTCTCTAAGTATGGCCTCATAATCGACGCCGGCATAAATGACATTGCCGCGAACCACATGGGGCTCGTACTCTTCCATCTCTTCCACAGTGCATTTGTGCTTTTCCAGATCGGAGAGATCGGCAAAACGCTGTACTCTTTGCGCCGCGAGGTCTCCATAAGGCATGGGATGGCGGATGGCAACGACCTTCAGGCCCTTATCCATCAATACCTCGATGATTCGTCGCGAAGTCTGGCTTTTGCCACAACCGGTCCGGACCGCGCACACTGAAACAACCGGCTTGGAGCTTTCTACCATGGTAGCCCGGGGTCCCAGCAATACAAAGTTGGCGCCGGCCGCCTGCACCCGGGCGCTGACCGACATGACATGCTGGTAGGAAACATCACTATATGAGAAAGCGCAATCATCTACACTCAGATCGGCAATCAGTTTTTCCAAGTCTTCTTCGGCATGGATCGGAATACCCTGGGGGTATCGTTCGCCGGCCAATTCGGTTGGATACTTTCTGCCTTCAATATCCGGGATTTGGGTTGCGGTAAACGCCACAACGTTGTGCTTTTCATTGTCCCGGTAGTAGGTGTTGAAGTTGTGGAAATCCCTTCCCGCTGCACCTACGATGATGACATTATTCTTCGGCATATACAGATCCCCTTTCAGTTACTTGAACCCAGCAAATGCGCGCACTCAAAATCCCTACCGTGAGAACGATTCTTACACGTCTTTCAACAAACCCGTCCTTTCATTGAACTCTTCTATTAATAGATCGATGTCGTTCGATTTCGATTGGATTTCTTCCCAATAATCAGGGTAGTCATACCATTGGGCATCGAGGTCAGCTACGTCACGCTGCTGCTGTTCGATCCAGGTAAAGTATTTTAGGTTGTGAATTCGTTTCTTGTCATAATGGCCGAGCTCCAGCATGTTATCCGTACTCACTGCCATGAGGTAGCGGTGATAGTCTTTCACCGCATCGCTTTGTCTGTATTCGCCGTGTTTCTCACGGAGTTCCTCCAGACGGCTTCCATATAGGTCCATCGAGTCTGTAGCAATGGTGACAACAATATCTCTGCCCGTGAGCTCGTAGTATTTCGCAAACTTTATCGCGGTGAGCAGGTTTGCCACGCCGGAGATTCCCAGAACGGGGAGTTGGACGATTGTCTCCTCCGAAACGCCCATTTTTTTCAGATATTCTTTGCCGGCCGGTTCGTTGAAGAGGCGAATCAAGTTCATACAGTTTGTGTCGTCAATCGCAATTACCATGTCTGTATTGCGGACGTTTTGAACCCACGGCACGTGTTTGTCACCAATACCCTCGATCTGATGTCCCCCATAACCATTTTGAAGGAGCGTCGGACACTGCAGAGCCTCTGACACCGCCACTTTGCTGGCCGGGTAAATTTTCTTCATATAATCACCCGTTCCAGAAATGGTGCCCGCAGAGCCCGAAGATGCCACGATTCCTGCATAACGGTCGCCTTCAAACGGACTACTCCCAAGCACTTCCGCCACTGCACTGCCGGTGATCTCGTAATGCCAAAGATAGTTACCAAATTCGTCAAACTGGTTGAATATCACGACGTCGTCTCTGGTCTCGCGAAGCTCCCAGCACTTGTCGAAAATCTCCTTTACGTTGCTTTCGCAGCCCGGAGTAGCAATGACCTCGCTTGCTACATTCTCGAGCCACTCAAACCTCTCCTTGCTCATCTCTTCCGGTAAAATCGCAATAGACTCACAGCCCAGCAACGCGGAATCGTAGGCGCCACCGCGACAAAAGTTACCGGTTGAGGGCCAGACCGCTTTTTGAGTAGTGGGATCAAACTGACCGGTTACGAGCTTTGGCACCAGACATCCAAATGTTGCTCCTACTTTGTGAGCGCCGGTGGGAAACCATTTACCAAGAAGGGTGATGATACGCGCATTGACCCCGGTGAGCTCTTTCGGGAGCTCCAAGTAGTTTACGCCTCCGTATAGTCCTCCTCGTGACAAGGGCTCATTCTTCCAAGAAATCCTGAACAAATTGGTGGAGTTGATATCCCACAGTCCAACCTTCCTGAGCTCTGCTTTTATTTTCTCAGGAATCAACTCGGGATTTTTCATCTGCTTGAAGGTAGGAATGATGATGTTTCGCTCTTTGGCTCGTTCTACCGTTCTTCCCAGTTGTGCTTCATTTATCGTCAAATCAATCATCCGCCTGCTCCTTACTGTGTGTTCTCATGTACTACCGCCGGCCGGCTGGATTCAGCTTCCCACGAATGTCGGCTGATGTTTAGGCCAGGGCCCCCAGCGCATGCTCCAGGTCGGCAATCAGGTCCTCCGTGTCTTCGATACCAACAGAGTATCGAATCAGCCCTTCGGGAATCCCCAGGGCCGCCCGCTCCTCCGCGGTGCATTCTACATGACTCGTCGTTGCGGGAGGTCCCGCCACGGTCTCGACGGCGCCCAGATTGGCCGCGAGGTGCGCAAACTCGAGTCGAGGTAAAAGGTGCTCGACCGCGGGGAAACCCCCTTTAAGGGTGAAGCTGAGGACGCCGCCAAAACCTCGCATCTGGCGGCAGGCGATGCTGTAATTCTCGTGGGCTTCCAAACCTGGATAGAAAACTTTCTCCACCGCCTGGTGCTGATCCAAGAACCCGGCGATCTCGAAGGCGCTGGCATTCTGATGACGTATGCGCAAATGTAGTGTCTTCATTCCCCTCAGCAACAAATAAGCCGCCATGGGATGAAGGGAGGAACCGGCAATCTCCCGGTGTTGAAAAATCTGGCGCACCCGATCTTCGCTCCCGCAAACCACGCCTCCCAAGGCATCGGCGTGACCTCCCAGGAATTTCGTGGCGCTGTGAATCACCAGGTCCGCCCCCAACTCGATGGGGTTCTGGTTCATGGGAGTGGCAAATGTATTATCGACAACCACCAGGGCGCCTACCTGATGGGCCGCCTTGGCGAGACGCTCCAAGTCCAGAATTTTGAGCGTCGGATTGGTGGGGCTTTCCAGGTGCAGCACTTGGCATCCCTCGGCAACTGCAGATTCGATCGCTTCGTGATCGGTCGTTTCGCAGATCTCCACTTTGATTGCCATACGCGGAAAAAAATCGAGAAACAGCTTGCTGGTGCCACCATAAGTATCTTTGGTGGATACGACTCGATTGCCGGGCGAAAGCAAGGCCAGCAGGGTCTCCGTAATAGCGGCCATCCCGGTGGAAAAGCTGGTCGCCGCTTCCGCCCCCTCGAGCTGACGCACCTTCTCTTCAAAGACCGCCACCGTGGGATTCGTGTTGCGACCGTAAATGTGTCCAGACTCTTCTCCCCGGGCCACCCGAAGCCACTGCTCCACGTCCGGGTAGCCGAAAGACACGCTATGAACGACCGGTACTTGGGTTGCCCTTTGCCACAGGTTTTTGTTCTCCCCCGCCCACACGCACAACGTCCCCAGCCTGGGCTTTCGTTGGTTACTCATAAAAGGACCCTCCTATGGTCTGGCGTCCGACGAACTATCTGACGCAGGCATCACTCTACACTCGTGTGGGCATAATTGATACACAGGCCTTCACCGTGGGATTCGTGTTGCGACCGTAAATGTGTCCAGGTCAGACGATTTCGACGATTCTGCCTGGTGCCTACAAATCATTGTCTGGGGTTGAGGGAGTGTTTGCCAGGAATCGGTCGAACTCATCGAGTTCATCCGAAAACCCCACATCTTTCGCTCTTCTCTCCGCGCCCGTTCGGGCCCACCGACTCACGACGTCAGGATGCTTCCCGAGGAGGCCACCGAGCACCGCGGCTCGCTGGTCCCAACGCTCGATACCAACTGTTGCGACGAGCTGATGCAATCGGATTGTCTCCGGGTCCTTCCGAGAGCTTGCAAGGGCATTGACGGAAATCCAAAAAATCGAAACGAAAGGAATTTCCTATCGGAGCGGCCGACAAGGCCGCGAGTCTTGCGGGGTGGAAGTCCCCGCGCCCTCAATTGCCCGGTTCGGAGGGCTAGCATATCCGATGCATACATCGGTAACGACGTATGTTCTGCTCGGACGTAAACGCCACGGCCGCCCTGCGGGTGGAATTCGCAGAGGTGGGAGCGACCTGGGTGGCAAGCAAACTTGGAGGCCCGAACATAATGGAATGGCTGCAGTTGCGAAATTTCCTTCCACTGTGAAGTTGCTAGAGTGGGTATTTGCGGGAGAGCCGACCTGTGATAGGACGGGGAAGGCCGATGATGTGGGGGAAGAAACGGGCAAGTGCACCCCGCAGACCGCCGCGACAGGGGCCCGAGCATCCAAGGAAAGACTCGCGGAGATAACGTCGGGAAGGGCCGTCTCCCAGCAGGGGCTGGCAGCAACCTGCGAAGACCCGCCGACCAAGGCAACAACCGTAGGCGGCGGGAGGGATTCGGTCTGGCGCATGAGGTCGTATGAGCGATGAAGAAGGGGTAACGCCCTTTGAGGTGGTGCGAGACGCCACCCCGGGAGAGGTAACACCTTGAACGGGCAAAGGACCTCTGGGCACCTGGCGGGCCCTGGCCGGTCCCGGACACAGAGCCGGGGTAGCCGAGCCAATAATGTTGGGCCTAAACTCACAAAGCAAACCGCTGTGGAGAGGGGGGCATACGGGCCAGCGTTTAACCTTCCTCCACACCGGGAAGGCTGTGAGGATACAAGCCAGGGTCAGAACCGGACTCGGGAAATCCGACCGTCCGGGATCGTAGGGGGGCCCATGGAAACGTGGATTATGGTTGGAGCTAAACGGGCACGTAACGCCAAAAGGCCGACACAGCCAAGCCTCGACCTAACGTCGCGCGCGCCATGGTTCTATCCCGACCCTTCTCTCAAAACTGGAAATCCAGAACCCCGACGACCCGTACATTCTGGCCGTGAAAGCAGTCGGGACAGGGCAACAGGGCAGCCTCGAGGAGGCGGAACGTCTCTACCAGCGCCCGCTGAAGATCGACCCCAACTGGGTGGTCGCGTACAACAGCCTGCTCCTGGCAGAGACCTTGCTCGCCGACGGCAAGGACGCCGAGGCCCACCAGTTGATCGCCAGGGTGCGCGGTATCAATCCGGCAATGGTCGAGGAGTTCGAAGAATCCGGTTTCAGGCTCCTGGGGCTCGGCCGAGGAGAATCCTCGATCATGTGAGCCACAGGAGATCCGGCACGCCCCTTTGGAATACTTCGGGTCTCTGATCCGTTCAACCTCTTGACTCTCACACAGTTCACAGCAACGGCGGTGACCCAGCCGCCACGTAACGAACGACGCTCGGTCGACAAAGCACTGAATATGCCTGAGATTGATACCGCATGTCGATACCGGCACCTGCTCATATGGCCGGCAATTCTCGCAGCGGGGATTCTCTGCGCTCCCTCGGCGAGAGCCAATGTCGGAATGGCGGAATGCTCACCCGAGGGTTTCAGCGTCTCATCAGAGGGGTTGCCCGAGCAGGCCATCGAGGCGTGGTACGCCACAGTCATCATCGAGGGTGAAGAAATTGTCTGGCCGCGTGGCAAGCAACCCCGGCGCCGCACGAGGAGTGGATCCGGGATCGTGGTCAGGCTGGATAAACGAAGGGGGGTGGCGGTGATCGCCACCAACGCACACATCATCACCTGCGGCGAGAAGGCATGTGGTGGTCTCCGCGTGGGATTCGGCGACCCGTTTTCTCCCAAAGGCCCGAAGTGGACGGAAACCGTACGCATCGTCTCTCGAAAAACCGACAAGGACCTCGCGTTCGTCGAGGCCCAGATACCAGACGGCGCCGAAACCCGCGAAGCACGATTCGCCTCGCCCGAATGCACCGAGGCCGGTGTCGATACCGTGATGTCCATTGGCTGGCCCGATTTGACGATTCGGAAAAAGTGGGGCGTCGAACGACCTGCGAACTACAAAGATCGGGTCAAACGGCACTCGGATGGGCTTTTTCTGACGTGGCTCCGTGGATACCGGATGAGGCCAGAGGTCGACCGGATGTTGGAAAGGCTTCAAGTGGTATTTCACAACGCCGACGTCCTCCCCGGTTCGAGTGGCGGGCCGTTGCTGAATCGCGATGGGGAGGTCATCGGTGTCAACACGGCGGTCGTGAGCGGAGTCGAAGAACCCGATCATCACCGATTCTGCGCCAGGCGCGACCCGCACCGGCGAGGCGAATGCGTTCATGTGGCGATCGCGTCAGGGGAATTGATGAAAGAGTATGAACGGATTTACGCCTCGCGTATCACTCTCGCCAATTGCTCATCTACCTCCGAGTTCGAACAAGGTCGGTAAGCTCAATTGACTCATGGCTCCAGACCCGCGTTGTAGCCATTCATGAACTGGAGGAACTTGGAGACGGCCACCATGTCTTTTCCCACAAACCGGATCGAGTGCGAGTCGGTTCGCTCGACGATCGGCAGATAGGCCAGGATCTGTGACGGCCTGTAGTTCTTGAACCGCACGTCGAGGGCCACCGGGGTTGAAACCACAAACGGCTCGAAGTCATCCAGCCTGCGCAACGCCTTCTTCATCGTCTTACCGATCAGCTTGTACGAGGCGGCGGGAGTCATCGTCTTGGCCGAATGGAAGCTATAGTGCCACTTGACCACCGCACCCTCGATGTCGCCGATCACCGATCGGATCTGCTCCACTGTCGCATCGTCCCCCGACACCATGATCACCGGAACTCCGAAGTGGCCGGCGATCGCCGCATTCACACCGCCTTCGGGCACAGACTTCCCGTTGAGCCGCACATCGGCCAGTCTGGCACTCGAAAAGGTGTGGGCCCGGACGCCGTCTGGGTTGGAGGTTCCGGCGTGGTAGCCGAGAAAGACTGCCGCGTCGAAGGTCGAGTCGATCCCCTGCATCATCCCTAAAGGCCGCGGCCAGGATCGGACGATCAGGACGTCATCTGGCAGTCGGTCGATCAGGAGATTCTGTCCGTTGCCGTGCGAGTCGGCGATGAGAAACTCGGTCACGCCCTCCTCACGGGCCGCATCGATCGCCGCCAGCAGCTCTCCCGTCATCCACTCTCGAGCCCGCTGATACTCGAACCCGTCCGGGCCCAGCTGGTCGGCGGTCACCACGCCGACCACACCCTCCATGTCGACAGAGATAAAGAGCTTGAGCCCCTCGTCTTGGGCCCATGCCCCGGTCGTGCCGAGCAAAGCCAGGACGCACACTGCCGCCCACCCATAAAGATACCCAGATTTCATGGCGTCACCTCGTGGTCGAAGTATTGCACAGGTGCCGGTTCTAGCCCGCATATCTCACCGGGTTTCGTCGCGAGGA
>PVMK01119064.1_pt1 | contig 14524 bp, 16 predicted proteins | sample 1853481 | NCBI WGS metagenome assembly PVMK01 (sample SAMN08533507, study PRJNA380276) | Marine sediment metagenome, whole genome shotgun sequencing project. | reverse complement strand
CTGTGTCGCCAAGAGGCAATAGGGAGATTGTAACTGGCGATAACTCAACTATATGGCGACGGTAGCTGGCCTGGCCGCGCATGACCTTCGACGAACGTTCGCCAAGTTGGCCCATAAGGGCGGCGGCGCTTTAGACCAGACACAGCTAACTCTGGGCCATGCTATTATTCAGACGACAAAACGCTATCTAGGCGTCGAGCAGAACCTGCAGCAAGCGTCGAATGATGTTCTAGGGCTGGAAGTGTAAGGCCGAGCCAGCAGGTAAACTAACTCTGTTAAGCGGGCATTTGCCATGATTGTGGCACTTATAGAAGTGCTGATAGGTTGCGCCTTTACTCGTCGTAGAAAGAAGCCCATCCCGACTCATTCCAGACGGTGACTTCCGGCGGACCCTCAAATAAATTGCCAAACGCCTCTCCTACGGTGGGGTCGCTCATGAATTTTTGCAGACCCTCCAGGCTGGTCCAGGTATCAATCGCCAGAAATGCCTTTGGGTTCTGAGGATCGAGGTAGGCTTGGTGTCCAATGGATCCCAGGGGTCGACCTATGGCTGGCAGTTGCTCCAAAATCTCATCGTGAAGCTGTTGTGCCTCTTGCTGACTTTCTGCTTTGAGTTGGCCGCGGACGACAGCGATGTACTTCATAGTAATCTCCTTTAGTAGCTAAGGTGCGATTCGGAATGAGTCGCACAAATAGAGGAATATAACTGTACGCCTAATAAGCAGTATATCATATAATGGCGACGGCTTCGGCGGCTGCAGCTCGCTTCTCAGCGTCTAGCTCTTACACTGCTCCCCCAGCACGCTATACATCAGCCCCGTCTCCCCGACCCAGACCAACCGGCCACACCGACGGCAGCCCGCTTGCCAGCCGATGCGGAATCCGGCGCCAACCGTCGGATCGCCCCCATCGAGCCGGATCATGGCCGCTCCAACCAAAGCAGTGTTGGCGAATAGAATGACAAACGAGGGTTTAAACTTGGCTAAGATCTGCTATCTTTGACGGTTCTGCGGGGGGTGATTCTTGGGAAGTCTTTTCCTCGGCCATCAATTCGGCCATGAGCTTGAAATCCTGCTTCAGTTTGCGGGAAAGCCCTATTCTGATCGCCGGCCGGGCCAGGCGCATGGCTGGCGCTTTCAACAACCGGCCCCGAAAATGCAGGCGCGTTCCCCGGCCATCGGGCAAGGACTCCAATTGATACGTCGCCAGTAGCGATGACCACAGGTTAGCCTGTTCCATTTCGACGGTAAAATAGTGATATGGTCGCCAGTCAAGGATGGTTTCGATCACGCTGCCAACGCCATGGGTGCAGTGATTGACCGCCCCGACATCCGTTCGCCCGGCCGGCCGCAATCCCGGCCGCCACTTTGTCCAACGCAGCCAGCGCGTGCGCTTGAAGGGATCGTTCAGCCAATCCCATACTACCGGCGGCGTGGTTGGGTAATCGTGAGAGACGCTCAGGTCGGCTTGCTCGGCTATGACATAGGCCTGCCGCTCTTCACTTAAACTCAGGTAGCGGCCGCCCAAATCCAGGCTACCCGAGCGAATTTCTCCATGATGGGGGTAGTCGCCGCACAGCTCATCCAACCCTTCCGGCCGGATACCCATATGCGCCAGGCTGGATTCGGTAAAGAGGGCATAAGATCGCGACCCGTCATCAACCTGGTCCTTTAGCAACCGGTCTCGCACCAGGTTGGCGTCCAGGCCGCCTAATATCACCCGGCCGTTTTCACCTGGCTGGGCCGTATATTCGCCAAAATGAACCAGGAACTTCAAATCGAGCGTGGGCACAGCCGAGCACGCCCGGCATAAACAAGTATTGTTACGGGCGATGCTTTTTAGGCGATCGCGAAAAGCGGCGTAAGTGGCTTCAGTCAACTCCAGCATCGTCTCACCCCGAGTCAGTTCTGATTCCGGCTCGTAGGCCAGGACCGCGTCGCGGTGGATGCTAGCGATGTGCATAGGCGGCGCCAGGGAGGCCATAATGAGCTCCAGTAACTCGGCCACCACACCCTGGGCATGCTCCAATTCTACATCGGCCAGATAAGCATCGAAACCCGAGACATCTGCCAGGAGCAGGTACCCTTCGGCCCGTAAGCCGTGTTTACTATGCCGCCCATGTTCCATGTGCAGCTCACTTTCTGCGTGCATGGTTTTACCTCCTACGGACCTGCCGGATCCGCGTCGCTCTCGGCTGCTAAGATAACGGTCTTAGCCGGCTCGACCGCCGGGAGTTCTTTCTGCTCCGATTCCCCCTGCATCATCTGGTTCAGAGGCTCGAGGTAAACCTTGTGATACTGCTTTATAAAGACCTTGGATAGTGGGCGGGCAACAAAACCCGGCAAGCGTTGAAACTTGTTACTCCACTGCGCTCTCGTCCCGTTGCCATTATCAATAGGTTTCAGGCTAACCGTTGTCATCATGTCAAAGAGTTTGTCCGGCATCTTATCGTTGGTCGTCAGGCTGGTGACGTAATCAAAAGGACGCCAGTCCAGGATGGTTTCACAGGACAGACCATTCTTGCCATGGGCGCAATGGTTGCTAGCCCCAGCGCCAGTCCGGCCGCCGGGCCTGACGACCGCGCTCCAGGTCACACTCGGGTCGACCTGGTTGCGCCGCCGGGGATCATTCATCCATTCCCACACCACTGGAGGTGGGGCGGCAAAATCATATGTAAAAGTGATGTGAGCTTCTTCCGGAGATAGGACCACATATCGCGCCTCGGATATCTCCTCGAAACGAGCGTGTAGATCAGTGACATAGATCGTCACTTCACCCAGGTGTTCATAACTCTCGACCTGTTTGTGCATACCTTCGGACTCGATGCCAATCTGTTCTAGGCTGGCAGCGGTGTATAGGGTATAGGCGGTCCAGCCCGTTTCTTGGGTGACGTGGTTTTTGGTCAGCCGAAAAAGGCGATTGACTTCCGAGCCTACTAGCTCTTTAATGCCCGAGACCCGCTGCATAACATAGTCGCCATAATGGACGATGAATTTCAGGTCAAGGGTGGGGATGGCCCGGCAGGCATTACACTCGCAGGTTGTGCGGTGGACGATGCCCCGAATATGATCGCGAAAGGCGGTGTAGGTGGCTTCAAGACACTCAACCAGCGTTTCGCCACGAGGGATCTGCCCGACTGGAGCGTGGGCGAAAACAGCGTCCCCTTCTAACCGCAAGATTGATAGCGCCGGCTGAAAATGGGCGACGATCAACTCCAGTAACTCGGCCAGAACCTCCTGGGAGTGCTCGAGCTCCGTGGTCGCTAAATAGGAGGTATAGCCGGAGATGTCGCCAATGACCAAATATCCAGAATAAGTATTTTGGCTCATGTATTCTCTCTTGTCTGTAAATATGTGTAGATATCCTCAGAACAACGAAGTTGAAGAGTAAGCTACAGACTGTTTCAACAAGCTCTCGATTTTGCTGGCGCTGGAATGTTTTTTTGTCGGCTGTTGTACTGTGCAGGGACGTTGTCCGGCGTCCAAAAACGCCTGCCAAGTGTAAGCGGCTAATATACCGCGCTCACCCTTAAGCAAACTATACACCGCTTTCCTCGAGATGCAACCGGTGCCTCATCAACCCGCTTCACCAGCAGCCCCCATGTCCCAGGCCTAATCGCTTGGCATTCAAAGAGCAGCCGTTGCCAAGAGGCGATGGATTTTCTGACGGACTGGCACCAGTCTCTGGTTGGGGGCGAGCAACCTTGTCGAGGAACCATTCATATTGTATAGTAAGGCTGTCCAGCCACTTTTAACCACAATGTGTCATTCAATCTAAGCTGACTGTTTGTTTCCTTTTTGTTAGCAGATGCGAATATATTGACGCCTCGATTTCGAGGCAGGGAAACAAAAGGAGGTGTCCAGGCATTCAGGAGTTTATCTGATGCCCGTTATGAGATATTGTGCCCATGTCGTACCCACAAGTATCGACAAAATCAATACTAAGACAAAGGAAAAAATATGGGCCAGATTTGCATTGATCAGGTGATCCGCTCTGAATTACTCGAGAAAAAGTATGCTTTGTTATCGGCCGCTGATGTTTTTATTGCCCCGGCGTTAGTAGCCGATGGAGAACAATACCTTTTTCGAAAATGTTTCAGCGGTGGAGAGGAATAGTGAAAACGGAAAATAAGGAAAAAATCTACTTTAGCAGCGCATTACCGAGCGTCTGACAAAGATCCAGCATCCAAAATTCCAACCCACATCTTCTCCAGATACCTACTTTGCAAGGACAATTATGCTTTCTAACAAAATAACTACAGCGCTCCTGTTAGCAGCAGGGACAGGATCGCGCTTGCGACCATTAGCCCTCGATGCTCCAAAATGCCTCACTATTGTGGGGGGCAAGCCCATTCTTGGCCGGCTGATTGACAACCTCAAACTACAGGGAATCACCAGACTGGTCGTAGTAACGGGATACCTGGATAGTCATATTCGTGAATTTCTACAGCGTCATGCCACCGGCATTCAGGTGGATTATGTTTTCAATCCATACTATCAAACTACCAACAATATTTATTCTCTGTGGCTAGCCCGGCAGCAAATTCGCGAATCCTTCCTGCTCATAGAAAGCGATCTGGTTTTCGACGCGTCAATGCTGGCTGATATGCTCCACCCAGACAAGATCGCGATTTCCAACATCCTACCATGGATGAATGGCACAACTGTCGAACTCGATACCAGAAAAGGCGTTTCAACCTTCCATGTTAGGCACGACATCAAAGACAAGCCTCGCTATAAGACGGTAAATATTTACAGCCTGTCCTTGCTGAGCTGGCAAAAGGCAATAGAACGGTTGTATCACTACGTTTCTGGCGAGCGACTTGGCGAATATTACGAAGCCGTTTTTGCTGATATGGTTGCCGATGGCACCTTAAGTTTTGAAGCTGTCTTTTTTGCGGAAAAAAGATGGTATGAAATAGATACTGTTAGAGATTTACACCAGGCAGATAGGATGTATAAATCTCTGCCATCATAGACCCCGAAAAAGACCAATTCAGCCTCTATCTCTCCGGAGTGGTGTGTTTTTCAGAATGCTTCCAGTGCGATAGCTCCCTGTTCGTGCTACTAGAATGAAATTTGTGGGCTGCGCTTTTGACGCGGGGCATGCAAAAATAGCCAACTTGCGTTTCGTCCATTGGTGAGGTTGGTTCGAAGGAAGAGCGTGCTATGGTTGCAGAAGTAGGCGTTGAGCTGTCAGATATCGAGGCGATACAACAATTTTCGACAACCCCGAGAGGTAATGAAGTGATCATGACAAACCCGGAATTTGCTGCCAGAGAGCAACAGTATGAGATGTTAGCCACCCAGCACGGTGGCTATTGGCAACATGAATTTATTGATCATGCCTATCTTTATAACCTCTATTTCCCGCCGCAACGTTTTTTTGATCAGATAACTAGCCAACTCCGCGAACTCGTTTTGAATTACCCTGTTGCGCAAGGTGTGCTAGCCGAGATGGTAGGCGAGCTTATCGATCAATTGCCGGAAAGAATTGTTGTCGGCAATGGCGCTGCAGAACTTATCAAGATTGTTTCCAGCCACATCGCCAATACGTTGATTGTGCCTGTTCCGTCATTCAACGAATATGTCAATGCGGCACCGGCTGGAAAGGTTGTTGAATTTAACCTCGACGCACCCTCGTTCCACCTAGACGTTGATAAATTTGCGGCTGCGGCCGCTCGCTGCCAAGCGGATGTTGCTGTGGTAGTGACGCCCAATAACCCTACGTCACTGCTCGTACCAAAAGCTGATCTAGTACGTTTGTTGGGGAAATTGGCCGAGATTGACTGCATGCTAATCATCGATGAGTCATTTATAGATTTTACCGAAGAGCCTGAGCAAACAACACTAGAGTCCGATATTGCGCAATACTCCAACCTGGCCATCTTTAAGAGCATGAGTAAAGCTTATGGCATCTGTGGTCTGCGGATAGGTTACATGCTTAGTGCCAACACCGCTTTTACCGACAAAGTTCGCCAAGGTTTATCTATCTGGAATCTGAATGGTTTTGCCGAGGCCTTTCTGCGCCATGCACCTGAATATCGTGATGAGTTCAAGGTTAGTTGCACCAAAGTAAAAGCGGATCGAGATCTGTTTTATCAAGATCTTTGCACAATCAAGGGCCTGTCTGTCTACAAACCAGATGCTAACTTTATCTTCTGCCGACTTCCGGCCAATGCGCCTACCGGGCCGGAAGTCGCACGACAATTATTTATCGATCAGCATATCTATATTAAACACTGTGCTGGTAAGACCATGCCGGATAGGAGCCGGTATTTGCGTATTGCCAGTCGCTCTGCGGATGAAAATAAACGCTTGGTGATCGCCTTAGCCAAAATCGTCGCAGTTGAAATGCCCGAAATTGTGCCTCACGTGTTTGATAGGAAGCGATTTTGATGGACAAAACCAAAAACGTTGACGGACTTCACCACTTTAAGGAAACGGGTTTCTTTGAAGAGCGCGAGGCTGCCTTACAGCACCTGAGAGATGCAGATGACATTTTATTTGCTAAGGGCGTGGATTATTGCGTCATGTTTGGCACACTGCTTGGATTATTGCGCCATGATGATTTGATTCCATGGGATGACGATCTGGACATTATCATTTTCAATATCGATAAATTCGAAGAGAAGTGTCTGTATCAGTTTGAAGAAAGAGACTATATCGTCCATCTGGATATGCGTACGATAGATGGGCAAGAAAGACGTTGTGGCTACCGTATTCACTCCAAACAGGGGCTCGACATCCCTGGGCAATCATGGAAATTCCCGTGGCTGGGTGTATGGGAGCCTAATATCAGTAACAAAGCCATGACCTTGCCACCGGAAGAGTTTATTTATTCAGCCGACGACTTCTTCCCCTTACAAAGGCGCACTTTTCTGGATTTTTCAGTGAATGTGCCTCGACTTCCAGAAAAGATTGTAAAACAGTATTATGGCAGTGATTGTATGGAGTTCTGCATGCTGCACAATCTGGATCACCGGAACTACAAACCTATCGGGTTTCCCTCCACCAAATTCCCTTTGGAAGCCGTCCTGACCTATTTGAAGGAGAACCCTTAAACCGTATCCTGTTTGATGGATATTTGTAAAGGTTGGAGCATCCGGTACTTGGATCGGTTGTTCTTTTCTTATTTTTTTCGTGAAAATTGATAAAATACAATGCACCTTCATCAAGGACAATTCCATTGAACCAACAGGATGACATCAGCGCCAAAACCACTAGCGATACTCTGAAGCAGGATGCCGCCTATCCGAAGCTCGCAAAAAAAGCCAGCGATGGCATGTACTGCTATGTCGTGCAGCGTAGATTGTCCTTATATATAACGATATACTGCGTGCGTAAAGGCATCTCTGCTAATGTCGCGACAGGGATTGACATGCTGTTAGCGATTCTCGCTGCATGGAGCTTGTCCCAAGGCTTTTATCTTTTCGGTGTAATATTAATCCAACTGTTTGGCTTGTGGTCCTGTGTCGATGGGGAAATTGCACGTCTGTCGAAATCGCCTAGTAAGCTCGGTGATTTTTATGACACTATGACCGATCGCTCGGCTGAATTCCTGATTTTTGCCGGGGTGTTTTATTCGATTTCCCTCGACAGCAGTTCTTACCCTTGGGGAACTCTTTTCTTTTGGTATATTGGAATGGTCTTTCTTATCACCGCGTCCTCGGAGAAATTTCGTTCGGTATATCACATGAATTACCCAAAGAGCGAGCACGAGAAAGTGTTCAGTTGGTTATGTGCGGGTAGCGATACGCGCTTATTTTATCTTTCTGTAGCAACTCTTATTTACGCCATTACCGGCTACGCAGCGGTCATTGAATGGCTAATCATAGCATTATCCGTCTTGCTTGGAATCAATTTTGTGTTTCGAATATGGAAGATATCCACGCTGCCTTTGGAAGACAATAAGCTATCAATTTAGAAGTTATTCAAAAAATGGATAAACAAAGCTACTCTTCTTTACAAGCATTTCTGACTGAACTCAACGAGAACTGTCTTCTACTGGCTCGACATGGGGAGACTGACTGGAATGCAATGAAGATTATTCAAGGGCAGCAGGATCGGCCGCTTAACCTTACGGGCTTCGAGCAAAGGAAAAACCTTTTCTTCTTGTTAAACCCGATTCCTCTACACCGAATAATTTGCAGCACGCTGCATAGAACCATACAAACCGCGACGCCCCTTAGTATTGAGAAAAACATGCAGCTTGAAATAATACCTGAACTCAACGAAGTGAACTTGGGCATTTTCGAGGGTCAACATAAAGAAGGATTTTCTGACGGGTTTTCAAAAAACTGCTATCAGTCATTCTTAGATGACGAGATAAACGTTGTGCTTCCTGGCGGTGGGGAGAGTCTCAAAATGGTAGATAAACGCGTCCGCAATCTGGTATCTAATATCATTGATACCGTTGCCGATTCGGGTCACGCGCTGGTGGTCGGACATCGTAATGTCAACAAGATGATTATAAAAAATCTTCTGGGCCTCTCCTTTGAGGAAGGGTACCAGGTGGAACATAAGAACCCCTGGCTCTATATCTTTGCGCCAAAAAGAGAAGAAATTTTCTTGATGGAAATCCCTGCGCCTCAAGACCCGGTCAAAGTGCGCTCAGGATATGAAAAGTTTTTAATGATATCCGTCTGATAGGAATGTGATGCCTGCAGAAGTCGTCGCTGACGGTTCATTTTAACGACCGTTAAATTAGACGACGGCTCGAATGAAAAATCTGGGCCAGTACTGTAAGCTTGGAAATAATTTGGCCCAATAATTGGCTCTGTCTCAATTTTGATGATCCAGGCACAGTTGGCCGAATTTCTGCGCTACATTCCCAGTGGTGAAGCGCCTTAACATCATTCTGCCTAACACTAATTCAGGCAAAATTCACCAAAAGTGCGTCAGAGCCAAAAAACACGCCTTTTATTTCTTAAGATTACACACGGCCATATCTATCTTATGGCTGGCGAACAGTGACGACAGCGGCCGCACGCTCAAGCTGCTGCCGATCAAGGGTGACCAAAGAGTCGCCCAGCCGGCTGGCAACGGCAACATAGATCGCATCACAGCCACGAATTCGATGATCGGCGGCAATCGCCGCTGCCTGTTCCGCCAGCGACATAGTCACTGGAACCAATTCGATCGCTTCCGAACGCTTCAATTGGTCAACAACTCGTTGGGCAAGCGCACTGTCACCTACCCCGCTGCTAAGCGCGGTCGCTACTTCGGCCAATAGAATGACCGGCGCGGCCAGCGGCTCTTGTCTTGCCTGGACATTCTCGTACCAGGCCCAACTGCTGGCATGTTGTTCCCCACCCGCTTTGATCAAAGATATGTATACACTGGCATCGATGACTGGCATCTCTTATCTCCGCTGCTCAGAGATGATTTCTACACCACTCTTGTTTGATGTCCAGGCCGCGGCCACCTCCTGGGCTATGGCTTTCATTTCAGCTGTACTCTTTTCGATTTCGTGTTGCTGCAACTGGAGAGACTCCTCTTCCGTCAGCGGTCGCAAAACGGCCACCGGTTTACCATGCAGGGTAACGATGTATTCGGCCATCTCCTCACGCACGGCTCTGAGATCACGAGAGGTCTGATTTTTCAACTCCCGTACACCAATAGATTCAGGCATGTCTGGCCTCCACATCAATGTAGCTACATTGTAGCCACATAGCTAGAGTGGCGTCAAGTCTTGCCGGCGACTAAAATCGCGACTGGCCAATGGCGAATGCGCCGGGCGGCCGATGTGCAACCGCCCCCTACCCTGCTAAAATACCGTTGGGTTTCTTGTGATCGTTGTTTGCTTGCCTGGAGGGCACATTATGAGTAATTCGGCAATTACTATTCAGAACCTGGTCCGCGACTTTGAAACTGTGCGCGCCCTGGACGGCCTGTCGCTAGAGGTGCCGGCGGGCATTGTTTACGGCTTCCTGGGCCCCAACGGGGCAGGTAAGACGACGACCATCAATATTCTGCTGGGCTTGATGGAGCCGAGCAGCGGCCGGGCTGAGGTGCTGGGTTTCGACACGGCGACCCAGGGCGACCAGGTCCGGGCCCAGGTCGGGGCGCTGCTGGAGCATACGGGCCTGTATACGCAGATGAGCGCGGCGGATAACCTGGAGTTCTACGGCCGGGCCTGGCATATGCCGGCGGCCGAGCGAAAAGCGCGCACCAAGGAACTGCTAAGCCGCCTGGGCTATTGGGAACGGCGCGATGAGAAGGTGGGCAATTGGAGCCGGGGCATGCGCCAGAAGCTGGGTATTGCCCGGGCTTTGTATCACCGCCCCCAACTATTATTCCTCGACGAACCCACGGCCGGTCTGGATGTTATGGCCGCCAACGACGTACGCGAGCAATTGGCCGATCTGGCCGCCGATGAGGGGGTCACTATTTTCCTGACCACCCATAATATGGCCGAGGCCGAACGGCTGTGCCACCAGGTAGCCGTCATCCGTGCGGGCAAAGTGGTCACTGTGGGCCACCCTGATGAATTACGGCGGCAGAGTGGCGGGCCAAGGGTCGAAGTTTATGGCCGCGGCTTCACCGAAGAGGTTGTGGCCCTGGCCCGAACCCGGCCCGAAATTGTGTCCGTCCAGACCCGAAACGGCCGCCTGATCTTGGACCTGCAGGCCGACGCCGAAGTCTCGCCCCTGGTTAATATGTTGGTTGGTGCAGGGGTCGAGGTCGAAGAAGTGCGCCGGGGCAAGGCCAGCCTGGAAGATGTATTCCTGACCCTGATGGAGGAAGAAAAGTAATGCAAGACAACATCCCGTTTATGTCCGATCTCAACACCGTCATGTGGAAGGAAACCAGGAGTTGGCTCCGATACCAGGGCAGCAAGACCCGGACTATTATGACCCTTGCCAGCCCCTTGTTCATAGCCATTTATCTGCCCTGGGAATTGGGGGCAGATTGGACTGTGAAGTATATGTCGCTTCTCATGGCCTTCATCGTACCAACCATGATCGCCGGGCTCACCGTGCCTGATTCCTTCGCCGGCGAAAAAGAACGAAATACGCTGCCGACCCTGTTGACCAGCCGGCTACCCGATCGGGCCATCTTGTTTGGCAAAATGCTGTTCGGCATCATCATGGGCTGGACGGCCGGAGTGCTTCTGTTAGTGATCAGCCTGATTGCGGCCAATATATCCTACGGGGAAGGGTTCTTGTTTTACTCTCCCTCAGTCCTGGGCGCTTATCTAGGCTTCAGCCTGCTCATGGCCACATTGACAACCGGCGCCGGGGTCCTGATTTCGATGCGGGCCAAGACGGCCCAGGAAGCCAGCCAACTGCTAATAAGCGGCTTGTTGATGCCGCCCACGATATTTGGCCTTCTGGCCGTGATGCTTATGAGACGAAGTAATATTTTGGAAACTGTCGACGGGTCGCTGATCTTGCTGGCCATCGCGGCCGTGTTGTTAGTGGCGACCGTAGTCCTGGTGCTGGCGGCTATGCGCCGCTTCCAACGGGCCCGGCTGGTCTTTGACTAAACGGTTCGATAACACATAAACTGCACCCTCATTCCGAGAACGTTTATAAACAGAGTTGAACGTGACTTCAATGCTGTCAGATATTTATACCGTCATGTGGAAGGAATCACGGAGCTGGCTGCGCTACCAGGGTAGCAAGAGCCGGACCCTTATCACCCTGATCACCTCCCTGTTTATCGCCGTGTTGCTGCCCTGGCAAATCGGCGCGAGCTGGATCGATGGCTACATATGTCTCTTCCTGGCCTTCCTGGTACCGACGATGATCGCCGGGCTAACCGTGCCTGATTCCTTTGCCGGCGAGAAAGAGCGAAATACCCTGCCGACCCTGTTGGCCAGCCGGCTGCCTGATCGAGCCATCCTGTTTGGCAAAATGTTATTCGGCATCTTGCTGGGCTGGGCGGCCGGGCTGCTCGTATTGGTGATCAGCCTGATCTCGGCCAATATTTCCTTCGGAGGAGAGCAACTCTTGTTTTACTCCCCTGCGGTGCTGGGCGCCTACCTGGGCTTCAGCCTGATGATGGCCACATTGACGGCCGGGGCCGGGGTCCTGATTTCGATGCAGGCCAAGTCAGCCCAGGAGGCCAACCAACTGCTGATTAGCATCTTGTTGTTGTTTCCCCTCATGTTGGGTATGGCCAGCACTATGTTTCTCAGAGGGAAAGAAGACGCCCTGGCTAACCTTGATATCCCGCGGATCTTGCTCGTCGTCGCGGCCGTGTTGCTGATAGCTACCGTGGTTCTGGTGCTGGCTGCTATGCGGCGCTTCCAGCGGTCGAAGCTCGTCTTTGATTAGAATGGCACGTTCGTAAGACGAACGTAACTTATTCCTATAACCTCGCTAGATAGTGTTGATTTTTACCCGGGCCGGCCGATCTAGGAACTGTTTCCTGATCGGCGACCTGGCCCCCGATTTCCCCGGCGCACCTGGACCGGCAGGATCGCCACGGCCGCCAGCCCCACTCCCCTCATCCCTACCCAGGTCAGGCTCTCGTCCAAGCGTGAGATCGGATCGAGAGTAACTTTAAGCACCTAATGGGGGTGATCATGCTACAACGTACCATTCTTACGGATGCAGGCGTGATGAACGACTATACTGTAGGCTGTTTTCGATACAATGATTGAATCGTTTAGATGATAAGCTGGTAAACAGGATGAATAAAACAAGGAAATCAAGTTTGATTCGGGAACCACGACTATCGTTTCTATGGCTTTTAATACTCTCAATGGTTATTTTGGTTGCCTGTAATAGTGCTGCTGTTTCCACTGAGCAGGTCGAGGCGACTGCTGAAGCTTTGGAAAGTTTCAGCGAACCAGAAGCCTTCTTGGCAGATGAGCAAAATACGGTCGATATTGTGAATGCATTTGGCCCATCTGTGGTGGCGATTAACGTCAGCATTCAGGGAGAGGCGATGCGGCCTTTCGAGAATATCCCCTCGGATCAGCTTCCCCCCGAGTTCAGGGACCTGCTGCCATTTTTAGACGAGGAAATCCCAATACGGCAAAGCGCCGGCAGTGGTTTTCTAATCACTATCGAGAAACTTGGGAGTAGCTACCTGGTAAGTAATTTTCATGTGGTACAAGATAGCCTGGAACCGGGCACTACAAACCTTCTGGATGGCGCATCGATTACGGCCGTCTTTCCCGAACATAGCGATGAAGCCATTCGCGTGCAGGTTGTCGGCGCCAACCCGTCGTTCGATATAGCGCTGTTATCGCCCCTAAAGTCCACAGTTTCGTTTCCTGAGGTAACCGGGCTGCCGATTGCGGATTCAGATGCGATGAGGGTTGGACAGAAGGTAATTGCAATTGGCAATCCTTTCGGCCTCGAATTCACTGTGACAACGGGTATTATTTCGGCAATTGGGCGATTTGTTCCCTCGGTTGGGCAAATCAGCATTCCTACGATTCAAACAGATGCAGCGATCAATCCTGGCAATTCTGGAGGACCCTTATTGAACTCGAGGGGCGAGCTTATTGGCATCAATACATCTATCATAAACCCAGAAGGTCGCTCATCCGCAGGCTTAGGTTTTGCAGTTCCAAGTAATCTCTTGATCGAGGCTTTGGCCAACTTAGAACTCGGCGGGCTCAGTAACATTCGGGATACGCGTCCTGCTCTTGGTGTACGTCTGCAAACGGTCAACCTGTTACCCGAGCGTATTCGAGAGTTGCTCGAACTGCCGGATGAGGGTGTGGCCGTGGTTGAGGTATTGCCAGGGAGCCCGGCCGACAAAGCCGGCCTACGGGGCAGTCAGCGAACAGTTACGTTGGGCTCAACTGAATTCCCTGCCGGAGGTGATGTGATTGTGGCTGTCGATGGCGTTCCGCTAATGAATGCCGAACAACTCAATAAGCTCATTACTTATGAGGGGAATGCCGGCGATCAGCTTGAATTCAACCTGCTGCGTGATGGTCGAGAAATGAGTGTGACAGTAACTCTTGAGATCCTAGAGTAGTACTGAAGCAAACTTCTTCTGATGAATAAGGCGTTGGATAATTGCTTCAGTTTATGTGTTCCAATCCGATTGTCTACCCATCAATATTGGTTAGGCGGAACACTAAGAACTGTTTCCTGATCGGTGACCTGGGTTTCGATTTACCCGGCGTATCTGGACCAGCAGGATACCTGCGGCCGCCAGCGCCAGGCCCACACCCTCCACCCAGGTCAGACTCTCGTCCAGGAATAGCCAGGCCAGGAAGGCGATTTGGATCAGCATGGTGTTGTTGATGATGCTGGATTCCATGGCCGAGAGGGTTCGTAAAGTGTGGTTCCACAAGGTGAAGGCAAAGGCGGTATTAACCAGGGCCAGCCAGATGATGATGAGCCAACTCTGCCAGCCAAGTTGGGGCAACGGCTCGGTCAGCAGGCCGGTGGCCAGCAGGGCGGTGGCGCCGATGCCCATGCTAACAATGGTAACGGTCAGGGGGTGGATGGTGGCCAGGCGGTTGACGCTCCGGCCGAGCACGCTAGAGAAAGAATTGGCCAGGATATGCACCGCGGCGAAAAGGTAGCCGATTAGCAGGGCGGCCGGGA
>PVMK01186209.1_pt1 | contig 14526 bp, 18 predicted proteins | sample 1853481 | NCBI WGS metagenome assembly PVMK01 (sample SAMN08533507, study PRJNA380276) | Marine sediment metagenome, whole genome shotgun sequencing project. | reverse complement strand
AGCAGCAGCAGACAAAGCAGCAGCAGATGATACACCAAAAACCCAATGTGGTCCTGGAACTATTCTAAAAAATGGCGCATGTGTGTTAGATGAAAGATGTGGTCCTGGAACTATTCTTAAAGATGGTGCTTGTGTTCTTGACTCTAAATCTCAACCTGCTAAGACTATTACAAAAAATATGGGTAGCGAATTTTTTACAGGATTTGCTGTAGCAATTGGAATTGCTGTGGCTGTTTTAGTTGTTTTATTGATGCTTGCCCTATTTGGAAACCAATTCAATAAGTGGACAAACCAGTAAGAATAACTAATTACAAGATAAATTTTCAGCATTCATCATTTTATCAAACTCAAATCCTGAAATCTGTGTTGTTATAGAGTATGGAATTACTCCCATAATTGGTATATCTGTATTGACTACAATGATGAATTGATTAGGATCAAGTCGAATGTTTCCACCATTAAACATAAAGTCAAATGTCATAAAAATATGTTGAGCTTCTGACATCTCTTCAGATTTGAAAACTCCTTCTTTTACAACTGATGAATATGGATTGATTGACATTGGTTGCACTGTAAATGAACCTAATTGATCTTTTTGATAAAATGCTGATACTTCAAAATTTTGAAAACTAATCCAAAATGGAATTGTATTACAAAATTCTATTTCTCCTTGATTTAACATTGTAAAGAAAGTAAATTCACCTGGATTATCCCATCTGTATTCTAACTGTTGTACTCCAACAATACTTGATGCAGAAAATGCAAATGGAATAATGATAACAATAATTGCAATTAATGTAATGATTGAATGTTTATTCATATTCCATTCTCAATTTGTATTTGTGGTAAAATAAGATTTTTATCGATTAAATAATTTATTACTTGAGCAAGTTCATTATCCGAAATAAATCCTTGACCCCACCATAATACTACATTTTTTGTCCAATTAGGTATGCTAATATCATAAATATTATCTTCATTAATTTCAAAAGGTATTTCGATTAATTTTGGATCTACATTTTTTTGAATTGAATCAATTAGATACCCATCTGATATTTTCTCATTATACCATTCTGCCAAAAATAGTTTGACTGATTGAGGAATACAAATATTTTCTGATTTAACTAATTCAAATTCTGCTGTAAATTCTGAACCTGAATACTCTACATCAACAAAGTATTTTCCTAGTGGAAATGTATCTTTTTCAAAAGCAATTATTGATGGAATTGGATTTTGTAAATTTGATATTTCAATTGGAATTGCACTGCTCCCCTTACCTGTTTCATCTCTGATATGGATAATTGCAGGATCTCCAGTAATCTCTGAAACCTCAATTATGTAGAATAATTTTTCACAATAACTGTAAGTGGTTTTATCCATTATGATGTTGACTGTAGGTTCTGCATACACTGTTGGTAAAAATATCATAAAACTTGTTGCCAAAATTGTGAATAACATGGCATTTCTTATCATTATCATTTTTTATCAAAATGGCTCAATAAAAATCTCAAATCAATACTGGGGAATCCTTTTTAACAACTAAAATCAACTTTGTTTATCGAGTTTTCTGCGGATGCAAATCCCTTTGAGTGTGTGGATTAAACCCTCACTCAAGGAAATTTTTACTGATTAGCAATGCTTAGGTATATTTTTTGATTTACAGTTATTAAAGGGAATTTTACTATGCCCGATATGCCTAGTAATCAAGACAAAGTATGGATTCGACTTTGGAAAGAAAACTCAATGGATCTACGTGAACGTGTAGTTGGATGGCGTAAACAAAATGCTATTACTAGAATCGAAAAACCAAGCAGATTACAAAGAGCAAGAAGATTAGGCTACAAAGCAAAACAAGGTATTATTGTTGTCAGAATGAGAGTTGGTACTGGTGGTATGAGAAAACAAAGACCTACTGGTGGAAGACGACCAAAACATCTTGGTGTTACTAGAATAAAGGCTGATGATAATATGAAAACCGTTGCTGACAGAAGAGTTCTCGAGAGATATCCAAACATGAAACTTTTAGGTTCTTATGCATACACTGTTGGTAAAAATATCATAAAACTTGTTGCCAAAATTGTGAACAACATGGCATTTCTTATCATTATCATTTTTTATCAGAATGGCTCAATAAAAATCTCAAATCAATACTGGAGAATCCTTTTTAACAACTAAAATTAACTTTGTTTATCGAGTTTTCTGCGGAAGCAAATTCTTTGGGTGTGTGGATTAAACCCTCACTCAAGGGAATTTTACTAATCAGTTTTGTTTAGGTTCATTTTTTGATTTACAGTTATTAAAGGGAATTTTACTATGCCCGATATGCCTAGTAATCAAGACAAAGTATGGATTCGACTTTGGAAAGAAAACTCCATTGATCTACGTGAACGTGTAGTTGGATGGCGTAAACAAAATGCTGTTACTAGAATTGAAAAGCCAAGCAGATTACAAAGAGCAAGAAGATTAGGCTACAAAGCAAAACAGGGTATTCTTGTTGTCAGAATGAGAGTTGGTACTGGTGGTATGCGAAAACAAAGACCTACTGGTGGAAGACGACCAAAACATCTTGGTGTTACTAGAATAAAGGCTGATGATAATATGAAAACCGTTGCTGACAGAAGAGTTCTTGAGAGATATCCAAACATGAAACTTTTAGGTTCTTACTTTATCTATAAAGATGGAAAACACTATTGGTTTGAAGTTATCTTGGCAGATCCTGACCATCCAAGAATTGCTCAAGATAGAGAGATAACTAATAGATTTTCACATACTGCATAAATTGAAAATATTTTTACTTGTTCCATTTCTTTTACTTTTAATATTTACCCCTGCATTTGGTCAACTATCCGATAAGACTGGATTGGTAAATCGATTTGATGTTGAAACAAGTGGATATACGTTTGAAATTAAAACTGTCGCAAACTTTGATGTGACTGATCATGAATTTAATAAAGATGAAAAAAGATTAACAATTTTCATTAACAGTGGGTTAGAAAATAATTTAGGTGAAGTAATTATCCCCACAAGACTTCTTAGCGGTAATTTTACTTTTTATCTAAATGACATGCCACATAACCCTATAATAAAATCAAATGACAAAATTTCATTCATTACACTAAATTTTACGGGTATTGGAAATAATAAAATTGACATTATTGCAACCGAAACTTTTGCTGGAATTCAAGAAAATTCAGAAACAACAGATGACGTTGTAATAGATAATGGTGGTTGTCTAATTGCAACAGCCACATATGGTTCAGAATTATCTCCACAAGTACAACAACTGCGAGAATTCCGAGATAACACACTACTAAAATCAGAATCAGGAAAATTATTCATGAGTTCATTTAACCAATTCTACTATTCATTTTCACCAATTATTGCTGATTTGGAAAGAGAAAATCCACTATTCAAAGAAATGGTAAAGATTACAATCACCCCTATGGTTTCTAGTTTATCAATTCTAAATCACGTTGAGATGGATTCAGAAAGTTCAGTATTGGGTTATGGTATTTCATTGATTATACTAAATCTAGCAATGTATGTTGGAATTCCTGCCAGTGTGATTATTGGAATAAAAAAGAAATTCTAACTTTCTTATTTCACAAAATATACAAATTATAGTTTTTTAAAAGTAAAATTATATGGATAATCCAAAGGTTGCTTTGATTGGTGGATTTGTAATTACCGTTATTCTCTCAATAGTTGTTGTTTTGATATAATTTAGTCTTCTTTGAGTAATTTTTGGATCATTCCTTCAACATGACCTGCTTGTCCAAATGATACATCTCTGAGAATTCCTTTTCTATCTACTAAAATCATTGACGGTGTACCTTGTAGGGAAAATTTCTCAAATGTTTCAGCTGAATATTCTTTTGATTTCATGTAATTTTTTACTTTTTGAATAATTTGATTTCTGTAATCTTCTGGTTGTGAATCAAATTCGGGAATTTGAGGATGAATAAACTCCATGATTTTCTCTTGACTAATCTCACCTGTGGTCTTTGTAAGATTATCCATTCCTAATGGAAATGGAATCTTGTATGGTAACTTGTTTCCTTCTTGTAATTGACCATTCATGGCTAGTGCACCTTGTGTTTCCCCAATTACTTCACCTGTTTCTGCAAGCATTTTCAAATTATCTAATGTATTTTTATCAAAATCCTCAAAAGCTGTTGCAAGACCTATTACTCTAACCCCTTCATCTTTGTATTTATTGTAAATCTCTATTGCTTCAGGAATTGCATTCATGAAACATCCTGGACAATTAACTTGGAACACTTCTAATAATACAATGTGATCTTTTTCTTGATCAAAGTTTGTTGGGGCTCCCTGTACCCATTCTGATACTCCAAAATTTGGTGCTTTTTCACCAATTATTGCACTCATAACGATTCACGTTTTTTTTGCATTAAATACATATCTTAATTATTTTTTTATTTTTTCCAAGTAACCTAATATAGGACACTAGAAGTTTCAAAACAAATTGCAAGCAGTAACTGATGAACGATTGGCACTTTTTGCTGAAATGGAATCAAAATATGAGCAAAAAGATACAGAATATTTTGTTTCTCTTTTAGAACATCCTGATTATGTAGTTAGAACAAGAGTAGCTTGTATTTTGGTAGATTTTGGTGGAGAAGATAAAGTTCCCTATATTGCTAAAGTTTTAAAAAATGATGAAAATGAATTGGTTCGACATGAGGCAGCATTTGCATTAGGTCAGATGAATTATTCTAGTGCAATACCTCCTCTAAATGATGCAACACTTCATGATCCAAGTATGTTTGTTCGACATGAGGCAGCCATTGCTTTGGGAGTTGTAGGTTCTAAAGAAGCAAAAGAAACTCTGGAAAAAGCACTAAATGATCCTGAAAAACCAGTAGTTGAATCTGCAATTGTTGCCTTATCTAACATTGAGTTTATGGAAAAGTTAAGTAAGAACGAACAGTTTGCAAAGTTAACAGGTGGATGAGATTGAATTTTGCGTATGGAATTATAGCTATTGTTGGTGTTCTTGCTGCAATTATTTTAGGATTGATTGCAATTTCTCCAGATGATATTATTGAACCTAGAATTGTTGAAGAAATTGAAAAACCAACTGTTTGTACCATGCAATGGGAGCCTATGTGTGGAGTAGATGGTGAAACTTATGGTAATTTGTGTATGTTGAATACTGCTGATATTAAATTAGATTATGAAGGTGAATGTGTGGTTGAGCAATCAACTGTTGAACCAGAAATGAAAATGCCAACACCAGGTGTTACTGATGTTGAAGAAATGATTATTGAACCAACACCAGAACCAACTGTTGAAGTAACCCCCGAAACATTATCAATACCTGCAATTGTTTCTATTCCTCCAGGTGTAGCAGTTCCAGGTTGTGAAAATACTAACGAATGTTATTCTCCTTACGAAATTACCATGCCCGCAGGTACAACTGTAACTTGGAGTAATGATGATTCAGCAGCTCACACAGTAACTAGTGGAACACCTGCAGATGGTCCTGATGGAATGTTTGATAGTAGTTTGTTTATGTCAGGAAGTACTTTTGAATTCACATTTGATGATGCAGGATCTTTTGATTATTTCTGTATGGTTCATCCTTGGATGACTGGAATTATCAATGTTAGTTAAATCGCAATAACTTTACTTCCTTCTTCAGATGATTCAAATTTATAAATTCTTTCTACAGTTGAGTCTTCAAAAATTTCTTCATCATGTGTAATTATTATGAATTGCATTGGTGATTCTGAATTTGAAATATTAGATAATTGTGATAGTACTCCTACTAGGGATTTCTTCCTTTCTGCATCAAGATGAGTTGTTGGTTCATCAAGAATCATCAAATTAAGGTTTGATGCTCCTAACAGACTTGCCATGCCTAATCGTAAGGCTAATGCAACACTGACTTTTTCTCCTCCACTAAGTGATTCTAAATCCAATACTTCGCTTTTTGAATAACATGTGATTGAAATATCTCTTGTTTTTTCTGATAATGAAATTCTTTGAATTTTTGTATTAAGTAAAGTTAGATATTCAGAAGCTTTTGCAGATATTGTGTTTAATGCCCATGATCTTAGACTTGTAGCTACAGGACCATCTCTGCTGAAAACATTACTTTGAATTTCATTAAGATTCCCAACATACTCTTTTACTATTTTTAATTCAGAAATTGCACTTTGAATTAATTTAACTTGTTGTTCACCTTTAGCAATATTTTCTAAAATAGCTCCTATTTGTTGATCCATTTGAGATAAATTCATTTGTTTTTCATTTACTGCTTTTTTAAGATTTGAGAATTCTTGTTCATCAAATCCTCTAGTTTCTAATTCCAATTTTGTAATGTTTTCAAAAATCATTTTTGCATGTGAATCTATTTGTGAAATTTCAATCAAACTTGCATCCATGCTTGGAATATTTTGAATATTTTGTTTTTTAATTTTTACATCCTCTTGAATTTTCATTAATTCTTCTTTGTTGTTAATTGAATGTGCTCGAAGTGTGGCTTCAGCATCTCTTGAATGCTGTAATTTTTCTGAAAACTCTTTTCTTTTTTGATTATACATCACTTTTTCTTTTTCTTTTGAAATTATTTCTTCCTGCAAATGAATCACTTCTTGCTTGAGATGTTCTTCTTGAAATAACGGGTTTAGTTTTTCAACATTTGAATCACACACTGGGCATTTGTTATCTTTTAGTTGAAGTTTTGATGCTAGCAATTGTTTTTCTTTTAATGATGCAGTTTGACTTGTCATCTCTTGGATTTTCTTTAAAGTATCCTCAATTGTTTGCTCTACTTTTTGAATTTTTGATTCTAAATCACTTTTTTGAATTGTATGCTCAAAACATCCCTCACAGTCATGAATTTTACGTTCATTTTCACTGATTTGACGTTGAATATCATTAATTGCCTCTTTTGCATAATTGATGATCTCTTTTTTTCTTTGCTCTAATTGATTAATTTTATCAATTTTTGGGGAATCTGTTTCTATTTTTTTTCTTAATTCCTCAACTTCAATTTTTAATTTTTCTTGTTTTGATTCTAGATTAATTTTCTCAGGTTTTGCTTGTTGAATATCATTTTCATGTTTTTCTAAATCTCGTGCAAGAATTTCTAAATGTGTATCATCAAATCCAACTTTTTCTTTAATTTTTTCACGAAATTCTTTGTTTACTGTTTTCATTGATTCTGATGCAACATCTAATTTATCAATTCCAATAATTGCGTTAAGCAATTCTTTGAATTCTTTGGGTTTTGCATTAATTATTGCATTTAATTCCCCCTGTTGTACAATTGATGCTATTTTTAATTTCTCAAAATCAAGCCCAATTATTTTTTCAACTTCTCGAGTCATTGATTCTCCAAATTGTTTTCTCTCACCAGCTGCAATCTCTATTTTACCATCATTGGTAATTTCTGAAAATGTTGCAGATAATGTCCCCTTGTTATCTATTTTTCTTACTGCTTCAAACTGTTTATCATTAATTGAAAACCCAATTTTTGCAAATCCTTGATTAGAACCCCGTTTTATTAACCCCTTATTTGATTTTCTTGTATGTTGACCAAATAATGAAAATGTTATTGCATCAATGATACTTGATTTTCCTGCACCGTTATCTCCTACAAAAACTGTAACACCATTTTGAAATTCTAGTTTTGTATTTGAATGTGATAAAAAGTCCCCTAATTCTATTGATGTGATCATTATTTTTTCTCCTTTTTGAATTTTTCAAAATTTTCATAAATCATTTGAGATGCTTCTTTGATTTCACCTGATACTAGAATTGGAAGTAATTCTTTAATTGCAAATTTTGCAGATTCTTCTGATCCTAACGCATCAACTGAGAGTCTAAACATTTCATCATCAATCACATTTGGTCTGTCCAAAAATACTGATGAATCAGAAACTTGTTTTGTGCTTATTCTCCAAAAACATCTAAGAACTAACGAATTTAGTCGTGCAATTTGTGCCTGAATGTAGTCAGTTTCTATCTTTTCGCCTTGAATCTTTACCTCCACTATTGGCTTTTTTCTTGAATCTACAATTTTTTGAGAAATCTCATCTATTGTTTTTGATAATTCTTCATAATCTGTTTTAAATGAAAATTGTGGTCTTGTTTCTAATTCAATCCAGTTTGTGTTAGCTTCATTCCCTGAAATATCCACTTCAAAAAATCCTTTGTGTGTCTCTTTGATTCCTTCACTTGTAGTTGATTCAATTGAACCAGGATATGCAATTGGTCCATTTAGGTGATTAAATTGTTTAATGTTTTTGTCATGAAGATGTCCCATTGCGTAATATGTAAAATTCTTTGGCAAGTCAGTTGATTGAATCTCTCCTGCAAATTTGTTAAACTCTGTTACTCCTTGATGTAACACTAAAATTTTATGTCCTGAATGTTCTTGTGCAGCTTTGTCAATTGCTAAAAATTTTTCTTCGTATTGAGGAATTTCTGGTTTTCTAATTTTATTAAATCCTGCAATGAGTACACCTTTGTATTCAAATGGTTTTCCATTACCAATAAATTTAGAGAAATCTAAATTATGATACACATATGGAATTGGTGTTGTTCTAATTCTACTAATGTCATGTTCCCCTAAAATAAAAAATGAATCAATATTGTTTTGTTTTAATCGCTTTAATCCATTTCCCATCTGAACAATTGCAGTACCATTTGGATTAGGTACATGAAAAATATCCCCTGCAAATATTACAAAATCTACATGGTCTTTAATTGATGTGTCAATTGATTGATTAAACGAATCATACACATCTTGTTCACGTTCCTCTGAACCATACTGTACTAATCCTAAATGGGTATCTGAAATATGGGAAAATAACATTTAATCTAACAACAAATCTTCCCGTATTAGTCCCTGTGTTGATTCTACTGCAATTTCTTTCATAGTTTCAGCTTTGGCCCAAGCATCTACTGCACTTTGATCAGAACCCATTATCTTTTCTTTAACTTCCTCAACATGTACCATGGATGGTAAATTTGTCCATTGACCTACAAGGACTGCATCCCCTACGTTAAGTGAGGTCAATTGAGCAATCAATTCACGACTAGTAGACTCTGTTGCAGATGCTATTTGACGCTGATCATCTTCTTGAATAATTTTCATAATGGCAAAAGAGCCCATCTGACTGAGCACATTAAGATCCACACTTCTTGGTCTCTGAGATACGATTCCAAGACCTAATCCAAACTTTCTTCCTTCCCTTGCAATTTTTGCAGCCCAATACTTTGCACTAGTGTCATGATCTTTTGGAATGAAAACATGAGCTTCCTCAATAATTACAAAAATTGGTGAATTAAATTTATAATTTCTAATTTTTTTACTTTTTCCATGTTTTGCAATGCTTGCATCTTTTCTATCTTTTAGTAATTGTTGTAAATAAAATGCTAAAGCTACATTTGCTTGTTTTTCTGATAGCTCTGAAATGTTGAGGATATTTGCACGTCCTTCTTTTATGAAGCTTATTGGATCTCCCATATCTGGGTCTAGTATATCTTCAAACCTTCTTTGAGATTCCTCAATAATATCTTGAACTCTATATGCTGATGATCTAATTTCCTTGATTTTTTTATCTTCTGAATCTACAATATACTGCTACTTCGGTTTCTAATTTTTTCCAAAACTCTTTTGACTTTTTGACAGTTTCTGTAAATGCCATTCTTAATACTCGTTGTTGAACTGTAGCACTTTCTCTAATCTCTAATACGTCTGATAATTGATCTGCATCAAGTAATCTGGGATTAATTTTTGCATCAATTACATTAATTCGTGGAATGTTAAGATTGGTGTAATCATTATGGTAATCAAAAATTATTACAGTTCCATTTATTTTGGAAATTTGTTTTGTAATTAATGATACGAGATTACTTTTCCCCATTCCAGTCATTGCTAAAATTCCTAAATGTCTTGAAACAATTTTATCCAAATTTATTTTTGCATCAACTGTTTTGTTTCGTAATAGATTTCCAATCTTTACCCATCCTTTATTTTTTGGACTGAAAATTTCTTCTAGGTCTTGTTTACTTGGAGGAGTGATTTCTGTGCCTGGAATTGGTGGAATTGCAGGAATTATTGATTTTCCTTTTCTCAAATTCTCTAAAAATCCTAAAATCCCAATATGAGCAATGAATGTTTTATCTCTCTTGTTTAATTCTGCAATCTCTGTACTCTCTGATGCTTCATCAAAATTCCTTACATCTGTAAATGCTGCACTCGATATTGATGATTTTTCAACTAGTCCTAAAATTTCTCCCTCATCTGTCCCTATTTTGATATATTCCCCAACTGATAGTGCCCTTGATGTAATAGCTGTCACTGATGTTGGTTTTGATTCCCCAATTACAAAACCTAAACTCAACCTAATACCTCCCGTGAACCGATCTCATTACTTAATCCAAGCAAACTAACCATTTTACCAAGTTCTTTATCAGATATTTTACAGTTGTTGTGTGCAAGCTTTAATGCGTATGGATATCCTCCTACACTAGTTTTGAATAATTTATTCATGGCCGATTTTACTTCATTATCACTATACCCTTCTCCTAAAAATTCCAGTTTGATTATTGGAGTTGAATCACTCAATCTGACAAATGTTGATGAAATTACTTTGTCTGCCCCGTATTTTTTTTCTACAAAAATTTTACTAAATCCTGGAGAGTTTGTTACATGATTATAGTAAAAAATATCTCCAGCTAGAGAACCTAAATCTTCAAATTGTTTTTTTGTGTTTGAAGTTTTTGCAATAAATATTACATTGTTTTTCTTTTTCATTATTCTTACAATTGATGCACCTAAATTAGCCTGCCTTGTCATTAGCTGGGAATGCAGTGAACCATCCATCAATACAAGGTCAACCTGCTCAACTGTTTTCTCACATGCCTCAATCTCCATTTTACTTGCTACACTTGAAATATCGTCTGCAGACCCTAATCCTGATTTGTGTAAATCAACTAGAATCTCACCATCTGATTTTATTGAAACTGCTGTAGTTGCCCAAAGCTCAATCCCTTGAAATTTTGTGTTATTGAAACTAGAATCAATTCCTGCAGTAACTACTTCTTCTTTTGTAGGCTCAAACCCTACCCAATTATTGCGAGCTTTATTCAAAATCTGCTCAAATTTTGGGCCTTTGAGCACTGATAACATCTTGTCTCGATTAATGATGGCATCCTTGTATACAGAATTGAGCACATCAATACTTTGTATGTTTGAATAAAATCTTTAGGTTATGCTGAGCATTGACCAAACTGATCCATCAAACTACTTTTTTTCGTTCCCCTACAATTAGTATTAATTAATAGAACTTTCTTAGTAATACTAATTGAAAAAAATAGGCTTGCTTGGATGTGGGGCAATTGGCACTCAAATTGCATTGGCAATTGATTCTGGAAAAATCCCTGCAACTCTTACTCATGTATATGATAATTCAAAAGATGCATCTGCATTACTAGTTGAAAAATTAAAAAATAAACCAATAATTGTAGAAAATTTTCATCTTCTTTCTTCAAATCCTATTGACATTATAGTTGAAGCTGCATCTCAAGATGCAGTCAAAGATGTAGCTTTGAGTGTTTTACAAAATAAATGTGATTTAATGATTATGAGTGTTGGTGCATTACTTGATGAATCAAGCTATGATATTTTATCTGATGCTTGTAGAGATTTCAAAAAAACAATTTATCTTCCTTCAGGTGCAATTGCAGGATTAGATGGAATAAAATCCATCAAAGATGAATTAGAATCATTATCTATTACTACAACAAAACATCCTCGTTCTCTTAAAGGTGCCAAGTTTTTTGAAACACTCTGAAATTGATTTAGATGCACATTAACTCACCTACAACAATCTTCGAGGGAACTGCAAAAGAGGCTGTCTCTTTGTTTCCTGCCAACATCAATGTTGCAGCACTTTTATCATTAACGGAATAGGTAGTGAAAAAACAGGTGTCAAAGATAGTGGCAGATCCAAACACTGACAAAAACACACATCACATAGAAGCCTGCAGGAACATTTGGAAAAATGACATTTACAATTGAGAATTTCCCTGATGCTAATAATCCAAAAACAAGCAGGTTGGCAATTTTATCTGCTATTGAAACTCTGAGAAAATACTGCTCAGATGATATTCAGATTGGAACGTAATATGGCAATAATTGCCACATTTGGCTAGATTTTTAAGAGAATTATGGACTACTTCCCATTCTTTAAATCACTACATCTGGCAATTTTAGCGTTTCATGCTAGTACAACAATCTTCAGAAACTCAAAGAAGAGATTCTGAGACTCAAGAAAGAAAAGGATGTGGTCATTTTGGCACATAATTACCAAATACCTGATGTCCAGGACGTATGCAGATTTTACAGGTGATTCTTTAGGTCTATCAAGACAAGCAGCAACAGTCCAACAAAAAACAATTCTGTTTTGCGGTGTGAACTTTATGGCAGAAACTGCAGCGATCATCAGCCCTGACAAAAAAGGTATTGACTTCCAGATTTAGAAGCTGGCTGTTCATTGTCTGACTCGATAACAGTTGATGAATTACGAAATTGGAAGAAACAACATCCAGAAGTTCTATTGCAGTAGGCTATGTTAATACCACTGCAGAGATTAAAGCAGAACTTGATTATTGTTGTACATCATCAAATGCTGTAAATGTTGTAAAATCAATCCCTGAAGATAAAGAAATTTTATTTTTACCTGATATGTTTCTTGGGATGCTTATGTTGCAAAAATGACTGGGCGAAAAAATATGCGACATATGGGCAGGTGAATGTCATGTTCATGCGGGAATCACACCTGAGGATATAACAAAGAAAATGGAATCAATGAAAGATACAGAATTTGTGATTCATCCAGAATGTGGTTGTACTACTCCAATGATGTATGATGTAGCAGATGGAAGTTTTGATGATCAAAAAGTATCAATACTTTCTACAGAAGGAATGCTAAATCACGTCTCGTAAGTCAAACGCAAAAAACTTTGTTGTTGCTACAGAAACTGGAATTTTATATAAAATGCGAAAAGATAACCCTGGTAAAACATTCATTCCTGCATCAGAGAAAGCTGAATGCCAATACATGAAAATGATTACACTTGAAAAAGTATATGATGCATTGGTAAATGAAAAAAATGTAGTTACTGTTCCAAAAGAAATTGCTGACAAAGCACGTTTAGCAATAGACCGAATGCTTGCAATTAGTTAGGATACTTGATTGTTTTGGTTGGATTGTTTAGTAGAACTCCAAAAAATCCTGAGTTAAAAAATAATATAAAAAAATTTAAAGAATTTAAAAAATTGCTTAAAGCAAAAAAATATGAAGATGCCCTAAAATCAGGCATAGAACTTCTAAAAACAGTCCCACATCATCATGATGCTTTGTTTATGGTTGGTGGAATTTATTATCTAAATGACAAGTACAAAACTGCAATACCCTATTTTGAAAGATCTCTTGAAATTGGTTCTCATGATATTGATGTTTTACTTTTGAAAGCATATTCTCATCAAAAATTAGGTGAAAATAAACAAGTGATACAATGCTGTGAAACAATTATGGAAATTGATCCAAACAATAAATCAGTCAAAGAACTATTGGACCAAGTAAATCCTTAAATTTCTAAACTCATATCAATCCCTCTAACAGAATTTGTAATGCTGCCTACTGAAATTATGTCTACTCCTGTTTTTCCATATGTTGTAATATTTTTTAAATTAATTCCTCCTGATGCTTCTAGTAATACCTTGTTTCGTAATTTTTGATTTTTGAGAACTTGAATTGCTTTTTTTATTTGAGTTGGAGTGAAATTATCCAACATGATTATTGATGCACCTTGTTTAGCTGCAAGAACTGCATCAGAAATATTTTCAACCTCAACTTCAAATTTTTTATATTTTCTTTTTGCTTTTTTAATTAATGATTCTAATGAATCTGCTATAGCTATGTGATTATCTTTAATCATCACCATTTCATCTAATCTGAGTCTGTGTTTGTTCCCCCCGCCTATTTCGACTGCCTCTTTGTCAAAATATCTGAGCCCCGGTGCTGTTTTTCGTGTAGCATACAATTTTGTTTTCTTTGGAATTTTTTTCACCATTTCATTTGTTTGTGTTGCAATTCCGCTCATACGTGTAAGAATATTTAATGCTGTCCTTTCACATGTCAAAATTTTTCCTGCGTTTCCTGTGATTGTCATAATTGTTTGATTTGGTTTGGTTTTAGAACCATCTTTTTTCATTATCTTAACATTACATCCTTTGATTTTGAAAATTTCTTTAGCGTGTGTTACACCTGCAACAATTGCATTTTCTCTCGAAATAATTTTTACTGTGATTCTTTTCTTTGGTAAAAGATTACTTGTAATGTCCCCTTTACCTATGTCTTCAGCAAGAAATTGTCGTAATTGTTTTTTAGAATTGAATGACAACATGATGATAAAATGCTAGAGTACGATTTTAAAGATTTAGAAATATTTTATGTTACTTTGATTGCGTACTTTGCCTTT
>PVMK01128017.1_pt1 | contig 14526 bp, 15 predicted proteins | sample 1853481 | NCBI WGS metagenome assembly PVMK01 (sample SAMN08533507, study PRJNA380276) | Marine sediment metagenome, whole genome shotgun sequencing project. | reverse complement strand
AGTTGTGGACGGTCACCGGCCTTCTCCGCCGAAGCGGGTAGCGAAATAACCGATAACAAATCCGACAATGGCACCTTCGGCTACAAACCAGAAGGGCGACTGCAACAGGCCATCCTGGCCAACCAGGTCGACCATCATCACCGACAGCCGGTCATAGATAAAGAGGGTTAGCACGAAATTCATCCAGGCGCCGACAAATATCGAGCGAAACCACCACCGCATGGGCAGCCGAAACACGGGGTGCCAGTCCAGGACACCGAACAGGCCGATCAATGCACCCAACGTGGTGTACCAGAGCAGGAAGGCAAAACGCTCCATCCAGCTGCTGTCCGGCCATAAAAAGGGGATTATCAGTAGCCCGATCAAGCCCAGGGCGAACCCGATCAGTTTTCCTATGACGATACGTGTAATCTAATGAGGGGTTTTCGAACATGGATACCTTGGGTTAAAGAGTTAATGGGTCAGGGGTATGCCTGACTGGTCAACAACATGACTGCTAGTTAATGCAACTCTGCCTTGCACCGATTGTTGGGGGCTAGTGTAATGTATTTACCAACATGGATATCTGATACGCGGCATATTACAATCCTGATTCCCATCAACATATCCCGTGTTTGAATTTTTCATCCATATCCGGGAAGAAGAGAGCTGGTATGAACATCCTCAAAAGGCTTCAGATTCACGCCCTACTAATAGCGCTGTCACTCTTTGTTCCCTTCTCGTCCGGGGCGATGGCCCAGGAAAACACTGGCAGTGGGGCATCTACCACCCTGCCCGAAGCCCTTGGACCAGAAGCCATGCAGTCCCTGGTGTCCAAGCTGGACTCCGAACAAACCGAGGCGCTGGCTGGCCTGTTGACGCTTCTAAACGAATCGATTGGCGATGAAATTGCTGGATCAGCCGCTCCCGAACGAGGTGCGCTGGAACTGATTCAATCATGGATGACCGGATTTGTCGACGCAGCAATCACTCATACCATCCAGCTGCCTTCTGCAGTAGGGGATATGGCCAGCAGTATCGGGGCCATTTTCTCAGGCAAGACCGGCAGCGAATCTCTTCTCTTTCTCGCTTTCCTGGCACTATCAATCGCAGTCGGTATCGGTGTGGAAATGCTGTTCCAGCGCAGCACGGCTGCGCGAAGAGAGCGAATCCAGAATGAACGACCCGACACCCTGCTCGGACACTGAAAACCCTGTCTACCCGTGCTGCGCTCGATATCGGCGGGGTAATCGTTTTCGCCATAACTGCAGTCATACTGCTTAAATTATTTATTCCAGACTTGAGTGACCGCTTTGTTGCCACGGAATTCGTCCTCAAGGGAATCCTGCTGGTGCGCATCATCAGTGCGTTACTGCGATTCACCCTGGCTCCCAAACGTGCGGACCTGAGACTGGTGTCTACCGATGACTGGACCGCACAATTCATTTATGGCGCATTTGTAAAACTGGCCGCTGTGGTCGGCGCTGCACTATTCCTGGTCGCAATTACCGAACACTTTGGTTATCCGGATACTGAAACAGTGAGATTCTGGTTCAGCCTGGTAGCACACGCCTGGCTGATCCATATAACCTGGAAAGCCCGTGAGGGATTGACATCCATCATCAAGGGAGAGGAAGAGCTGACGACGCCGGGCCTGGAACGAATGGCCGCCTGGTGGCCACCCATCTGCGTGGGAATTCTCGCCTTTAACTGGTTCCTGATCCAGTTTATTGTCAGCACCGGCAACCAGTCGCTGACACCGGCCAGGGGCGCCATGGCCGTGTTAATGATAGTGATCCTGCCGTTCCTGGATACCATTGTGCGAGGCGTTGCCGGACACTGTGTCCCAGCAATGGTGGGCCAGGGCGCTACCGCAGAAAAGGCACAGCGTGAAACCCGGTTTTGTTATGTGCGAGTGGGAAGAGTGATACTTATTTCAGTTATCGTCCTGTTTATCGGCAAGCTGTGGGGGATCAACTTCCGTAACCTGGCCGAATCGGGCCTGGGCGCACAAATCGCCTCTAACGCATTGGGCTTCCTGTTTATTCTGGCGATGGGCTATATGGCGTGGGAAATTACCAACATGGTGATCAACCGCAAGCTGGCCCGGGAGCTGGAGGCCAGCGGCGTGGGCGGAGACGATGAAGAGCAGCGAAGGCGTGCCGGCCTGACCCGCATGGCCACCATCCTGCCGATCATGGGATGACCCTGAAGGTCACGATAATCACCATTACCGTTCTGCTGGCCCTGAGCCAGCTCGGTGCCAACATCACGCCGCTGCTCGCGGCGCGGGGTGCTTGGCCTGGCCATTGGATTCGGCGCCCAGACCCTGGTCAAGGACATCGTCTCCGGGGTCTTCTTCCTGCTTGATGATGCATTCCGCGCACGGCGAATACATCGACGTCGGTGGCACCGAGGGACCGTAGAAAAAATCTCGGTTCGATCGCTGCAGCTGCGCGCGGTAAAAGGCCCCATCCATGTAGTGCCCTATGGTTCGATTTCCAAGCTCACCAACATGAGTAGGGACTGGGTCATTATGAAGCTCAAGTTCACCATTCCTTTTGACACCGATATCGAAAAAGTCAGAAAACTGTTCAAGAAAATTGGCCAGGAGATGATGGAAGTACCGGAACTCGCTGAGAAGTTCCTCGCGCCATTCAAGGGTCAGGGCGCGGCGGATGTCACCGATGTGGGAATCGTGGTACGCGGCAAATTCACTACCCGGCCCGGAGATCAGTGGGATATTCGAAAACAGGTCTACAACCGGGTGCAGAAGGCTTTCGAAGAAAACGGTATCGAGTTTGCGCGCAAGGAAGTGCGGGTAACGTTGTCGGACAGTGTCGCTGTAAACTCCCTTACGCAGGAACAAAAGCAGGCGATATCTGCTGCGGCAAGCGAAGCGGCGGAGACGCCTCCGACGAAAGAGCCGCGGTAGTACCTGTTCCATTCCCGTACTCACTCACTTCCCCGCGAAGGCGGGGACCTCCTACAGGCATTCCGGCACCCAATGAGATCCCCGCTTGCGCGGGGACGGGGTCCTAAATTCGCTTTCGCGGGGACGGGCTAAATTTTATCCACTCTCCACTTGTCCATGACCCGGCAGTTGGTACGTATATCCCTTCTTGGTGGAAATTCATCCCACCAGCAGTAAATCAGCTCGTTGGTGTCTGTAACGATCCAGGTTGCCTGGCGGTCCCCGGTCATAGCCAGTGCAGTGGGACTCTGGGCCTTTGCCTGCTCGCTGAAGTTGAAGTATAACGACCCGGCCAGGACAACAGTTAATGCGGCAATCAGTATGGACTGTTTCATTTTTTCCTCGTGTATTGAAGTGATAGACTGATCCAGTTTACTGCAATTCGGCACCCCTTTTAAACAGGTTGAATATTGCCTTGTCAATAGGTGCGGGTAGAGGGGCTGGTAAGCGAACTGGCGCGAAACAACCTGATGTCGCTGGGGTGGAATGTCAATGACCAGAACATTCGGCGGCTTGGCCTTAAACAGGTCATGTTTTAAAGTGAAACTGGATGGACTGGTCACTCGTAGACCGCTGATTTATTCGATATACTCCACGCCCGGAAAAATTCCCGTAATCAGTGTAGTGTATTAAGCAAATGGTATATATCAGAGTCCCCCAAATGTTCCAAGACAAGGCGCAGTCTGCAGCTAATGGCCCTATTTAATATGAAGCGGCCCTTGGCAATGGCTGCAACGCGGGATTGGGACATTTGGGAGACTCCCTTCGGGCGAGACGATATGCGGCCAGCTACTTTGTTGCGTCTCTTATGAAGGGCCTAAAACAATATTTATTGGCCATTCATGGCGAAACGCGTCGCGTATCTGACCGCATCTCGTCTCGCTGATACATACTATTTGTTTAATACACTACACTAGCATGCCCGACGACGCCAAACCCGTTAATTTTATTCGCCAGATCATCGACGAAGACCTGGCTGCGGGCAAGCATACCCAAATCGTCACCCGCTTTCCCCCTGAACCCAATGGTTACCTGCATATTGGTCACGCCAAATCGATCTGGCTCAACTTTGGCATCAAGGACGACTACCAGGGGAAGTGCACCCTGCGCTTCGATGACACCAATCCGGTCAAGGAGAACGCGGAATTCGTCGCCGCCATTGAGGAAGATGTTCGCTGGCTCGGATACCAGTGGACGGAAATTGCTCACGCCTCTGATTATTTCGATGAATTTCACCGCTACGCCGTTGAGCTCATTGAAAAAGGGCTGGCTTATGTCGACAGCCAGTCAGCGGAACAGATGCGACAGCTCAGGGGTACGCTGTCGGAGCCCGGTCAGGACAGCCCCTACCGCGAGCGCAGTATCGAAGAGAACATTGACCTGTTTGCGAGAATGAAGGCCGGGGAATTCGCCGATGGGGAGCATGTGCTGCGGGCAAAAATTGACATGGCCTCAGCAAATATCAATCTGCGCGATCCGGCGCTGTATCGCATCCGCCACCATACCCACCAGCGCACCGGTGACAGTTGGTGCATCTACCCGATGTATGACTTTGCCCATGGTCAGGGCGATGCCATCGAGGGGGTTACCCATTCGCTGTGTACACTGGAATTCGAAGACCACCGGGTCCTTTATGAGTGGTTTATCGACAATATTACGGTTCCCGGCAAACCGAGGCAGATAGAATTCTCCCGCCTCAACCTCAATTTCACCGTGATGAGCAAGCGTATGTTGACCCAACTGGTGCAACAGGGCTATGTAAATGGCTGGGATGATCCGAGAATGCCAACACTCTCCGGTCTGCGGCGCCGCGGCTATACCCCGGCGTCAATTCGCAGTTTTATCGCTTCTGTGGGGATAACCAAAAAGGCCAACACTATCGAGATCGGCCAGCTTGAAAACAGCCTGCGCCAGGACCTCGACCCCGTGGCCCCCAGGGCAATGGCGGTGTTACGGCCGCTGAAAGTGACCATCGAAAACTACCCCGATGGCGAATCCGAGACCCTGCAAGTACCGAATCATCCGGGCAACCCGGAAATGGGTACCCGGGAAATTACCCTGAGCCGTGAAATCTATATTGAACGCGACGACTATATGGACGACCCGCCGAAAAAATTCTTCCGGCTCGGCCCTGACCGCGAAGTGCGCCTGCGATACGGTTTTGTAATCAGATGCACTGAAGTCATCCGTGATGAATCCGGAGAGGTGGCTGAACTTCGATGCCAGTACGATCCGGCCACACGGGACGGTATCCAGCCTGAAGGCCGCAAGGTGAAAGGAATCATCCATTGGGTGTCTGCTGCCCATTGCATCAATGCAGAAATCCGCCTCTATGACCGATTATTCTCACAGGCAAACCCCCTGGCTGACAGGGAGCGGCACTTTACCGAGGCCTTGAATCCGGATTCCCTTGAAATACTCCGGAATTGCCGGCTCGAAATGAGCCTTGCCACGCCGCTGCAGGATACGCGCTACCAGTTTGAGCGCACCGGGTACTTTTACCAGGACAGAGACAGCGCACCGAATAATCTGATTTTTAATCGAATTGTCACACTTCGAGACACCTGGGCCAGGATATCTGGCTGACACTAACGCTTAACAAGTACCCAAAAAATAAAATGATTGAATACCTGGCCGAGTATGGCCTGTTCCTCGCCAAGGCTATAACCATTGTCGCCGCCATCCTGATTGCAGCTGCCAGCCTGGCCAGCCTCGCCATGCGCCAGAAACTGGCGTCAGATAAAACCCTGGAGGTAACCCACCTCAACAAGCAGTACGAGGAAATGGAGACTGTCCTGTCAGCGGCAACATTATCAGACGCCGGCATGAAACTGAAAATGAAGGAAGAAAAGAAAAAGGCCAAGGCAGAGGCTAAAGCAGAGAAAAAAGCCATCAAGTCTGCAAAGGGCAAGAAAGAGGATGAAGAAGAAAAAGTTTCGAAGCGCCTGTTCGTACTCGACTTCGACGGCGATCTTAAAGCAAGCGACGTGGAGAACCTGCGCCAGGAAATCAGCGCCGTCCTGACTATCGCGACACCAGACGACGAAGTCCTGGTGCGTCTGGAAAGCGGTGGCGGCACCGTTCACGGCTATGGCCTTGGTGCTTCGCAGTTGCAGCGAATCAGGGACAAGGATATTCCTCTCACAGTATCCGTTGACAAGGTCGCGGCGAGCGGTGGCTACATGATGGCCTGTGTGGCCAACCATATTATTTCAGCGCCATTCGCGATTCTCGGGTCTATCGGGGTGCTGGCACAGATTCCTAACCTTCACCGGCTATTGAAGAAAAACAAAATTGACTTTGAACAGCTTTATGCCGGGGAGTACAAACGGACCCTGACCCTGTTTGGTGAAAATACCGAGAAGGGTCGCGCCAAGATGCAGGAAGACCTTGAAGATACCCACCGTCTTTTCAAGGAATTCGTAAAGAGCCAGCGCCCTGGCCTTGATATTGAGAAGGTGGCAACCGGAGAACACTGGCTTGGCACCCGGGCCCTGGAGCTTGGCCTGGTTGATGAACTGAAAACCAGCGATGATTACCTGATGTCCCTGCGCCACGAAGCAGACCTGGTCAGGATTGAATATACCGAGAAAAAGAAACTCCTGGACAAGCTGTCCAGCCTCATGACCCTGGGATTTCGCCACAAGCAAAAGGAGTTACAGGACATCTCGAAACCGATGTTTATGTAAATTCTTCCCCCTGCATTCACCTATTTCTGAAAATTTCTCATTTTTCGTTAAATTTTACCTATTTTTCAATAAGTTATGTTTTGAAATAAAGGTAAAAAAAAGTATATCTATCTTCAATAATTTCGAGTAGACTCGCGCCCAGCTGCAGTTTGGCCAACAGGCATCATTGGTTGTATCTCTCGTTTGGTTTCCCCTCTTTAAAGGTCTAACCTTCACATTATGGCCTCCGCGTCATTATCCGATTCATCCATCGATACACCTGTTTGACATTCTGCAAGTTAATCATTTTTATTTAATTTAATTTAATTTTCACAAGAGACAAAGGTAATAGCATTATGGCGACAGGAACAGTTAAGTGGTTTAACGAATCCAAGGGATTTGGTTTCATTTCACAGAAAGAAGGCGAAGACGTATTTGTTCACTTTCGATCAATACTTGGCTCAGGATTCAAAACCCTGACCGAAGGTCAAACCGTCGAATTCGAAATCGAAAATGGTCCAAAAGGACTACAGGCTACGAATGTTTCTGCCTAGCAGAAACGAGTCGAAATGACACAGAAGACCCCGCCTTCCGGCGGGGTTTTTTTTTGGCCCTGCATCTGTAATCACTGGACTTTATTGCGTATGCTTGCGGTCATCCCATGCACATTATCAAACCGGTGTATTTACCTGGTAAGACCTCCTCTCACACATGATCTATACACTGGACGACAAGCCTCATCCCGTAATCGCGAAAAGCAGTTATATCGCACCATCGGCGGACATCATTGGTTGGGTCAAAGTTTGCGAACAGGCCAGTATCTGGTTTAATGTTGTGCTGCGAGGTGACAATGAGCTGATTTATATTGGCCATCGTTCCAATGTTCAGGACAACAGCGTAATGCATACCGACCCGGGATGTCCGCTAACCATCGAGGACAACGTGACCGTGGGACACAGTACCATGCTGCACGGATGCCATATCAAGAGTGGCAGCCTGGTCGGCATTGGCAGCATTATCATGAATAATGCGGTCATCGGCGAGAACTGTCTTGTTGGCGCCAACGCCCTGATTACAGAGAACAAGGTATTCCCGGCAAACTCGATGATCCTGGGGTCGCCCGCTAAAGCAGTGCGGGAGCTGACAGTCGAGGAAATTGAAGGCCTCAAGGGGCCAACAGATTCCTATGTCAACAAAATTCCCCGTTACAGAAACCTGCAGCAGGCAGGAGAATAACGTGTACCAGCTATATGGTGATCCCGGTTCGGGTTCGGCAACAGTTGAACTGACCTTGTCTGAACTGGGGGTGCCCTACAATTTCTGCGAAGTCCCGCTGGAAACTGACGCCCAGCGGTCAGCGAAATTTGAAATATTGAATCCCCAGAAAAAAGTTCCGGCCCTGGTATGCAGTGACGGGTCAGTGATAACCGAATCTGTGGCAATTATACTTTGGCTGCTGGAAAGCCATCCGTCAATACAACTGCTGCCGGTTCGCGGCAGTAGCGAACGGGCCCAGGCATTACGCTGGCTGCTTTTCCTCACCGCAGACCTTTACCAGCTGATCGAAATCATAGATTACCCGGGACGGTTCGCACCCGATTCGATGGATGCGGAGGCACTGCGGGCAAAAACCACCGCGATCTGGCAGGACAGGTGGAAAATAGTGGAACAGAATATTACCGGGCCATTCCTGCTTGGGAAGGATTTTTGTGTCACTGATATCTATATCGCGGTAGTCAGCCGCTGGGCAAAGCTGGCTCAGTGGCGCCCGGGCAACATACCGAAAGTTGAAGCTGTGGCTGATGCAGTCTCCCGCCGACCGGCGTGCAGGGACATCTGGAAACGCAACTTCAAGTTCATCCCCGCGGAAGCGGGAACCTTCTTATGAGTCCCCGGCGCCCAATGAGATCCCCGCTTTCGCGGGGACGGGGACGGGCGCGGGGATGGGCGGGGACCTGTTAATGAGGCCCGTATAGTTTTTGGAGATCCCCGCTTTCGCGGGGATGGGGCGTATTTCGGGGGTGGGGCGTATTTCGGGGGTGGGGCGTATGTTTTGTCATGGCGCCTATGTAGAATCCGGCTTCCCCGCGCCAATCTTGTCCAGGCCCAGCTTAAGGTCGCCGATTATATCCTCGACATGTTCCAGCCCAACTGACACCCTTACCAGCGAATCAGTAATACGGGCGCGATCCCTTTCCTGCTGGCTGATGCGTGAATGAGTCGTTGTAGCAGGATGGGTAATGGTTGATTTGGCATCGCCAAGATTAGCGGTAATGGAAAGGAATTCAGTACTGTCAATCACCTCCCATGCCTCATATTTTCCACCATGTACTTCAAATGAAACTATGCCGCCGAATCCGGTTACCTGCTGTTTGGCCAGGTCGTGCTGCGGATGTGACCTTAACCCCGGATAGTAGACACGCTTGACGGCGTCATGTCCCTGTAGCCACCTGGCCACAGCCAGGGCACTGGCGCAATGCTGCTTCATTCTCAGCGCCAGGGTTTCCAGGCCCTTGGTAAAGGTCCAGGCATTGAACGGACTCATACTTGGGCCCGTTGTACGCAGCATGGAAAACAGGTCATCGTAAATCTTCTCGGTGTCAGTGACGATGGCGCCGCCAACACATCGGCCCTGCCCATCCAGGTATTTGGTAGCCGTATGCACCACAATATCTGCGCCCTGGCTCAGCGGCTGCTGCAGTACCGGGGTGAAAAACGCATTATCCACTGCCAGTAACGCACCGGAATTGTGGGCAATATCGGCAACAGCCTGTATATCCGCCAGCTCACACAGCGGATTGGAAGGCGTTTCAAGAAAGAACAACCTGGTATTCGGCCTTACCGCAAGCTTCCACTGCTCGGTATCCGTCATGTTTACAAACGATGTATCCACACCAAATTTATTGAATATTTTGGTGAACAGGGTTACCGAGGAGCCGAATAGTCCGGCTGAAGCGACCACATGGTCGCCTGCCTTTAACAGGCCGAGCAACAGACCATTTATGGCTGCCATGCCAGATGCGGTGGCAACGCAGTAACGGGCACCTTCCAGTGCGGCCAGCCGGTTTTCGAAACCTGACACGGTAGGGTTGGTAAATCGCGAATAAACGTTTCCCTCCACCTCGCCGGCAAACAGGTCGCTGGCCTGCTGGGCATCATCAAAGACAAAACTTGATGTAGCAAATATGGGTTCGCTGTGTTCGTTCTCGCCGGTGCGGCGGTGTCCACAGCGTATGGCCGCGGTCTGGCGGTGGTATTTCTCATTCTGTGCGTGCATTTTACGCCCTCAGCAAATAGCAATTAAACTGTTAAAGCGGGCACAAAAAAACCCGCTTTCAGCTTCTACTAATGAGACTAAAATTAAGTAAATGCGAAAAGCAGGATTACCGTCTCTTTAGCCGTATTTCTAACGCGCCCGCAAGCTGATCTCAAATCGGCGCTGGGCAAAGTGTATGGCATTTCGGGCAATGGTGTCAACACACATCGTGTCAACAATCGACATGAAGTTGTATAATCGCCGGTCCAACAACAGTGCCAGACAATGTCAGAAAATCAATCCCCCGAATCTTTTCGCTCGGGCCCCGATGAGCAGGGTCATTTCGGAATATATGGCGGCCGTTACGTTGCCGAAACACTCATGCCGCTCATTCTCGAAGTGGAAAAAGCATGGCATACCTACCGTGATGATCCGGAGTTCGTCGCTGAACTGCAATATTATCTCAGGGACTATGTTGGCAGGCCGAGCCCTCTTTATTATGCACAAAGACTGACAGAGGAACTGGGTGGCGCGAAAATCTATTTCAAGCGCGATGAGCTGAACCATACCGGCGCACACAAGATTAACAATACCCTGGGACAGATTCTGTTGGCCAAGCGTATGGGAAAGAAGCGTATTATTGCCGAAACCGGTGCCGGCCAGCACGGCGTTGCCACGGCCACTGTTTGCGCGCTGTTTGATCTGCCGTGTGTAGTGTACATGGGTGAGACCGACATTGAACGCCAGGCTCCAAACGTATTCAGGATGAAATTGCTGGGCGCTGAAATCGTTCCGGTTACCAGCGGTACCGCCACCCTCAAGGATGCCATGAACGATGCCCTGCGAGACTGGGTAGCCCATGTCGAAGATACCTTTTATATCATTGGCACGGCGGCCGGTCCCCATCCCTACCCTGAGATGGTGCGTGATTTCCAGTGCATTATTGGCGATGAGGCAAAGCAACAACTGATGGAACGTGAAGGAAAGCTGCCAGACACCATCATTGCCTGTATTGGCGGCGGCTCCAATGCCATTGGCCTCTTTCACCCTTTCCTGGACGACGAGACCGTTGAGATTATCGGTGTGGAAGCAGCCGGGCTTGGGCTGGATTCCGGCAAGCATGCGGCGTCACTGAGCGGCGGCCAGCCCGGGGTATTGCATGGAAATCGCACGTTCCTGCTGCAGGACGACGATGGACAGATTGATGACGCGCATTCCATTTCTGCCGGTCTCGACTATCCTGGGATCGGGCCGGAACATTCCTGGCTGCACGAAATTGGCAGGGTACAGTATGTATCAGTCACCGATGAGGAGTCCCTGGAGGCGTTCCAGTTGTGTTGCCGTACCGAGGGCATCATTCCAGCCCTGGAGCCTGCCCATGCCCTCGCCCATGTGGCAAAAATCGCACCCACAATGCCCAAAGACAAAATTATTATCATGAACCTGTGCGGCCGCGGCGACAAGGACGTATTTACCGTAGCGGAGTTGCTCGGGGAGAAGATATGAGCCAGCGTATAAAAAACCGCTTCGCCAAACTTAGCAAGGAAGCAAGGCCCGGACTGGTTACCTATACCACTGCAGGTGATCCGGACCAGGAAACCGCGCAAAAAATTCTCAACGGACTGCCTGCTGCCGGTGCCGATATCATGGAAATCGGCATGCCTTTTTCAGACCCGATGGCGGATGGGCCAGCCATCCAGCTGGCTAACTTACGCGCTCTCAAGAATGGAATCACCTTGGCGAAAACACTGGAAATGGTTCGGGATTTCCGCACAACTGATGATGAAACCCCCGTTGTACTAATGGGTTACTACAACCCGATATACCATTATGGAAACCAGCAGTTTCTTGACGATGCAATCAGCGCTGGGGTTGACGGGCTGATAATCGTCGACCTGCCGCCGGAAGAAGACGACGAACTCTGCCATCCCTGCCTGACCGCGGGGCTGAACTGGATTCGGCTAACAACCCCAACCAGTGACGCAAAGCGCCTGGCAACCATCCTGAAAAACAGCTCCGGATTTATATACCACGTTTCAATCGCGGGAATAACCGGAACCCGTTCAGCAGCGCATGCCGAAATCCAGGAAGCGGTTGATAGAGTTCGTACCCAGACAGACCTTCCTATTGCGGTGGGTTTTGGAATCAAGACCCCGCAACAGGTGCGCGAGGTCGGCAAGATTGCCGATGCCGCAGTAGTCGGCTCAGCACTGGTCAATGTAATCAGGGAGGGACTGGAAAACAACAAGTCCAGCGACGATATAGTTGCGGATTTACACGCATTTGTCGGTGATCTTGCAACCGGAACGCGGTAAGTCCGGAGCCGTAGGCTTGTAGGCTTCGACAGCACAGATCTCAGCATCAATTTGTCGAAAAAGCCTCACTCTGAATGACGGCTAGCTGCCTGTTTTATCGAGCAAACAATGGAAGCGCCCAACGCAAATAATCAGTCTGCCATGGAGGAAGGCTGACGTTCAATAATTCATCCTGAGGGGCCGCTTATTGCCGAAACAACGGCAAGCCCTTCAGCGGGGGCGACCGAAGACGTCGACCTTCCATTGCTCCGGATAAACACGCCCCGGTTGTTGCTCCAGATGAAACACCGAGAGCAGGCGCGGCTTTCGGCCCCGGGATCGGGTTACCCGGTGCAAGGTGTTTGCGCCACGGAACAACACGATGGATCCCGGCTGGATGTCGACGCTTCGAACCTCGGTGCGCTCGCCTTCGAATACTGCGGGCACCCGATGGAAGTTTGCGTCACCCGGCCCGGCCAACGGCATGTACTCGAACACACCACCCGCCTCGGAGGTGCGGAACATCACCGTGACCGTGAACTCCTGGGTATCGCAGTGCCAGCCCAGCTGACAACCTTCGTAGTACAGACTGACCGGAGCGGCCATCAAGGGATCGGCCACCGGATGAATTTCCGGTAGACCGAGCACTGCCGCAGTGAACGCGCGTACTTCTGCTGACTCATAAAGCGTGTGCAGCACACCACCGGGGGAAAACTCGTCGTATGCGAGATAACACACATCGCGCCACTGCAGCGCCGCATGCGGGTCACCCTCCTCGATGTCCGGACTTTCGTCATGGCTGGGGGCATAGAAGCCGTAAGCGCTACGCTGGCGCGACGATCGAAAGGCGTGCTCTTCTCTCGCCTCCACATCGTCGATGACCGCCTCAACGGCGCCGGGTCGAATGAACCCGGGAAGCTTACAGCAGACAGCATCGACAAACTCGGCCCGGCATCGGCCTATCAGCTCACGCCCGTGCCCACTCTCGAGATCGGTGATCGGGTAACGCTCCAGGTCCACGATTTCCGAGAGCAACCAGGACCGGTCAACGTTTTCCATTGGCGTGCTCATGAGGGCATCTTACACCCCCCTGGTATTCAATTTCCAGCACCCGGATCAATTCCGATAGCCGAAACAGCCTCTTTCCAAAAATAGAGGGCAGGTAATGGGAGACAGGTATATTGAGTTTTCTTCTCTCGTTTGTAATTTCTGAAACACCAGGAGTTATGCTTTAGAGCAACACTTTCACAACCGCACACTAAATCGTTTCATAGCGATCGCCACCATTTTAGACAGGTCCCTGCGATAACGTTTTACGCCAGTACGCTACGCGGCTCAATTCGAATTACTTCGTTCATGCCCGCAGTCCCGGCTTAGGTCAATGTAGGCGTCGCGACAAAGAGGTCGCGTCGCACAAGGCCTTCTCTGACAGCGCCGGTCGAGGACCCATAGCCCTCGCTCACATCCAGGCAATCGGTTACTGTCCAGCCTGTTTGCCCGAGCAGTGTAGGATAATCCGTCTCCGACTCGCTCAACCTCGGCGCCGCTTGTACGGCGCGCTTGTGATCGGTGCGCGAAAGGCCCGGCGTGATCCAGATGACTATAAAGACCATTCGCCCCTCATCGTGAATTACCCGCCGGCAAGCTTCGAGAACGCCGCGCTTGTCCTCCAGGCAGCACAAAACCTCGCAGTGACTGACTGCATCGAAGCTGCCGTCACGAAACGGCATGCGGGAACCGTCCGCGACCACTACCCGACTGCGATTGGAAATCCGATCACGCGCCGCCCTCTCGGTTGCGGCCTGCAACCCGCTGAGCGGAAGGTCCACGAGCACTGCATCGCAGCCCGTTTCCTTCGCGAAGTATAGACCGGGCCAACCGGCGCCAGCGCCGACATCCAAAAGACGGCTGCCGGGTTGGAGGCCCAGAAGCGTAGCCATCTGTTGTGCTTCATCACGGGTGCTATAGCCTTTTACTTGATAATCACAGCCGCACAGCCTGCTCTTCATGCAATGCCTCCTTATCCTCTATACGAGAAGTATAAAGCACATACCATCTGATAGTAACGCGTCAAGAACTCGACACAGTTGTGTGAACTAAACTGCACAAAGTGTCCAAAAGGTTCCTGCACTCCTACAGCCCGCCGTCTGGCCAGGAATAAATGTCCAGGTTAGCTTTGCAACAGAGGATTACCGGCAAAAGCCTGCTGTAAGAAACTCACAAAGCATTTAACCTTGGAGGGAACATAACGGTTATGGGGATACACCGCCTGAATGGGAAATCCCTGGAGCGTATATTCCTGCAAAATGATGTCCAGTTCGCCGTTCTGGATGTAGGGGTGACTCATCCACCTGG
>PVMK01120999.1_pt1 | contig 14526 bp, 16 predicted proteins | sample 1853481 | NCBI WGS metagenome assembly PVMK01 (sample SAMN08533507, study PRJNA380276) | Marine sediment metagenome, whole genome shotgun sequencing project. | reverse complement strand
TACCAGCAGTAAATGTTGACAAATCACCGGTCGCTACATACGATGAGCCGGTAGAGGAAAATCGGAGATGACCCATGAAGATCCTCATCACAGGAGGTTCGGGCTTTGTTGGATCGAATCTCGCAAATTATCTGTTGAACAGAGAACACCAGGTCCTTGCCATCGGCAGATCAGAGCCGCAGCACCGCTTCGATCATGAGAATTATCATTTTGTGGCGGCAGATACCACCCGGACAGGCTCATGGCAAAAAGAACTTGAAGATGCGGATGCGGTGGTGAATCTGGCCGGGGCCACCATCTTCAGGCGCTGGACAGAAAAGTATAAAAAACAAATATATGACAGCCGCATCCTGACCACCCGCAATGTCGTCGATGCCCTGCCGGCAGGCACAAACATAACCCTGTGCAGTGCTCCGGGGCAGGATATTACGGCAGCCGGGGAGACGATATTCTAAAAGAAGATGAAAGGGCCGGCAGTGATTTTCTGGCAGGTGTTTCGGTAGATTGGGAAAAGGAAGCGCTGCGGGCAAGCGCCAAAGGGGGCCGGGTTGCCGTCATGCGATTCGGGGTTATCCTTGGGAAAAACGGCGGTGCCATGGCCAAACTGATACCTGTTTTTAAAATGTTTATCGGCGGTCCCCTCGGAGATGGCAATCAGTGGTTTCCGTGGTTGCATCTGGATGATCTTATGGCGGCCATCCTCTTTGTTCTTGAGCAGCAGGAGGCCAGCGGAGCTTTTAATTTCTGTGCGCCCAATCCGGTTCGAAATCGCGACCTGGCTCAAGCGCTGGGTGAGGTTTTGAACCGCCCGTCCTTCATGCCGGCACCGGCGTTTATGATCCGCCTGGCCATGGGTGAGTTCGGTGACGTTTTTCTGGGCAGTCAGCGCACGATACCCGATAAATATTAAACCATGGGTTTTCATTTCAGTATCCGGATATCAGGAGGCTATTAGAGCCATTGTGGAAAAGTAGCTGGATTTGTGATGCTTTATACGCAATTCTGGATATTGTATACATGATACTCGATGCTGGATTCTCGATACTCGATGACAGTCAGACAAAACTGCACCGTTGTTATCGAGTATCAAGTATCCAGCATCGAACATCGAGTATCGAGCATCGAGCATCCAGCCACCAGATCGAAGGGATAACCTGACACCATGACCGACAGCGAACCGAGGGAAGCCGCGCAGCAATTGTTGATCCAACTCTTTGAGCAGACCAAGGGCGATGGGTCTATTCAGGTATCCATGTATGATATGGAGAGTTGCAGGGAATGGACCGGGATACTGCTTCCACCGTGGCCCAGGAATTGATGGGCCTGCAGTTTGTTGAGATCCGTACACTTTCGGGCGGGATCGGAATCAATGCCGATGGATCCGCGTGGGTCCAGGAATTAATGGGGCCATTGGCTCCAGACAATTCCGGATACACAAAACTGGGCGATGAGCCCGTATTGAATTCGGGCGGGCAGCAGGCGGTTGGGCAGATTGTCTCCGAGCTGAAAAATCGGATCGGCTCACTCGGTCTGGATTTTGATACCCTGAGCGAATTGATGGCCGATTTAAAAACCACGGAAGCCCAACTGGATTCATCCCGGCCCAAAACCTCGATTATCCGGGAGTGCCTGCGTTCAGTTCTGGGGGTGGTTGAAAATGCCAAAGACAGCCGGATTCCCGGCCGGATTCGCAAGCTGATGGAAGGCTGAAGCTATAAGTGGTTCCAAAATCACCCTGAGGCTGGCAAGCCTCAGATCATATCCAAATACTAAGCAAGCAAAAGCTCATAGCCTAGTGCTCATAGCTCATAGTAGAATGATATCAATCCATCAGACTATCAGCTATCAGCTATGAACTATGAGCTACTCGGTATGTGAGTTTTTCCAAGAAACTTGCAACGCGTATTTGTATGCCTGATGGCGTATTGAAATGGATTTTATGAGAGGTTATCGTCGTGGCTAATAAAAAAAAGAAAATAAAGTTGATTGCCTGGAACCTCAACGGTTTGCGGGCAGCGGTCAAACATGACTTTTTAAACTCATTTAAACAACTGGACGCGGATATCTTTGCGCTCCAGGAAACCAAGCTCCAGGAACATCAGCTTACCGCAGAAATGAAAAGTATTGACGGTTATATTGCCCACTGGTCCCATTCCACGGTTAAAAAAGGGTACAGCGGCGTCGGCACCTATGCGCGGATGAAACCAAGTAATGTGAAATACGGTATCGGTGTGCCCCAATTTGATGATGAAGGTCGGATTTTGGAGATGGATTTTGATGATTTCGTATTTTTAAATGTCTATTTTCCCAACGGCCAGATGAATGAAGAAAGATTGCAGTACAAACTGGATTTTTACGAAGCTTTTTTTGCCTATGCCGATGAATTAAAAGAGCAGGGTAGAAGCCTCGTTATTACAGGCGATTATAACACCGCCCACAATGAAATTGATCTGAAGAATCCCAAGCCGAACGAAAAAACTTCGGGGTTTTTGCGTATCGAGCGTGACTGGCTCGACCGGATCATTGAAAACGGATACATTGACACCTTTCGCCATTTTCACCCCGACACGGTTAAATATTCGTGGTGGACCTACCGTTTCAAGGCCCGCGACCGCAACGTCGGGTGGCGGATCGATTATTTTTTTGTCACCCAAGACATTATCGACAGGGGCTGGATTAAAGAGGCCTTCATTAACAATGATATTTTTGGATCGGATCATTGTCCGATAGGGTTGGTTATGGAGATATAAATATCGGTTGGCCGGTTAGCCGGTTTGCCGGTTTAGCCCGTTAAAATAAGGAATACGTCAGGGTTTTTGCCGGCCAACCGGCCCACGGGCTCAACGGACTCAACGGACTCAACGGGCTCAACGGGCTAAACGGGCTAAACCTCCGCAAGGCATTTAAATGAGGAATTTTGGGAGAAGAACAGAGACATGACAGCACCGAAGATAGTAGCCGTCTATGGTAGTCCTCGCCGGAATGGCAATACCGCGACATTGCTGCAAAAAGCAGTTGAAGGCGCCCGAGACGGCGGTGCCGAGGTTGCAGAAATCGTTTTAAGAGATCTGAAGATGTCACCCTGCCTTGAAATATATGGCTGCAAGAATGCCGGGGAGTGCCGATTAAAGGATGATTTTCAAAAAACGCGAGACCACATTCTGGCATCTCATGGTCTAATGCTGGCCTCACCGGTCTTTTTTTACACAGTCAGCGCCCATACCAAAATTCTCATGGACCGGTTTCAATCCCTTTGGGTTAAAAAATACTGGGTTGACCCAAGGCCCAGGGATCCGCAGAAAGCCCAGCGAAAAGGCCTCTTTATTGCGGTAGGCGCAACCAAAGGCAAAAAGCTCTTTGACGGCATCCTTCTCAGCCTTAAGTATTTCTTTGATGTGATTGATATGGAACTGTGGAAAGCGTTGCTCTACCGGGGTCTTGACTTTGAGGGCGATGTGCTTAAATTTCCCGAATATATTGATGAGGCCTACGAGGCGGGCATGGAGTTTGCGAAAGCCCTTGAAGATAATGTCAAGGGCTGAGGTTTCGGGCTTCTGGTATCAGTTGGCAGAGAACAGAAAACCTGAGACCCCATATGAAACTACATGAAATCCAATGTCATTTTCATGAAATTCCACACTCGGTTACAGAGTACGAACTTCGTCCTCGTGCTCGTAAATCAGAATTTTATAGGGACGAGGACGAAATGAATCAGATTAGATCGCTTGTATGCGCCCTGCGGTTTTTCTTATTTTCCGCATTCCGCATTCCAACTTCCGAATTCATGACACCCTATGCCATGGAGCTTAAATGAACCTTGATTTTGAACCCATCAGTCTTGAAAAACAGGAAGACTATTTGAAAATTCTGGCCCGCTGCCCCCAGGTAGCTTCGGATTACAGTTTCATGAATCTTTGGGCCTGGGCCGAAGATTACGGCCTGAGCTGGGCCTGGAATGATGATTGCGTCTGGATCCGGCAAAGCCGGCCCGAAGTTTTATACTGGGCGCCGGTAGGCCCCTGGTACGATATCGATTGGGGCGCGCGGCTGGTAGAGGCGCCCAATGGACCCACCCTATTTATCCGGATTCCGGATAAGCTGGTCGAACACTGGCAGAAAACATTGAAAGATCAGGCAACTTTTGAGGAAGAGCGGGGTCATTGGGATTATGTTTACTCTGTAAGTGATCTCAGCGATCTGAAGGGTAACCGTTTCCATAAAAAGAAGAATCTGCTAAACCAATTTGTCAAAAAATACGAGTATTCCTATGTACCGTTTGAACCGCAATTAATCGACCAGGCCAAAGCCATGCAGGAGGACTGGTGCACCTGGCGTGATTGTGAGTCCTCCGAGGTCCTTTCGGCGGAAAATCGGGCGGTTTACAGGGTCCTCGAGAACTGGGAACAGCTAAACGGCACGCTGGGAGGCGCCATTATGGTGGACGGCACCATGGTGGCATATACGGTTGCCGAGGCATTAACCCCACAAAGCGTTGTTATCCATTTTGAAAAAGGCGATACCCAATACAAAGGGGTTTACCAGGCCATCAATCAAATGTTTATTGCCCATTCGGCCCAAAATTTTCTAACGGTCAACCGCGAACAGGATTTAAACGACGAGGGTCTTCGCAAGGCCAAATTGTCTTATCATCCAGTGGAATTTCTGCGCAAATATCGCGTGAGCTTAGCGGGATGAATTAATGTCTTTTCACATGCCGGGAATATTCCAGCGGCCTGTCTGCTTCCAGGGGGGCACCTGATTCCAACCGGGCTATTTCAGCTCTGATTGCATCTATTTCGGCCTCAAGGGCCTCCTTGGCGGAGCGATGTTGGGCAATCTTCTTCTGCTCAATAATGTGACGGGATTCCAGCACCTTCAACTGATTTTGAAATTGCCTGATGGACTCCGCTTTAAGTTGCGTATTTAACCGCTCCATCAGATGGGAATGCCTGCCCTCCGGGTCTGCCAAAAAATACCAGGTCTTGGTTTTGTGACTGTACCAGGCCTCCCCGGAGACATGTTTGCCCTTTAACCGTACGCCGGCTTTCCAGATTCTGAAATCCCCTTCCTGCATAGCAACTCCGTGGATGCGGGCCTGTCTGCGTCGGCCATCTTCACATTGGACCATCTGTTTTTCCATTGGAATTCTCCCGCTGATTAAAAAAAGTTAATTCCTCAATCAGACCCGTGTCCAGTTTTCATGCAATCCCATGACAGCTAAAGGGTCACAGCTATTTTTCCAAGCTAAATAACGAGGTCTGAATTATGGGATTTGATGTCAATTTCATCATCTTCCCCGAATAGCTGAATCACCGCACCGGTCAGGCTATGGGTTCCGCTGTATCGCGGTTGACGAGTTGCCGCCGTTTTTGAGCTGGCCCATCGCCCGGGTCAATTCGATCATCACGCCCAGACCTTGCCGGGCCTCTTTGCTGGATAAAGCCCCGATCATGCCAAAAGGACCGACGGGTTTTGCATTGGCCAGATCAACTTTGGACGGCAGTTCGGAGATTTTTTCCAAAAATGTGATCGCCTGGGGGTCGGCAAGCTTTTTAGCCAGCCCAAGTAAGGCCACCGCACCGTCACCGATCTGATCGATGTCCTCAGGGGTGTAAGCTGAAGCGATCTTGGCACGGACATCCAGCATGGCCGTAATCACTCGCAAAACCCCTTTTTGCTCCAGATCATCCAGGTAGTTGATTACCTGGGGTACGGCGGATTTCATCAGGGGCTCAATGGTGGTGGCAAAGTCCACCACGTTTTCCAGCTGTTCAAGGGTAAAAGTGATGTGTTTGACGCTGCGCAGCGTTCGTTTGAGCAGCGCTAACAGATCTTCCAGCTGGAAACCCGATTCCACATCCTCCAGCTCCCGGATCATAAGGCGAAAGGCCTGACCACTCAAGGGTATCAAGTCTTCCCGAAGGTCTTTGATGCCGCTGGCGGTTTGTGAAATCGGAGCCAGCTGGGCCTCTATGCGACCGAGTCGCTCCAGAATTAATTCTTCATTTGTCATGGCTGCCTCCTTATTCGGTTACCAGGGTGTGCCGCATTTTGCCGGCCATTGTCAATTGATCCTCCAGGGGCAATTCAACGCCTCTGAGCATCATATTCCAGTAAACCCACTTAAACATCATCTTACCCCAATAATTCAAGTAACTGTCCCCCAGCAGGCTGAAGGGCCCGATACCGGGAAAAGGGAATTTGCCGGGCAACGGTTCGTATTCATAGTTAAAGTCGATCAGAAACGCTTTTTCATAACCCGAGCAGATAAAGCAGGTGGCATGCCCGTCAAAGGTGGGCTTGGGTTCATGGTCGTCAATTTCGCGAATGATGTTCTCAACAACGGTTTGCGACTGGTAGTGAGCTACCGCCCCGGCTTTGGAGGCCGGAACGTTGGTGGCATCCCCGACGACATAGATATGGTCGGCATTTTTGGCTCTCAGGGTGAAGTTGTCCGTTTCAACATATCGCAGGGGATCTTCCAGGCCCGAACCTTCCAGGAACTTGGCGCCGAAATTGGGCGGTATGGCCACCAGCAAATCATAGTCCACTTTGTCGCCCTTGTGGGATTCGATGGTCTTTTCCTCGGGGTTGACCCGGGCGATATCAAAGTTGGGGGTTACCATGATATTTTTTTGAACGGCGATATCGCCTAAGATCCCGGAAGCAATAGGTTTTGAAAACGCACCGGCCATAGGGGTGACCAGTTCGATCTCGATGTTTTTGCGACCGCCGTTGACGTCGAAAAACCAATCGGCCATAAAGATAAACTCCAGGGGTGCGACCGGGCACTTATACGGCAATTCGGCGATATTGAGCACCACCCGACCTTTATCAAAGTACTTCATTTTTTCGCGCAAGGCGATGGCCCCTTCGAGGGTGTAAAAATCGTGAATGTTTTTGCCGTAGTCATCCATCATGCCTTCGACTTCTTCGGGCACAATCGTGCAGCCGCTGGCAATCACCAGCCAGTCATAATCATATTTTTTCTTTTTGCCTTCCACCGTGCGGCTTTCCTTATCCACGCCCACCACCTCATCGAGAACGAAATTGACACCTTCGGGGATAAATTCCCGCTTGGGCTTCTGGCAATCTTCGGGTGAGTAGACATCGAAGGGTATGAACAGCCAGCCGGGTTGATAATGATGGATTTCATCGTTGTCGATGATGGTGACATCCCACTGTTTGGGGCTCAACTTTTTGCGCAAGTTGTTGGCCACCATCGTTCCGCCGGCACCCGAACCTAAAATGAGAACTTTTTTCATGGCATCCTCCTGATTGTTTGATGGTTATATATAAATTACAGATCTCGTCATTGGCTTACTTTTTATCGGAATCGTTTCCTTTCATCAGATCGGAGATGGTCGTGCTGTCCAGTTTTTCATATAACACCCGGGTGGCATCCTTCCAGGCCAGTCTTACCTGGCAGTCGTCCGACATGCTGCACTTCTCAGGATGGCTGATACATTCAACCAGTTCACTTTGGCCTTCAAACAGACGGACGATTTGACCCAGAGTGATTTCTTCCGGTTTTTTGGCCAGCAAGTGACCGCCCTTGGGGCCGCGTACGCTGGTCACCATACTGGCCTGTTTCAGAGGGCGGATGAGTTGTTCGAGATATTTGACGGAGATGTCTTGACGTTTGGAGATTTCACCGATCTGGACCGGCCCCTGGTCATTGTGGCGGGCTAGATCCACCAGGATTCTTGCGCCGTAGCGGCTTCGCGTTGATAGCTTCATGGAACCCCGCTTTGTGGTTTATTCAGACCTAAATATTCTATATCAATCAAGTATGAAATACATCTGAAACAAATGGCTGTCAAGAAAAAAGTTATTTTTTTTTATTACGACAGGATTTTTGCCAGGGTAGCTGGTGTTGACATGGAGATTTTGCAGGTTATTTTAATTCTCAGGGGCTAACAAATGCCCCCGAAACTGCATATTACAGATCATGATACGGCAACCGGAAAGCTCATTTGAAGCCGGTATAATTGATCTGTGAAAGGAAGGTCATTATGGAAGCCAAAGATTACTGCCGATCCGTTGAGGTTGAACTTTACGGTTGGAAGGCCAAAATGTATGATATGGTGCGCAAAGTGGATAACTTGAGGAGTTCTGAAAAAGAAAAAGTTGCCTCCCAGGTAGAGGAACTTCACCACCATATATCAGAGATGGAGCATCTCATTGAGCAGCTTCAAACCGAGTGCCCGGTTGAGTTCGGACCCCAAAAAAAGCAGTTGGAAGAAACGGGTGAGGGTCTGAAGAAGAAATACGAAGATGCCATGTCGGCCGTTTTTCAGTTTTAATTTCGCGCCGCCGATGCCCCATCCCAAGCACTCTTCATGGCACCCTGCAGCAAAAGGCAAGGCTGAAACAGCCTTGCCTTTTTCATTACCTTTGGCCGGGATATCCCCTGCCGCCTGCAGCTGGAAGTTGGCCAGCATCATTGTTTATCTGGAATCCGTCTTTTTCTGAGCGGGGATTCTTTTCTGGATTTTGACAACCTATGATTTATGCTTTAGTTTAATTCATTTGAGGAAAGGAGATCACGGCATATGGCCGAAAGAGTGAAAAAGGGAGATTCCTGTAAAATTGATGTCCAAAACCTGTCTCAATTTCGAAACCGTCTGCCTGAGATTGCCGAAAAGATTATCGATAGCTGCAACGAACAGGAATGTTATATCCATGTTGATTACGAGCCGATTCCATCCCGGGAATGCGTTATTGAAATTATTGACAGATTAAGAGAGATTCTCTTCCCGGGCTATTTCACGAGGGGCAAGCTGGATCCTGTGAATTTAAGATACAGCATGGGTCAATCCGCTACGACCCTCTTTGACATGCTTTCAGAACAGATTGGCCTCAGCATTCGACATGACTGCTTCCGCTATGATCAGCCCTGCAGTGATTGTGATGAACAGAGTCACAGAATAGCGCTCAGGCTTTTAGAAGAAATCCCGTCCATTCGTAAGACGCTGGCCACTGACGTGCAGGCATCGTATGAAGGAGATCCTGCGGCCAAGAGCTATGATGAGATCATATTCAGCTATCCGGGAATCTATGCCATGGCGGTGTACCGTGTGGCCCATATCCTTTTTGAAAACGGCGTTCCTTTGCTGCCCCGCATCATGACTGAGTATGCCCACAGTGTGACCGGCATCGATATTCATCCCGGTGCCGAAATTGGTGAGAGCTTTGTGATCGATCATGGAACCGGTGTGGTCATCGGAGAGACAACCCATATCGGGGAAAGCGTTCGCATCTATCAGAGTGTAACCCTGGGGGCTCTTTCCATACCGAAAGATTCGGGAGATAAGTTTAGAGGCAAAAAGCGGCACCCAACCATCGAGGATGACGTTATAATATACGCCGGGGCGACGATTCTGGGCGGCGATACGATCATCGGGACCCGGTCGGTTATCGGTGGCAACGTCTGGCTGACCCAATCGATTCCGCCCGATACCACCGTTTCTCTGGAATCGCCGCGCTTATCTTATAAATCGAAAAATAAAAAATCAGCGCTGGAAATGTTTGATGCGGTCATCTAGCACCCGTTCACGAAGTTATTTGTTAACGAATAACACGTTTTTTCTAAATAAAGGAGACCGATTATGAAATTTCATTCCACTATCAGCAGTACCATCGGATCGACGCCGTTGGTGCGTCTTAACCGCATCAATGAGGACATTGATGCGCAGATATTTGCTAAACTGGAGTTCTTCAACCCGTTGGGCAGTGTTAAAGACCGGATAGCCGCTTCGATGATAGAGGCTGCCGAAGTCGACGGTTCAATCAAACCGCAAACCTTGATTGTAGAACCCACCAGCGGAAATACGGGTATTGCCCTGGCGTTTATTTGTGCCGCCAAGAATTACCGTCTCTGTTTAACCATGCCGGATACCATGAGTGATGAACGACGAAAATTGCTCAAACATCTGGGCGCCGAACTGGTTTTGACCCCGGGGGCTGAGGGCATGAAAGGCGCGATTGGCAAGGCCCAGGAAATAGTCGAATCTGAAAAAGATTCCTTCATGCCGGACCAGTTTGGCAACCCGGCCAATCCGCGGGTCCATCGGGAGACAACGGCTGAAGAAATCTGGCGCGATACCGAGGGCACCGTCGACATCCTGATCTCCGGTGTGGGTACCGGCGGAACCATTACGGGCGTGGCCCAGGTCATCAAACCCAGGAAGCCGTCTTTCAAGGCGATTGCCGTGGAGCCGTCCAATTCTCCGGTTTTATCCGGCGGTGAGAAAGGCCCACACAAAATCCAGGGCATCGGCGCCGGTTTCATTCCGGACGTGCTGGAGCAGTCACTCATCGATGATGTTGTGACCGTTACCAATGAGGATGCCTTTGAAACCGCACGCAACGCAGCCCTGCTGGAAGGGCTCCTGTGCGGCATATCGTCGGGGGCTGCCATCTGGGCTGCTCTTGAGGTTGCCAAGCGCGCGGAGTCGGCAGGCAAAACCATCGTGGTTGTGTTGCCGAGCACCGGCGAGCGTTATATCAGCACGGACCTTTTTGTAAAATGATAAATGACGGCTGACGACTGAATATAGAAGATTGATTGGACGGAACAATACGAGATTGGATAGGATGAAAAAAACAAATATCAAATCCCAAATAACAAATAATATCCAATGACCAAAAATACAAATTCCAAACAACGATGTGGTGCCTATTTAACTATGATCATAATTTGTTTAGGTCATTGGAATTTGTATTTTATTTGGCCCAATTTTAAGATCAGGTGGTGCTTGTGATTTGTTATTTTTAGCGCTAAATACACGCCTATACTTTCTACCATTTTAGTACCTATTTATTGAAATCACATCATGTTTGCACATGATTTATGCCATAGCCAGATTGAATATTTAAGCAATTCTACCCGTCGAGAGCCTCAGGGTCGAACGATCGATTTTAATAGAAAAGACAGAGTGAAGCGATACCACAAATCTTCAATCTTCAATCGTCAATATTCAATTCCGGCTTGTCCGGGTTGGGTTATCCTCATATGCAACGCTGCATACCGTCGGTTGGTTTCTAGCAGTTCCTCGTGCGTTCCCTGAGCAATCACCCGGCCTTTGTCCAGCATAACGATGTGGTCCATCCAATGCAGATCAACCAGCCGATGGGTGATCAGCAGCAGCGTTTTTCCCATCGTCTTATTTTTCAACGCCCGCATCACGTTTCTTTCCGTAAGGGTGTCCAATCCCTCCGTCGGTTCATCCAGTACCCATAGCGGCGCATCGTGCAGTATGGCCCGGGCAATGGCCACACGTTGTGCCTGACCCCCGGAAAGCAGCTTGGCCGCTTCCCCGATCGAGGTGTCCAGACCGTCCGGCAGGCTTTTGACAAACTCATCCAACTGGGCAGATTCCAGGGCCGCGAACAGGGCATCATCGTCTGCTGCGGGGCAGGCCATCAGAAGGTTCTCTCTTAAGGAGGCGTTAAACATGTGCGGCTGCTGGGATATGACTGACATATAGCGGCGAAGTTCTGATTCACTTAAATCGCGGATATCTTCATCGGCCAGGCAGATGTGACCGGAGGCAGGATTCCAGAACCGCACCACCAGATGAATCAATGTCGATTTTCCCGATCCGGTTTCGCCGATTACCGCCACTCTCCGACCGGCGGGGATTTGAATATTGACATCATGGAGCGCCCAGGGGGATTTATCACTGTAGCGGAAACTAACATTTTTAAATGTGACGCCGAACTGGATGGGAAGGGTGATGGAGGTTTCGGGAAAAGTGATTTGGGGCTGCATCTCTACGATTTCCAGCAATCGCTGCCCGGCCTCCCGGGTACGCCCCAGAAATTGATAGGCTTCCGGAAGGGGCAAGATTGCTTCAAATGATGCCAGAATCACCAGTGCGATCAGGGCCAGATTGGCACCGTTGAGCAAATCACGGTTTACCAGATCTACTGCCAGATAAAGCGCCGTCAGAACGGCAAGGCCTGTAATCAAAGTGATCAACGCCATCGACAGGCCCCGGATATGACTCATCCGCAACTGGCTTTTTAGCAAGGCGCGGCTGCTGTGCCTTATGGCATCGAGGTGGCGATGATAGGCATCGAAGACCAGCAATTCGGCCATTCCCTGCAGCGTGTCAATTGTCCGAACGCGCAAATCGGAGGTGCGATGGGCCAATTCTTGCCCGGGATTCTCTCCGAGTTTTAAAGCGATTGCGGCCACACCAAATCCGGCGATTGACAGATAAATCGCCGTTGACAGGGCAATGAAGGGATCAAAAATCCACAGAAAGCCCACGACCGAAAGCGACATGATCAGAGCCACCAAGCTGGGAGACAGGACTCGCAAATACAGATTGTCCAGTGCATCGATGTCCGCCACGATCCGATTTAATACATCACCGCTGCGAAACATCATCAGGCGCGATGGTGCCAGAGGTTCCAGATGGATGTAAAACCAGGTTCGCAGACTTTGCAAAATCCTGAAGGTGGCATCATGGGATACGATTCTTTCGACATAACGGGCCAGGGTGCGGCCGATGGCAAACATTCGAACCCCGATGCCGGGGTGGAAAAAATTAAAAAGATGGGCGCTGGCCACCGTCAGACCGGCATAGGCCGCCGCGGAGATAAACCAGCCCGATAAGGCCAGAAGCCCTACGGCCGATGCCACCGCAAGCAGCCCGCACAGGGTACCCAGGACCATCCACCTTAAATGACCCCGAAATAATTTTAAAAAAGGCAACAGCTCCCGCCATCTTTTTAACACGATGATCACCTCTTGTTTGTAAATGAATAATGTCGAATGACTAATGACTAATGGTAGTCCGCCTGCGGCGGGTCCATTTAAAACACCAATTAAAAAACGATGGAGCGTAGCGACCTCCGCCATTAGTCATTAGTCATTATTCATTAACTATTTGTTCCCAAAAGCCATCCGGTGAAATGCCCCTCCTGCGGCCGTCAACTCACTATACGTTCCCTGCTCAGCAATTCGGCCGTTTTCCAGAACCATTATTCGGCTCGCCTGTTTGATGTTCGTCAGCCGGTGGGTCAGGATAAGCACGGTTCGTCCCCGGGAAAGCGTTTCCAGGGCGCTGATGACCAGAGCTTCATTTTCGGCGTCCAGACCGGCGGTGGGCTCATCCAGCAACAATATAGGCGCACCTTTTAGAAAGGCGCGTGCCAGGGCAACCCGCTGGGCCTGTCCGCGAGACAGCCCGAGGCCTTGTTCTCCTACCGGCGTTTCGAGTCCCTGCGGCAGATGGATTGAAAAATCCAGCACCCTTGCGTTGCGCGCGGCCTGCTCCAATTGCATCGCAGATGCTTGCGGCCGGCCCAGAAGAATATTTTCCCTTATCGTTCCTTGAAACAATACCGGGTGCTGTCCGATCCAGGCAATCTGTCGGCGCCAGCTGTCAGGTGTCAAATCTGTCAATGGTATGCCATTGATCAAAATTTGCCCCCGGTCGGGTAGCAAAAACCCCAGCAACAGGTTTAGCGTCGTAGTCTTGCCGGCCCCGCTTGCTCCGACCAAGGCCACCTGTTCTCCGGTTTTTAATTCAAAATTAATTCCCCGTAGGGCGGGTTTTCGGCCGTCGCCAAATGTCAGATGTACGTCCTGAAGTTGAATATGAATGCGGTCTGTTTTTGACCATGCGATGGTGCCGTTTAGGGTTTCTAAGCGGGGAATGGATGCAATTTTTAAAATTTCCTCCGCAGCTCCCACAGCTTTGGCCCGGGCGTGGTAATGGGTGCCCAGCTCCCGTAAAGGCAGATAAAAGTCCGGTGCCAGCAAAAGAATAAATAATCCGACGGACAAATCCAGCGGCTTTCCATAAAGCCCGAAAGAAAAATAGCCCAGATAGCTCATCGCCAGGTAAACCGCCACCAGGGCAATCGAGATGGAGCTGAAAAATTCCAGCACCGCCGATGATAAAAATGCCACCCGCAGGACCCCCATCGTCCGCAGGCGATATCTATTGGACACCGCCGCTATGGATTTTTCCGTGCCCTTGCTGCGATGGAATAATTTCAAGGTGGAAATTCCCTGGAGCACGTCCAGAAAATAGGCACTCATGCGGGCCAGGGCCTGAAAATGTCGCTGACTGATGCTTTCAGCGCCCATGCCCACCAGAATCATGAACATGGGAATTAAGGGGGCGGTTGCCAGCAGGAGGGTTCCCGCTGCCCAGCTGTGAGGAAATACAAAGGCCAGAATCGCGGCCGGAATCATGACTGCCAAAGCAAGCTGCGGAAGATAAAAGGCATAAAAATCATGTAACCCCTCCACATGCTCCAGCACCGTACTGGTCAACGCGCCGGTACTTTGCCTGCTCGTATAGGAAGGACCCAGCGAAACGATGTGCGCTAAAAGTTCCATACGGACTTGCTGCCGGATTTTTGCTCCGGCATAAAACCCCGATACTTCCCGCGCCCAGCCAAGCCCGGCCCGCAGGATGATAACACCCGCCAGTGCCGAAAAAAGGGGTAACAGTCCGTCAATGGAGCGATTTTCCATAAATGCGCCGTGCACGATTCGGG
>PVMK01175612.1_pt1 | contig 14527 bp, 13 predicted proteins | sample 1853481 | NCBI WGS metagenome assembly PVMK01 (sample SAMN08533507, study PRJNA380276) | Marine sediment metagenome, whole genome shotgun sequencing project. | reverse complement strand
TCCCATCCCCATTTTTCAGGCTCTTAGCGAGCGATCTTTGATAGTGGCGCTCGCCTGTAGCCAGGGCCAGGCGCGTCTTTCCAATCCCACCCTCTCCAAAGATGGTTATCAGGTGCACTTCGGGATCTGCTATGAAAGCATCCAAATCGGCTAATTCAACCTCCCGGCCAATGAAGCGTCCCGGCTGCAGCGGCAAGTTATACCTGGGGTATCTTTCCAGATCCTGCGGGAGCAGAGTCTCTGGCATTGGGCGACTTGCTTCACTTTCTAAATCGTCTCCGACCTCCTCAAGGTCGATCGGGAGTGCGTAATCGGCAGGCAAACGCTTGCTCAGATCGGTTATTAGCTGCTGGGTGCGGATCTTTTCAAGAAGGTCCAAGGTTTTTGCCGATGGTTCAACTCCTAGCTCCTTCCGTAGCACCTGGCGACATTCATCATACTTTGATAGCGCTTCGCTGCGCCGGTCGTCGAGAGTCAGGACCATCATCAGTTCCCGGTGCGCGCTCTCGCGCAGGTTATCTATCTCTATCTGGCGACGTGCGAAGCCCTCGGCTTGTTTATATTTGCCCTGCTCTGTGCAGAAAGTTGCCAGATCGGTTAGGGCATCCAAGACCTGTCGCCTGAAAGCAGCGCGTCTATTTGCGATCCACGATTCGTAGGCGGCCGAATCCACCAGATAGAAGTCAGCGAGGAATTCGCCCCGATAAAGTTCGGTAGCCTTGACCCGCTTTTCCATCGAGCCTTCAATGAGCCGGATAAATCTAGCAATATCCGATTCGACAGGAAAGTGGGAATTTATTCGAACTGTCTGTCGATCCGAAAGTAAGAAGCGGTTGACACCATCTCCGGCGTCATCCGATATATCCGGTATCGCCTGGCGTAGGTGGTAAAGAGTCTGGCGCAAGTTGACCTGGGCCGACTTAAGAGGTAAGCCGGGCCATAACAGTTCCATCAGCGCCTCTCGCCGGTGAGTGAATGTGCCCAAAGCCCCCTCCGTTGCCAGATAGAGTAACAAGGCTTGAACACGGCTGGTGCGGAATCGCTCCAGGCGCTCTTCATTGCAGGTGACAGTCACTGTCCCTAACAAAGCCAGTGATAAACCGGTCATAGATCGTATTTGTGCGGCTGAATAAGTCGAAAGTAAATTGGTTGAATATAAGGGGGAGGATTGGCTTCTTTGATTCCTGCTTACCGGCTCTCGCACCTCCACTTGAATCCTTACCCAGACATTATAACTGCCTTGTCACGAAATGTTAACGGCTGTTGACGGCCGGTTCACGGGGATGTCACGCGGCGCCTACGGGGGAAGTGCAAACTGCAACCATCGACTCGAATACACCGGAAATTCCGGGCTGGAGAAGGTGGGACATGCAGCAGCGATTATTAGCAATAAATTTCATGATTATAACAGTGTTCTTGCTTGTAGCTTGTGGGACAGATGAATCTGGGCCAGTTCTTCAAGCGGCCGAAGCCTCCACCTCAGGGCAGGTCGCTCAGCTGCCATGGCCAGACGCGTCCCAATCAATGACCGCCGATACCTCCCTATCCTGTGAAGAACCCGCGACACCGAGCGAACCGTCTTGCGACACACTCGAGCGCCAGATTCTAGCAACGGTTGTGCGCTATGAAATCTACGGCCCTAGCATGGACGGTTCCGGCCGTCAGGCGGAAGGTCTTGGTCATGGCACGGTCAAAGATGGACGCTATCTCGTGGTGCACAACCACTTTGGAGTCGATCTGACCGGATTCGAGTCCAACTCCCAAGAGGCGGTCATCACGATGTACAACGGTATCGGCGATCTCTTCCTCTGGAAAGCCCAAGCTCCCTTATTCACCGTCGTAGCGGAGTCAGAGATCCTTGTTCTTGATTTTGGCGCATCAAGAACCGGTGAAGGATTCTTTGATTCAATGGGTATCCAATCGGCCCGATTCGATAGTTGGCAGGAAGCTTCCCCATCAACCGGTGAGGTCGTGGCCCAGGTCACATGGGACGGTCGAAGAAGCGACGTTGCCTGGTCTGCGATTGACGAGGTGATCCTGGAGGGTACGACGCCCAGGATCGTTCTCTCGAACACGCTCCTGCCCGGCGCCTCCGGAGGTGGAGTATTTCTGGACGGCGCTCATGTCGGCGTCAATTGGCAGCGAGGTAGGCACCGCGGAGAAACAGGAAACGTCCTGCAACAATTCAGTACAGCCGCGCTGAATACGCAGGCAATAGCGGATGTTATTGAGTGATGATCGTTACCGGAACGCTGGATGACCTCAGGAGGATGTCTTTGACTCTATTTTCCGACCGATAGCGATCAGATTCGAGAATGGCATGAAGGTAATCTGCAACCATTTTAGGGTACTGCGATCTCTTTTGTAGAAATCATGCTGGAGGTAGCAAACCCACTCGTTCGTTGAAAGCATCAATCAGCGTATCAATCTCCTCGGTTTGGGGCTGGATGTCCGTCCAATAATTGGGGTCATACCACTGGGCCTGTAGCTCTTCATGAGTCAAACCTTGCTGTTCAACCCAGGTGAAGTACTTCAAGTTATGAATCCGCTTGCGGTCGTAGTAGCCCAACTCCTGCATGTTATCGGTAGTGACGCCTATAAGGAAGCGATGATAGGCTGCGGCCGCGTTCAGGTCTGTGAACTCACCATTCATTTCCCGCAATTCTAGAAGCCGGCTCTGGTACATTTCCATTGAATCAGTAGCCACAGTTAGGACGACATCGTTGGCGCCTAGCTCATAGTACTTGGCGAACTTTATCGACGAGAGCATGTTGGCCACGCTGGAGATACCTAGTAGTGGGAGTTGCTGCACAAACTCAACCGGCACTCCTTGATTGACGAGATATTCCTGGCCGGCAGGTTCGTTGAAAAGGCGAATCAGATCAATGGTCGCGTTATCGTCGATAGCCATGACCATGTCGGTGTTCTTGGCGTTATGTATCCAGGGAATATGCTTGTCGCCAATGCCTTCGATGCGGTGGGCGCCGAAACCATTATTGAGCAAGGTCGGGCACTGCAAGGCCTCGCTGGCGGCGATTTTGCTGGTGGGGTATTGCTGCTTCAGGTAGTCCCCACAGCCAATCGTTCCGGCCGAACCGGTTGTCAGTACGACACCCCTGTAACTGTCGCCAGGTCCCATGACCTCCTCAAGCACCTCGCTCATGGCCTTACCGGTGATGGCATAGTGCCAGAGATAATTTCCGAATTCATCAAATTGGTTGAAAATGACGATATCCTGGCCTGACTGGGTCAATTCCCAGCACTTATCGAATATCTCCTTGACATTACTCTCAGAACCCGGAGTTTTAATCACTTCCCCGGCCACGCCGGCAAGCCAGTCGAATCGCTCCCTGCTCATTCCCTCAGGCAGAATGGCAATGGAGTCACAGGCCAAAAGATTGGAATCGTATGCCCCGCCTCGACAATAGTTACCTGTGGAAGGCCAGGCCGCCTTCTGAGTAGTCGGGTCGAATTGTCCGGTGACCAACCTGGGCACCAGGCATCCAAAGGCGGCTCCAACCTTATGAGCCCCGGTAGGGAACCACTCTCCTACCAGTGTGACAATCCGAGCATCTACGCCGGTTAATTCCCTGGGAAGTTCGAGATAATTTACCCCGGCGAAACCACCGCCATCCGAAATGGGTTCATTGTGCCAGGTGATACGAAACAGATTCAAGGGATTCAAGTCCCACAAACCCACATCTTTAAGGCTTTCCTTGATCGAATCCGGGATTGTGGCCGGATTCTGCATCTGCTTGAAGGTTGGGATGATAATATTCCGTTCCCGTGCCCGCTGGATGGTTCGCTCGAGCCTTGTTTCGTTTATAGTTAGATCTATCATTTTGTTTCACCTGATTGATTTACGATTTATGATTTACGATTTACGAAGGACGGTCCTCCGGCCACGATGCGGCAGTTGCGTTTGAATAATGACGATTTCATTGTGTCCCGGTTATCACTCGCCTCAGATCTACGAGAGTTGGCTCGACGTAAAGTGGCTCGGTGCCTGCCATTTGCACTGATTTCATGGCGCTTTTGATATCTTTCAATCCGTTGCCGGTGTTGAGGACGACGATCCGTTCCTCTGCTTCTACCATCCCCAATTCAACAGCCTTTACAAGACCTGCATATGACGTGACCCCGGCCGGCTCGCCGAAAACTCCACAACCTCGAGCAAGCGTGGGTATGGCCGATAGAATCTCATCATCGCTAACACTGATATAGGAGCCACCGGTCTCCTTTACAGCGGCCATGGCTTTGATCCGGTCCCTGGGTAATCCTGCGCAGATACTATCTGCTACGGTATTGGCCTCGATCGGCGGTTTGGTCAATACGTTCTCGCTGTTCTCCCAGGCCTGGACCATGAAATTGCTGCCCTCGGCCTGGACGCCAAATAAGCGTGGCATTTTCTCAATCCAACCCAGGGCGATTAGATCTTTAAGTCCCTTATGCAGGCCACCGATAATGCATCCGTCGCCAACGCTGACAAAGATCGCATCGGGTGCTTGCCAGTCAAGTTGTTCGCAAATCTCGTAACTGGCCGTTTTCTTGCCTTCGGTCATGTAAGGATTGTAGGCGGTATTCCGGTTGTACCAGCCGTATTCGTCCGCGGCCTCAAGACATAGTTCAAAAGCATCGTCGTATGTACCGCGTACTAGCAATACTTTTGAGCCGAACGCAAGAAGTTGGGCGATCTTTGCCGGAGGCGCTGTCTCCGGTACGAAATAACATTGGGCTGCTGGACACTGGCGCACAGTCCGCTCAACGCAGCAGCAGCGTTTCCTGTACTGGCTGTTGTGATCGTCAGGGCTTCGCCATCTTTATCCGTCATTCGCTCTTGAGCCTTGACTATAGCGATAGCGCTGGCCCGGTCCTTGAAGCTGGCCGTCGGCTGTCGTCCGTCATCCTTAACCCATAGATGCTTCAATCCGAGCCTATCGGCGAGCCGGGGCGCGAAATATAGCGGCGTCCAACCGACCTGTAGCGGGGGAACCTCAGAGTCCATATGGACGGGCAGCAGTGGCTTGTATCGCCAGATGGAGAAATCCGCGTTCTGGCGCAGATTCTTCTTGGAAATGTGCTGGCTGATCAACTTGTAGTCATAGCGGACGTCTACAATGCCCTCGTGACCGTGATTGGGGCATATGTACTCAATCTCATCGGGCGCGTACTCTTCGCCGCAGATCAAACATTTAAGATGGATAATGTGAACCAATTTCTCCATGGCTATTCTTTTATTCTGCACCATCTGAAAAGTGAGACACCAAGCAATCTGCAAGAAAAGGTCCAAACGTCGAAGATGTTGGACGTCTAGATGTCGAGACGTCATGTCATATGCAGGGTCTCGCCGCTTATGCAGTCATGTGGGTGCCAGTCTCCTCTTTCAAGGCTCTCTCAATATTCTCCGGATTAGTTATCAGCACTTTTGTGCCGCCTGTTTCCAGGAAGTCAATCGCGGCCTGGATCTTGGGTGCCATGCTGCCTTTGGCGAAGTGCGTACCTTCCTCCAAATAGGCCTTTGCTTCGGCCAGAGTCATTCGATCGATCCAACTCTGCTCCGGCTTCCCGAAATTCAAGGCGACCTTCTCCACCGCCGTACTAATTACAAACAGGTCAGCACCAATATTCTTCGCCAGCAATCCTGAGGCGAAATCTTTGTCGATTACTGCAGCTACGCCTTTTAGATTGCCCTCTTCGTCGGCCACTACCGGAATTCCACCACCGCCCACCGTTATGACGACGATACCGGCGTCGATCAGTCGCTTAACGGCCGGCTCCTCAACAATGCGAATTGGTTTCGGCGAGGCCACTACCCGGCGCCAGCCACGACCCGCATCATCAACGACATCCCAACCCTCATCGTCACGACGCCGGATTGCCTGGATCTCGTCCATGAATGAGCCAATAGGCTTGCTCGGCTGTTGAAAGGCCTCGTCGCCGGCGCTTACCTCCACCTGGGTTACGACCGTGACCACTTCCTTGTTAATTCCCAATCGTATGAAATGATTGTAGAGATTCTGTTGGAGTGCGTAGCCAATGGCGCCCTGGGTGTCCGCGCCACAAACGTCTAGCGGAACCTCGTGAAGCTCATGGGCCGCCAGCTCAGAACGTCTCATAATGAAACCAACCTGGGGGCCGTTACCATGGGAAATAGCCACATCCCAACCAGCCTTGATCATATTGGCGATATGCCAGGATGTCTCCTTCGCCGCGTCATATTGATCCTGGACGGTCTGGTGTTGCTTGGTCTTGATTAGCGAATTACCGCCTATGGCGATGACGGCAATTTTTCTGTTGTTGGACATCTTGAGTGTCTCCTGGCTGAATCGATCTACATCGTCAATGCCATGACGGCCTTCTGGGCATGAAGCCTGTTTTCTGCTTCGTCGAATACAACTGAGTGTGGCCCATCGATAACCGAATTGCTGACCTCTACCTGGCGATCGGCCGGTAATGGGTGCATGTAAATGACATCATCTTTCCCGAGGGCTATCTTAGCCTCATCGGCGATCCAATCTGTATATTGATCTTGGATTCGCTTGCCTTCCTCTGGATCCTGGGTGGTAAGCAGCGGACCCCATGACTTTGCATAGATGATGTCAGCATCGTCGCAGGCCTCTTCCATATCAGTGACCACGTCGAATCCTGTCTTGTATTTCCGCGCTTGTTCTCTGGCTTGCTCCATGATCTCGGGCATTAACTGGAACTCAGGCGGGTGGGCCAGAATAACGTCGAGACCGAATCGAGGCATCTGGAGGATTAGTGACTGGGGCACAGAAATTGGTTTGAGGTAGGATGAGGCGTAAGCCCAGGAAATCACCATCTTCCGTCCGCGAAGGTTCCGCCCTTTCTTTTCGATAATGGTCATCAGATCCGCCAGACATTGGTGTGGATGGTAAATCTCGCACTGCATATTGAGGATGGGTACCCGGGAAGCCTCGGCAACAAGATTAAGGTAGCGATTCCCAATACCCCAATCGACGTGCCGGATGGCTATGCCGTCAAAGTAACGGCCGAATATTTCACCCATCTCTTTCTCTGTGTCTCCGTGCGAGATTTGGGTTGTTCGGCTTTCGATAAAGGCTGCGTGCCCGCCCAGCTGGGCCATGCCAGCTTCGAAGGAACCGCGTGTTCGCGTGCTTGAGAAGAAGAAAAGCATCGCCAACACCTTATCCCTCAGATAAGCATGGGATTCGCCCAGGGCGCGCTTTCGCTTAAGATCCCAGGCTACATCAAGTATCGTTTCGACCTCTTCCTTCGAAAAGTCCAGGTCGCCAATTAAGTCACGGCCGTGTAAGTAAGTTTGCATAATATCCTCCAGATTAATAATGTCACTGGTCGTTTGTCGCTGGTCGCTGGTTAAAAACAACTAACTTTAGCCGATGCGTGTCCGTGATTGTCGACTATTTTTAAGCACGCTTTGCCGCAAAGCGCTCAATTGTTTTCCAACAATCGTAAGTTCGCCGGTCAGCTCAGTATAATCTTCATCGGAAATGAATTCAGTACGATATGCAATTTCTATCTGTGTCTCAACTTCAGCCACAGAGCCAAGAGCCATCTGCAAATACCTTCCATATTCTTTACCGGATCGACCAAATCCTTCCGCAATGTTTGAAGCAATTGATACCGAGGCACGACGCATTTGACCCGATATCCCATAAGTTTCTGCACGAGGAAAGTTTCGGGTAACAGCGTATATCTGAACGGTGAAATCGACTGCACGCTGCCAGACTCTGAGATCTCTATAGCTTCGTATTGTGTTCATCCATATCCAATAACTGACACTCGCAAAACTGGACAAGTTATAGTTGCGAATAGCTTCCTGATCTAGACCGCTAGCGACTAGCGACCAGCGACCAGCGACCAGCCCTGCTACTCTGTCGCTCCAAGCACCAACGCCAGCAGCGCCATTCGCATGACAACTCCATAGAAGGCCTCTTGCCAGTATCGAGCGTGGCGGGTGGCGTCGACATCGGCCGGAAGTTCGTCCATTCGCGGCAGGGAGTGCAGGACGATCGCGTCTTTCTTTGCCCCGGTCTTCAGTAGCTCGCGCGTGACCCGATATTGCGGAGGGGTAAGGCCATAATCATCGGCTTTTTCCTGGCGCGATGCCGTATAATCCGGCTGAACCACCGGTTCCATATAGATGACATCCGCTTCGCCGATGGCATCACGAACGTCTTCAGCTTCCCTAAATCTTAAGTTCTTTGCCTCCAATTCGGCCTTGAACTCCTCGGTTGGGGACATCTCGGGTGGGGAAACCATAATCATTTCACAGTCAAACTGAGTCAGGGCATAGCCGAGGGAGTGCATCGTTCGCATGCGATGATCACCAATGGCCAAAAATGTGAGCCCATCAATGGTTCCGACCTCGCGAAGCACTGTGTAGAGATCTGTCAACACCTGGGTTGGATGCTCGCCCCAGCCGTCGCCGGCGTTAATTATTGGCACACTGGACCATTTAGCTGCTTCAGCAGGAGCCCCCTGCTGGAAATGACGCATTACGATTACGTCGGCGTAGAACTCCAGCATGTGTACCGTATCCTTGATTGACTCCTGGTAAAAATCGCCGGCTCGCGTCATTTTTGGATCAGCGAATCCCAGTACGTGTCCCCCAAGCCGGTGCATTGCTGCCTCATGGGCGAGTCGCGTCCGTGTCGAGGGTTGGTAGAAAGCTGTTAATAACGTTTTGTCCACCAGAAGATCCACGTTACGACGTTCACGAGCGATGGGCTCCAAATCGGCCGCCACATCAAATATATGCATGAACTCGTTCCTTTCTAAATCCTTTAGAGACAAGATGTCCCTTCCTGCAAAACTTCTCATGATCGTTCTCCTATGATTTTGATAGTTTTTTCTAGAGCAATCTGGACTCGTAAATCATTCGTCCGGTCCACTTGCCTTCAAATATCCTTTAGTTGGCTGTCCATGATAGACGTACCATTTAAGCCAGGTCACTGATAATCCTTTACTAGAACCAACCAGATCTCTATGGAACTTTTCGCCTGATCAGGCGCAATCGCAGTAAATCATCGCGAAAGTATGAATAAGCCTTCAACATGGGCGTGTTTTCCTCGCTATAACCAATCTCATCTAGCGAGATCAGAGCTGTTGACTCGGGTACGCGAAGACTATCGGCGATTGAGCCACTGGCTTTAACTGGCACGATCTCCGACAGGTAGTAACTCAGATGAAGCTGGCCAAAACGGGCCATAAATTCAAAAACTGGGAGCTCGAAATCCCCCAGCTCAAAGCTCTCCTCGATCAACTTCTTTGGTAAGTGGTTGCGGGTATAAATGACCGGTTGCTCGTCTTCCAAGAATATCTTCTCAACCACCAGTAGATCTTCTCCGGGGGTGAGACCCAGCTCCTCAGCGATTGGCGATTCTGCGGATTCCGACCGGACATCCAGAACTCGCGTCGATGGGATATATCCATGGTCTCTCAATACCGCTTCGTAGGACCATATCTCTTCCAATCTGGACTTAATCCGAAGTCCGGGCCGGTTGACAAAGGTGCCTGCTCCCTGCTTGCGAAATACAACCCCTTCGTTTTCCAGGCGGCTGAGGGCGTCGCGAATGGTTGTCCGGCTGACTCCCAGAGACTCGGCCAGTTCCATCTCCGATGGGATGCGCTCATCCTCGAACTGGTTATCAAGAATCTGTTGCTTAATGTGGGCTTTCGCCTGATCGGTTAGTGATGGATTGCGCTTTAGCATCAGTCGACTTGGTAACACCTGACCAAAAGATCTCAGTATTTGTCAGGTGATATGGTTGTATGACAAATTTTAATCGATGCTTTGGTTTGTGTCAAGATCAATTCGTTCGCTTAAGGATATTTGGCCGGCTACAACCCCCATTTCGGATCGTTGGCCAAATCTCAGAAGCGGTTCTACCGGGAGCTAGTCGACAAACAGGGGAACAATTTCGAACTTAGTGACGTCGACAATGCCGAGATCGGAGATCCTTAATTCGGGAATAACAACCAGGGCCAGAAGACTGAGCTGCATGAAGGCGTTATTCAACCCACAACCACATTCGTGAAAGGCTTCCACCAGTCGCTTCGCCTTGCCCGCTACGATTTCGGCTCGTTCACTCGACATGAGCCCGGCGATATGTAATTCAACCAGGGCGGTCTCTTCGCCTTCTTTGAAAACCACTGCGCCGCCGCCAACTTCACCCAACCGGTTCACGGCCGCCGCCATATTGTGCTTGCTGGTGCCGACAACAATCATGTGGTGGCTGTCATGGGCAACGCTGCTGGCGATAGCGCTGGGCACATTGAAGCCAAAGCCTGACACGAAGCCGTTTACAACCTTGCCTGTGCCCTTGTGCCGTTCGACAAGGGCCAGGTGGGCGACGTCAAGTCGCGGATCTAGCTGGACCAGACCTTTATCGACTGGCAGTACACGGGTTAAAGACCTGGTTGGGGCCTGGTTTTCTACTACTCCCACTACCCGAACATTGACAGCCTCCGACGATGGCGCCGGTACGTCGAAATCGCTGGCTGTGTGCGTCTTTCCCAAATGAACGGAATCGGTCGCAAATTTGGGGTAAGGATAATGAGGGATGTCGATCCGGAGTTCGCCGTCTTCGGCTACAACTTGCCCGCCGGCTATGACCAATTCCACGGGCAGAGTCGGCAAATCGCTGCTGATGATGATGTCCGCATAGCGACCAGGAGTGATGCTGCCGATATCTTTCTCCAGGCCGAAGTGTTCGGCCGTGTTCAAAGTCGCCATTTGGACAGCCGTCACCGGTCGCAAACCCTGGGCAATCGCGTGCCGCAAGACCCGGTCCATATGCCCATCATGTACCAGCGTTCCCGAGTGACTGTCGTCTGTACAGAGGATAAAATTGCGGCTGTCAAGCCCAAGTTCGGTGATGGCTTTTACCTGGGTGGCTACATCGTGCCATGCCGAACCCAATCGCAGCATGACCTTCATGCCCTGCCTAACCCGGGCGATCCCATCCTCTAGCCGAGTTCCTTCGTGATCGTCTGACGGACCGCCGGCTACATACCCATGGAAGGGCAAACCCAGATCCTGAGATGCATAATGCCCACCGACAGTTTTCTGCGCTTTCATTGTCTCGGCGATAATAGCGTGCATCATGCCGTCATTCGAAAAGACCCCTGGAAAATTCATCATCTCGCCCAGCCCAATGACTCCGGGCCAGGTCATAGCTTCGGCGACCTCTAAATGACCGATCGAAGCGCCCGATGTCTCAAGACCGGGTGCGCTCGGAATACAGCTTGGCATTTGCACATAGACGTTTACCGGCATAGCCGCTGCCTCGTCGTGCATCAGCCTTACACCCTCGAGACCGAGAACATTGGCGATCTCGTGTGGATCGATAAACATGCTGGTCGTACCGTGGGGAATCACAGCTCGTGTGAACTCGGTCACGGTTATCATGCTGCTCTCGACATGCATATGGCCATCACAAAGTCCGGGAACCAGATAGCGACCCGCTGCATCAATGACCTCAGTCTGTTCGCCAATGGCATGACCGGCATCTGGCCCGACGAAGGCTATGCGACTGCCCAAAATGGCCACTTCGGTCCCGGGAATAATCTCGCCGCTATGAACATTCACCCACTGACCATTGCGAATAACCATATCGGCCGGTCGCCGTCCCATGGCCACGTCTACCAGAGCCATTGAAATCTCATGCCACGGTTGTCTCTTGATCATCGAAACACCTCCACTAAGATCGCTAACCCATTCCACCCTTGCTATGTTGAGAACTGGGGTTGTCATATATTTGCAATTACTCTGGCGAACACATATGGAACTCAACTAATTCTTTGCAGATACATTCTAATTGAAACGAGCTCGGGATGATAGCGACAACTATCTGCTGGCTGCGAATAATTGTGACGAGACGGTCATGATTGACTACTCTGGAAATTGACAACGTCGTCCAAATCCAATCCGAGAGCGTTGGCTAGTGCAACTAACACATTGGTCGTTCCTCTTCGTTTACCAGATTCGATCTGAGACAGATAAGATTTACTGATTCCGGCGGACTCTGCCAGCTGTTCCTGTGTCAACTTTCGGTGCTCGCGCCAGGCTCTTACAGGGTGCTTGCCGTCGAGGATGGCGTAGGTTAGTTCACTCGGTACTAACTCCTCGCCTTCAACCAGGGCTTGTTTCGCAGCATCGTAGTCGCGAATGTCTTCTAGCATCTCGATTTCTTCAATAAGGCGTTGGTAATGCTCATATGGCATTACCGCCCACTCTGGCTCTCCGTCTCTTAAAATTAATTGCACGTTCATTTGTAGATACTCCCTCGAGTGGCAATCTTCAAGACCACGATTAAGACTTCATCATTCCGGATCTCATAAATTACTCGCCATTTACCAACCCGCAGCCGGTAGCCGGGCCTGTTTATTAACTGAGTTACATCGCTGCGTCTTGCAATTGGATCTGCCGCAATCTGCTCAAGTTTATCTCGAATCAATCTGGCTGCAGATCTTGGGATTTTGCGAATTGCCTTATCAGCTTGTTTAGTGAACCGAATGGTATACACATGCGCATAATAGCATAATGCCAACTTAATTACAATCCAAAAGTTTTCGAATCGCAATATTGTTGGGTAGGAAATCATTGCTTGAAGGTAATTAGGAAGGCGTTCGAGGATTTACCCTCCCTTTTAACCGTACTCGGGTGAATGTGAAGCCGGGGAACGCCTAGAAAACCTCCCCGCTGGCGATCAACAGGTAGCCAACAACTACCAGATCAAACTCAGCTAAAAGACAGCCCACGATAACAATCATGTCCACAAGAATCTCGGCGTCTTTCAGCTTCAAGTCGGTAGGAGTATCCGGAGCTTTCTGGGCAGAAGCAAAATATACGACGGAAGGTCGGTCGGGTGCAGTTGAAGGCGATTGGCTATTTGGTCTCTCGAGATCGGATTACTATCAGAGAGAAGGACATAAAGCGAGTACCTATCCTATGACCTGGTGACCGACAGCGATCGGTCCAACGCCAGAGCCAGCATTTCATTCTGTTCGGGACTCCACGATGGGAGCGACCCTGCTGCCCTGAGCGATCTCCCATTTCGTTGGGGCTACTCAAGAGTGCGAAAGGCTCGCCATGCTGGATCTGTACTGTAATCCAGATACTTAACCGCATTCAAGCGCAAGTTATCAGGGGCAGCCAAACCCTCAGGTAATATGGCGTTATTCAGACGAATCGACCGGTAATATGGAGGTGAGATTTCGGACACAGTGTCGCGGTGAATTGGGCTTTGATTCCAGCCATCTTTGGCTTCATCATCAGTGAATAAGACCAGATTACCAAAATCACCGTTGGGCAAACGAACCGTGCTTAGGCTAAGTAAACCGGGGTGATTCTGATACTCAAGCTCAAACCTTTTATCGGCGCGCAACAGAGGCCGGATGTCCGCGTCGGGTCGCTTTCGCCCGAAGAATCCAACAACGGTGAGGTTCTTTAGTTTGAATAGTAATTCAGGCTGGATGTAATAGATGCGGAAGTGCCGGCCCTGCGGATCTGACTTGCAGAGAGCACCTTTCCCCGGGACGAAGTCGCAGACTATCGGATCGTCATATGTGTCCACGAGCTGCCGGGCCATAAAACGCATCCTCTGCAAATCTTCCTTGCTATTTGATGGATCCGTGAACGGGCGATCCGGCACTCTTTCACCGGGCGCCAGCATGATACCAATCGTCATCGTGCTTGTCCATTCACTTTATTCAATTATCGTCCTTTCGATTGGTTAATAGGTTAATATCTTCCTGCATCAAGGCCAAATGGTGACAGGGGGTTCGTTGGCAGCAACGAGCGGAAGGTACACTTCTTTTCCAAACGGTTCAATCACAAACAGAAATATTGAACTGACGACCCCCCAATTACCATCGGCATCCTGCCCACGGACGAAGATCTGATGTCTTCCATTGGCCATCCCGGATGTATCGATGATTCCTTCAACGAGCTCGATAGAGCTACTAAAAGATCCATCTGACGGGGTCATCGACACCGATATTGGAACAGTAGCCGTTACCCAATGTGGAATGTCGACGTAAAATTCAGCTGCTACGATGATCTGCGTAGGCTCGACTCCCTGATCGTTTTGATAGCGCGTGTCGTCGATGAGTGCGCTGAGTTCTACAGAATCACCGGTCGCTACGGCGGTGGACGAAAGAGAAATATCATTCGCGTCAGGTCCAGCCGGGTTGATATATGAAAAACGAGCTGCCTTGGCTGCATAGGTTAAGGCTGGAATGTTGTCAGGCCAGATGACATTTTCGAAATACGAACAACTCTGGAAGAAACTTGTGCCAAGCTCTATGGTATAGGCGGGTACGCCGAGTTCGCCGTAGAAGAAATCCTTGGTCGTTCCGGATACTGTCGATCCATGGTGATTGGCGTCGTAATCGTTAAAAAAGCCCATCTTTCGGGCCAGCGTCCGTATGCCCGAGTGGTTTGGTGGTGGCGTCGACGTCCAGCCCCACGACCAGAATATCTCCTCACCATAGCTGTGCAGGTCGATGAAGATGCCGG
>PVMK01156815.1_pt1 | contig 14531 bp, 15 predicted proteins | sample 1853481 | NCBI WGS metagenome assembly PVMK01 (sample SAMN08533507, study PRJNA380276) | Marine sediment metagenome, whole genome shotgun sequencing project. | reverse complement strand
TGGAAAAATAAATGTGACCGTGACTGATAGTTTAGCAGACACAGTTAAGATAATTAAATCTGTAGGGACCTTTATGGGTGTTGATGCTGTAGTAAAAATAAAATTAAACCTTTCATCTTTCGCTAAGTATGCATGGTGGATAGCTGCAGTTTCAACAAAAAGTAAAAATAAAAGGACATGGGTTACAGGAGATACAGTTTGGGGCGGATTTCACTCAGACCAATTTTTAAATATAGATGGTGATCCAGTTTTCTATGGCAGAGTTTCAACTGAGAAAGGTGTGAGTATGACTCCGGGTTCAGATCCTCAATTTTTGGGAGGATTGGTAACCGGTGTTCATGTTGAGTGGAATAAAAACATGCAGCTTACAACACAAGCCGCTGCTGCAGATGCCGGGGTGCTTGCCGGAGGAACTTGTAAATTTGCTGATGTTGATTTATGGTTAACTTTCAATTCTAATGGTACCGTAACCTACAGAAGTGCACAAAATGCTGGTAATGATAGCACAAAATATCCTCCTTCAAATATTCTTCCATTAACAACTATGGCCCCAACAGGAATAATTTACCTCGATAAAGGTGATGTTTATCTCTCTGGAACTTTATATGGTCAGGTTACTGTTGTGTCAGATCAAAGTTCCGGTTTTGGTGGTGGTAATGTTTATTTTACGGGAGATATGGTTTATAATACACCTCCTATGTTGCCTGATGGATTAGGGGGATATTACCCTAATGATGCATCTACAGACAAGATGGGAATAATTGCTACTAATAATGTTATAATTTCTTCTAAAAATACTGCAAACAATTTAGGGGGTTATCAGAATAATATTGTTAACAAGGATTTACGAGTAGATGCGGGGGTTATGTGTTTGGGGGGGTGGTTTTGAATTAGAAGATTTAAATCCTACATATATGAATACTCTTACAGGTACTATTTATCTAAGAGGATCTATGATTGCCGGGAAAGAAGAACAGATTGCTAATTATAATAATGACTTGTTATTAGGTGGTTACGATAGGCATATAGTTTTAGATGAAAGATTTTTAGCAAGACCGCCATTATGGTTTCCATACTCAGATGGTTATGAAATTATATCATGGCTGGAATAAAATAATATTTAAATCTTAATCGGTTCTAAATAAGAATATGATTAAGAAAAAATTAAAATAAAAATATAATAAATTTTATAAGATTTTAACGAGTGAGGGTAGTAAAATACTCATCGTTATGCAATAATTAATTAACTTTCATTAACAATTCATGGAGTTCTATTATGGGACAACAACAATTATTACTTATCGTTCTCGGCGTAATTCTCGTTGGGGTGGCAGTAGTACTTGGTATCAATTATTTCGCAGTTGGTGCTGAGGAAGGTGCTAAAGATGAGTTAGTAGCTCATTCATTAACAGTTGGTGCTAATGCACAACAGTGGTTTAAGAAACCACTTGCAATGGGTGGCGGTGGAAATACATTTATGGGTTTCGATGCACATTTTACTGTTAACCTTATAAGATTAGTATCTTCAACAAATGGTACCTATGCAACTGGTGGAGAATCACCTACGGGAATTGTTATAACCGGTACACCTAATGGAAATTTAGGATATGGTTGGACTGTTGTAACAACAGTTACTGTAGATGATATGACCACTGTCATTACTCCTTCTGCTCCATAATTAGTAAAATTTTTCACTATGATTGAACTAAAATTCACAGCAGAAAAATTTGACGGTCAGATTGTCGGCGGAGTTATTTCCGCCGACGATTATTCTACTGCCAAGCACAAGGCTAATATTATTGCAGTCCAGAATAATATTAAAATTAGATCTATTCAGAAAAAAAATACTTATGTATATAAAATTAGAAGAGGTAGCGAGAAACCTACGATAGGAGAGAAAACAGCCTTTAATAAAGAGGAGATTATTGAGACATTAACTCTTCTTGGATACCAGGTAATAAGTGTTCGCATAAAAATAATTAATTTTCAAAAAAAACCTTCGCTATCGGATATATTAATGTTTGTGAAGGTATGTGCTGATATGCTGGAAGAGCAAATGTCTTATGGTGAAATCTTATCTTTTATTATTAATGATACAAGAAATAAGATTCTTAAGGAAAGATTACGAGAAATTAGTAAAGATCTTAAGCAAGGGGTTGACAGTGAACAGGCATTCTTAAAACATAAAGATGTTTTTGGGCATTTTACTGCCTATATGCTAGGTTTAGCTTCAAAAAGTGGCAATATGACCGAGATATACCGTGCTACTGCAAAATTTCTAGAGCGGAAGCATGAATTTAGAAGAAGTCTTCGTAGCGCTTTAATTACCCCTTTGGTAACGGTGTTAGTGCTCAATGCAGCCGTCGTCTGGTATGTTGCCTATATATTTCCGGAAACAGCAAAACTTTTTCTTCGGTTTAACATTAATTACCTCCGATGACAGCATTTACACTTCAATTAAGTGATTTTTTAGTTGCCAACATATATTATATCCTTGCGCTAATAATCATTCCATTGTTAGTTGGCATATATGCATATAAAAGACCCAAAGGAAGAATTTGGTTTGATAAACAATTAATAAAATTACCTTTAATAGGGGATATACTTCATAAAACTTATATCGAAATATTTTGCAGAGTATTCTATACCCTCTATAGTGGTTCGGCAGTGAGTATAACTCCGATTAAAATTGGAGCTGAAGCTATGGGAAACAAGTATATGGAAGAGAAAATCAAAAATGTTGCACTGCCAATTATGACAAATAAAGGTATTGGAATATCTGATGCTTTACTTGCAACTGGTGTCTTTCCCGATACAGCTATTTCAAAATTTAGACAAGGTGAAGAGACAGGTAACATTAAAAAAACAGCACTGCAACTTGCAAATTATTATGAGAGTGACACTGTTTATAGATTAAAGAATTTTATCGAGTGGGTACAGATTGTAATTGCCATGTATATACTGGTTGTAATGATAGCATTAACTGTTGTATCGGCTGAGACAGCAATTGTAAGTCCGACAAAACCAGGTGTTATAGATAAAACGAGATAACAAATGAATGAATACAAAAAATCAATATTAAAAGAAAAAGATCACGAAATATTTAGTGACCCACCTATTAGATTAGGAATTTATTTATTAAAAAAAGGAATAGTCGACAACAGCACACTCAACGACGCAATTTTGTTAAAAAGAACTGAGGATACTCACGTAAATGGGAACGGTAAATCAAGTAGGAGTCTGGCTCAGATTCTCGTTCAAGATTTCAAAATTGATTATGATCTAGTATATAAAGAAGTTGCCGATTTATATGCTTTTAATACTTTAGAAATAAATATCGATGAAGATTCAGAAAATAACCTGGATGTGATAAAAAACTTCGTTGATACTTTCGATGATGGATTAAAAGAAAAGATGCGTCGCTATAAGATTATTCCTGTCAGATTTGATTCAAAACAAAGAGATAAAATAATACTTGGAGCTGTAGATCCAACTACCAGGGAAATTCCTCAATTTGCCTATAGTTGTAACGCAAAAAGTTATGATGTGGAATTTATTCCTTTGAGTATTTATGAAAGACTAATTGAATATCTACTCCCACTCGAAAATGAATATTTAAAAAACATAAAGGAAGATAATCTTGATTATCAAGAAACTGCTGAAGAAGGAACCGTTGATGAAGAGCTACTTGAAGTTGAAATAAACAAAAGTGCTCTTATTAATTTATTTGAAGGTGCACTAGTTGAGGCTGTAAGACTAGGGGCAAGCGATGTACATTTCATTCCCATTAGCAATAAAGAAACTCACATATCTCTCCGAGTTGATGGGCGATTAATGCTCTGGCATAAACAGGAAAAGACTTTACCAGAGGCTTTAATTGCTGTCGTTAAAGACAGATCTAGGGGGCTTGACAGATTTGAACGGGAAAAAGGACAAGATGGCTTTATCCAACGTAATATAGATGGGTATATAATAAGATTTAGAGTATCAATCTTACCTATTGCCGGCTCACAAATTAGAAATAAATTCGAAAGTGTTGTTATAAGAGTTTTAGATGATAGAAATATTATTACTGATCTGGATGAATTAGGACTAGTTGGTTATGCTCGAGATTCATTTGAGAAAGCTATTAGTAAGCCACAGGGTATGGTTATTCTTACTGGACCAACTGGCTGTGGTAAGAGTACAACAATTATTGCAGCTTTACAACACGTAATGGATCCCTCCCTGAATGTACTAACCGTAGAAGACCCTATCGAATACATTATTAAAGGTGCAAGACAAATTAAACTAAGTCATAAAATGAATTTTGACCAGGCAATAAGATCAATATTGCGACATGACCCAGATATAGTATTAGTTGGTGAAATTAGGGATAAGGATTCTGCTGATATTGCAATTAAACTCGCAAATACCGGACATTTAACGTTTTCCACTTTACATACAAATGATGCACCTAGCGTAATCTCTCGTCTCTATAAAATGGGAATTGAGCCTTTCTTATTGGCATACGCAATTAATCTAATTGTAGCGCAGCGACTTATAAGAAAACTTTGTAACTGTAAAAAAAGAGTTGACCATCATAATGAACGGTTTTTATCAAATTTAAAATTGGATCCTGATGAATGGAAAAAATATGAGATATTTGAGCCTCAAGGATGTAAAAAATGTGAACATACTGGATTCAGCGGTCGGATGGCAATTCATGAAACACTTTATTTCACAAATGAAATAAGTCAACTTATTTTCGATTCTGGAGATAAGATCGATGAAGAAAGTATTAGGCGAGCTGCAAAAAGAGATGGAATGCTTAATCTAAGGGAATCAGGATTCGAAAAAATTAGAAAAGGCTTAACATCTTTTGCAGAAGTAATTTCTAATACAACTTAAGCTTGAACATGATATTACAAAACAAAATTACAACTAAATCCGATCACTTAACCATTTCAATCGAAGTACAAAATGTTTTACAAAAGATTGTATCCAGTATTCCATCTACATACCATGGACCCGACAGAGTAAGTTATTTGATTGAACTGCTGCCATCAATTTCGCACGATGATAAAGAATTACTTATCGAATTATTCAATAATCTTTTAAAAGTTATGACAGACCGGGAAGCATCGGATATTGAACTAGGAGGATTTGGATCCGAAGGATTTGTTTGGTTTAGAATTTATGGAACGAAAGAGCCATGGCCTGAATTACCAAAATTCAGTCACGATGAATCTGCATTACTTATTCTTTCAATTCTTAATGAGAAACAGGTGAAAATTTTAGAAGAAAATAGAAACCTGGACTTCTCATACACTTTTGATTACATAGATAATAGGTATGCTAAAGACAATAACAATATTAGTGAGATTAGATTTAGAGGTGATGCATATTTTGATGTAGACCGTTTAGCCATGAATATGCGTTCTATCATTCCGCAATTACGTCCCATTTGAAGAATATGGTTTTCATTCAAATGCCTTGAAAGCACTTTCATACAACTATATAAAGCAAGGTTTAGTGTTGATAACAGGTATTACAGGATCAGGTAAATCTACCACACTTGATGCAATAGTTGATTGGCATAACAGTAACGTAAACGCTCACATTGTAACAATAGCCTCTCCTTTAGAATATGTTCACAGGAGTAATAAATGTATGATAAGGCAGAGAGAAGTAGGAAGAGATGTAACTTCATTTCATGAGGGCGTTATTCAGTCATTAAGGCAAGATCTAGATATAATGATCATTGGTGAAATGCGTGATCCTGAAACAATTCTTGCAGCCTTAGAAGTAACTGATACGGGACATAAAGTGTTTTCTACACTTCACACTTCATCGGCTGTTGAGTCGATTGACCGAATTGTTGCCGAGGTACATGAAAGTGAACAAGAAAGAGTTCGTCTCCGTTTAGCTGATGTGCTCACGGCAATAATCTCTCAAAAACTTGTTCCTTCACTTGATGGTAAACTTATTATGGCAAAAGAGGTATTGATTGTAAATTCAAATGTTAGTGCAGCTATAAAAAACAATAATACAGGCGAAATTTATATGATGATAAATCAGGCGGCTTCGGAGGGAATGTGGAACGAAAGAGCCATGGCCTGAATTACCAAAATTCAGTCACGATGAATCTGCATTACTTATTCTTTCAATTCTTAATGAGAAACAGGTGAAAATTTTAGAAGAAAATAGAAACCTGGACTTCTCATACACTTTTGATTACATAGATAATAGGTATGCTAAAGACAATAACAATATTAGTGAGATTAGATTTAGAGGTGATGCATATTTTGATGTAGACCGTTTAGCCATGAATATGCGTTCTATCATTCCGCAATTACGCCCATTTGAAGAATATGGTTTTCATTCAAATGCCTTGAAAGCACTTTCATACAACTATATAAAGCAAGGTTTAGTGTTGATAACAGGTATTACAGGATCAGGTAAATCTACCACACTTGATGCAATAGTTGATTGGCATAACAGTAACGTAAACGCTCACATTGTAACAATAGCCTCTCCTTTAGAATATGTTCACAGGAGTAATAAATGTATGATAAGGCAGAGAGAAGTAGGAAGAGATGTAACTTCATTTCATGAGGGCGTTATTCAGTCATTAAGGCAAGATCTAGATATAATGATCATTGGTGAAATGCGTGATCCTGAAACAATTCTTGCAGCCTTAGAAGTAACTGATACGGGACATAAAGTGTTTTCTACACTTCACACTTCATCGGCTGTTGAGTCGATTGACCGAATTGTTGCCGAGGTACATGAAAGTGAACAAGAAAGAGTTCGTCTCCGTTTAGCTGATGTGCTCACGGCAATAATCTCTCAAAAACTTGTTCCTTCACTTGATGGTAAACTTATTATGGCAAAAGAGGTATTGATTGTAAATTCAAATGTTAGTGCAGCTATAAAAAACAATAATACAGGCGAAATTTATATGATGATAAATCAGGCGGCTTCGGAGGGAATGATCACTCTAGAACAGGACCTTAAAAGATTGTACATGGAACAGAAAATTTCTCTTGAATCAGCTTTACAATTTGCGAACAACAAAGCATTATTCAGACAAATTACTGGAAATACTATATGAATACTATCGCTTGTATTTATTTTGAAGGCAATGATAGCAAAGTCGCTCTGTTCAAGAAGGATAATGGTGTTATAAAATTCATTAGGGGAACTTCTATTGATACATCGCTTGCATTTGCCGAACAAAAATTAGCAACACAAGAAAATAAAAGTGAAAAAATAGGTAGTGCCACTGATTTTGAGTTTCTTACAGACGAATTAACCTCTTATAATAGAACATATCTTCAAAAATTGAACGAATTTTTTTTTGGTGAGGATCTTAGTAAATGTGGTTTCATCCCCATCCTAACAGAACCAGCTATTTATTTCCAGAAAGTAAGCGACCAAAAAGATCTCGCAAAGTTGAATATTACTCAGAATGGTAAAATTGAAACTATCATTGATTTCATTGACTTAGCTGATAATGGCAAATTAGCGGTATATCCTTCGGGTCAAACAACCTATTTAGCTGCTATTGATTCACTGGCCCGGATGAATAATAGGAAATTTTTAAGAATCGAGGCGGTTAAAAGTGCCGAGATTTCACTTGCCTCATTTGTTATTAGAAAATTTCATCTGAAACCAGATAAAATGATGTTGATTTTGTATGTGGGCAAAGAATACAGTAAGGTTATATTTATTAAAGGAAGCAAAATACATCATATTGGTTCAACATTATCTGTAGGTAAAAACAGTTTTAATGCTCATAGTGTTATTGTTTCTAAAATTCTACTTGAAATGGAACACGCTGGAGTTAATAATCTTAACAATATAGCTATTACCGGCGAAGATAGATCAGAAGATTTAATTTCATTAATGAAGGAATCCTATCCAAATACCAGTATTACATTTCTAAAATCAAATTTAATTGACGAGAAAAAAATAGATTCCTTAAGTATAGCTTCTGCCTATATGATTCCTGCAGCAGTTGCTGATGAATACTTTCACCAAATTGAAAATAAAACAAAAGGAATAAATTTATTACCGTCATACGTAAAAGAACAACAAAAAAGCATTCAGTTGGGTTGGTATGGATTTCTTTTAATAGCACTGATTATTCTCTCGATATCTTTCTTTGGTTATACTATTAATATGAATTATGTTCATGCTAGTGTGATGGATAATGAAATCAGACGACTAACATTAATTAAGCAACAAAGCAGTGAGGATGTTGAAAAGATAAAACGATATGAAAGAAAAATTCAAAATGTAGATCAAACCCGTATAATAATGGAAAAGTTATCCATAGGAACAGGTGTAATAAACAATCAAATGGAGAAAATTTCGAACTTTGTTAAAGCAAAAGATTCTTTATGGATAAGTAATTTAGCTTATGATCAATTGCATAACTTAAAGATTGCAGGCTTCACTCTTTCAAGACCATTAGTTAGACAATTATCAGATTCATACGATTTATCAACCCTACAAAGTATAATTTTTGATCCAATAAAGAATATGAGATCATTCAAATTTTCTATTGATGCAGGAAAAATTGTAAAAGGAAGTTTAACGAATGAACCGAAAAATTAAAAATTTTATTATTCTAGTTATAATATTTGTATTAATTACTTCTATTGGTGGATATTATACCGTTTCTATTCAAGGGGAAGATTTAAGCATAAAAGAAGAGAAATTAAATAAACTAAGAGCTGATTATGCAAGTGTTGAGTTAATTAAAGCAAAATTACTTGAAATTGAGGAAAGGGTTTTAGTAGTAGACTCCTTATTATTTACAGGAAAGTTTAACATACCAAAAGATTTATCTCAATCTCAATTTTTCGATTTTGTTGAATATTATAGCAACGATAATAGCTTGTCTTCATATACCAATACTGAATTTAAAGGTCAGAATATTGAATTGGGTATTAATTATTATATCTATAAAGTGTCTGGTAGAATGAATTATAATAATGTGTATTACTTGATATATGCTATTGAGCAAAGTAAAGAGTTAAAAAAAATTGTTCAAGCTAACTTAAAAAGTACAAATAAGGGTCAGTAAAAGAGGGAGGGTAAGTTATTTAGTGGAATTCAATTTAGAAGTCAGGGTGTACTTTTCTTCTAATGATCAATTTGCGCAATAAATTTTGTAGAGAATAACTTAAAAACTAAACCTATAAAAGATGCATACTATCCCCTAATTAAAGTATCAATCAAGCCAAATAAGCGTAATCTCACTGATGTCCAGGAAGGAGCATTAATTTCATTGGTTCCACAAGGTGCCTTTATCACAGATTCGGATGGTAATACCGAAAAAATGCAAAAAGGGGATAAAGTTTACCTGGGACATTTAGCTGAAATCGATTATGAAAATCAGACAGTTACTTTTGTACTAAACAAGGGAGGCTTAATTGAATATCAAACTATGAAACTTGGAGAAAATTTTAGATTTAAAGGAAAATAAAATGAAAATTATTTCGACTATTTTATTAATATTATCATTTGTATTCCACGCATCCCCACAAGAGCAATTGGAGAAAAAACTTTCAGGGGAGTATAGGCCTTTAGAGCTAGTTTCAATCACTTCAGATGCTAGTTTCGATCAGACTATCTAAAATGTTAAGTGCAGTGAGTGAGCTGGTCACTGGGAAATCAATTGTATCATCAGTTTCAATTCCAAATCCCATAGGAGTGGAGATAATTAATATGCCCTATATGGATGCTTTGAACTTAATAGTATATAATTTTAATTTAACTTATGAAGTAAAAGAAACAAGCATCCTTATTAGAACTAGGGAAGAGCAAACCAAAATCGAAGAGAATTTACCTAGCGATGACATCTGGGCGGCTTTTGATACAAGAGAAGTTAAAATCTCCGCAATTTTCTTTGAAGCTGATGTTGAAAATTCACGTAAAGTGGGTATTGATTGGGCCATTTTACTTGCTGGGAATGGCATAACCCTGGGGGGCGAACTTAGAACAGAAGCTCAATTCGAAGATGAAATTTCCCGGAATCCTAGGTGGCATAGGTCGCAGCAGTAGTGATGAAAATCAAGGTGAGGAACCCGGACTTGATTTAGGTACAATCACTGAATTTACCACTGGTCAATTTACTGGTACTGCAAAAGCTTTATTGCGATTTTTTGAAACAGAAAATCTCGGTGAGATTATTTCGAGTCCGACTATCACAGTAAGAGATGGACAAACAGGTAGAATACAAGTAGGAGAAGATTTTTCAATCAAACAAAGAGATTTTTCTGGTAATGTGCTCGATCGATTTTATTCGGCAGGCACTATAATAGAGGTTACTCCCTATGTTTATAACAAAGATGGTGTGGACTACATCCTTGTAAAACTATTGGCAGAGAGGAGTTCCTTTTTCCCAACCGTACTCACTACTGTAATAAAAAAAACGCAGGCAACTACAGATATTCTGATGTTGGATGGGGAGGAAACAATCATAGGAGGATTGTATATTAATGAAGAAACAATAGTTCGAAATGGGATTCCATTTTTGAAAGATCTTCCATGGTGGGTATTCGGTATAAGATTTTTAACAGGGAGTGATGAAACCATTATTAGAAAAAAAGAAGTGATTATTGTTATACGTGTAGAATTATTGCCATCTCTACTGCAGAGAAGTCTACTTAGGCGTGAGTTTGAAAATCTGATTCGAGATAAAATCCGGCAGGATGATTTTGAAATTAACCAAATTAAACCTGATATGATCGACAAAGAGAAATAATAGGATTATAATATGAAAATGAAATATATAAGTCTGCCTTTAACTATTTTAATATCAATTTACATTATTAGTTGTGAATTTGGAATACAAGATGAATCTCTTGACCCCGCAAAATCTCACTATGGTTGAGGGTCAGGTGGTGGACGCTATTACAGGTAATTGGATAAGTAATGCCTCTGTAAAAATTGTTTATGATTCTCTAGAGACAGGAACAAGTACAGACTCAAAAGGATTTTTCTCAACAGAGTTTTATTTATCATCAGATAAAGAAATATTGGTCATAGTAAATAAGGCTGGATATGAATTAGACACTATCAAGATATTTGCTGCTGCTGGGAACAACAAATAGAACTTCTCTAATTAAATTATATTCAGATCAGATTATTGTAAGTGATTCTAGTGGGAGTGCCGCTTCAATATATCTATTCTCGCAATCTCAAGAAAGCATTGTGGTTAAGGAAAGCGGTGGAGTTGAAGCATGTCAAATAGTCTTCGAAGTCTTGGATTCAAGTGGTATTCCGATCACACAGGAAAATTGGGTCGTAGTAAAATTCAGTTTTCTTTCCAATCCAGGGGGGGGAGAATATTTGTATCCTGATTCAGTAATTACTAATGCATTCGGAAGGGCGTCTGTTACTCTGAACTCTGGTACAATGGCTGGCGTTATACAAATATTGGCTACTATACAATTGGCAAATAATACAATTAATTCTCGTCCTGTTTTGATTTCAATTCATGGTGGGTTACCAGATCAAAATCACTTCGACGTTGCCTCCGATTTTTTGAATTATCCTGCATTTGGTATATTGGGGTATGTAATACCATTCACAGCTTATGTTGGAGATAAGTATTCAAATCCGGTACGACAAAACACTTCAGTATATTTTTCAACCACGTCAGGTATAATAGAAGGATCGGCTCTTACCAGTGTAATTGGTACAGCAACAGTAAATTTACTTTCACAACCTTTTCCTGATCACCAGTTATATGGCCCGGGATTCTTAGAAGTAATCGCTTCAACCATCGATGAAAACTCAGAAATGATTTATACTAGTTCAGTAAGATTACTTTCCGGATTTCCAATCATCTCAGTATCTCCAACACTTATTGATATTCAGAATGGGGGGAGTCAGATATTTACGTTTACTGTAAGTGATGGAAATAATAATCCTCTTGCAAAGGGGAATTCAATTTCAGTTACTGTTGAAGAAGGAAACATTACACTTTTAGGGGAACATTGAGTTTACTCTACCAGATACTCAAAGTGAAGCGTTCACTCAATTTTCCTTTTCTGCATTCGATTCAGAACCGGATACACTTAATCCAGTAAATGCTGTTATTAAAATTCAATCTGCAGGTCCCAAATGGAGATGAATCCATAAATATATTTGGAACATCTAGATAATACTAATAGAAGTTTTGAAGAAGATATTATTATTTATTGCGTTTGCCGGTGCTCTAATTTTAATTGTTGAGTATTCTAAACCGGCTAAAGAAGTTGAAGTAACGGATAGACTAATTACAAAAATGGCTACAGGTTTAGACCCAGATTCATATAGTATATTCCCTCCCCGAATGTATGCCAAGATACAGGGAGAAGTGTTAAATAAATCAAATAGACCATTAACAAATATTAAACTATTCTATTTGATAGGTAATGATACGTTGAGGGTTATAATTAATTATCTAGATGTAGAAGCCACAGCGTCTTTTTCTACGAAAGAAATTGAAGTTAGAACTGCGTCTGAAGAGTATACATTCCTAGAAGTAAATTTGAGTGATTAAGCTTTAAGAAAGAGAATTTGAGTCAGATATTGTACCATGATTATAGTAAATTATATTAATAAGCGCACCATTAATATCAAAATATTTCCATACTCCGTTCTGTTTACCATCTTTATAAATTCCAATCGTCTTAGTATTGCCGTTATCGTAAAAAGATACCCATTCTCCTTGAGGAAGATTTTCTTTAAAGCTCCCTATCGTCTCTAACTGACCGTTATCATAATAATATTTCCACTCCCCAACGTTTTTATTATTCTCAATATACCCTCCTTTTTCAAGTTGACCAGATAAGAAGTAAGTTTTAAAACTACCATGTTTAATACCATTCACTACCTGAAATTCTATTATTACATCTATAGTGTCTATGATCATCCCGTTGTACAATTCGTTGGTACCTGCTTTGTAGATCAATCCATTACGATCCATGGAAACTTTTTGCTTTCTATGATCATTTTCCCTTTGAATTTCGGAGAAAAATAGGATACCTAAAAAAATAAAAATTGAAAATGTTATTAATAAAATTGTTTTCATATATAATAGCAATTAAATCCAGAATTTGCTCAATTTCAATACCGTAAATAATCTTTCAAATTATGAGTAAAATCTTGCTTTTCTGATCATTTAATGATTAGTGTGGTAATAATTACAGTAAAATTTCAGAATGATTAAGACTTGGTTACTAATTGGATAATAAATTTTCTCTTCGCTATGACTGATTTTCTATTTAATATAAATCCGTATGTATTTCTATTTATTTTTTAGATACTAAATAATAGGAGGCCATAACTAGAGTCGATACTAAAAGTTATTAGATCGTATTCGGATTTCCAAAGGTGAAATCATTGACTAAGACGAAATGCATTTTTTCTCATATGCCTCGTTGGAAAAAGAGATTCACAAAACCAAAAAACGTGTAATTATTTAGTTTTAGAACCATTATATTAATAAATTGATAACTCTGAAATTGAAGGAGAGTTATTCTATTTTTTTAGACTTTTTCCTTCACCTCATTTTTTTAGATATTAATCTACCTTATTCTTTATTAGTTATTAGTTATTATTTATTATGTGATAATAACTATTTTCTTCTTTATATTGTAAGATATATTTTCTACTAAGCATTCAATTATCAACTAGAGCAACTGATTTCCTAAATAATTACTTGGAGACATTATGACCACTTACTTAAAAACTATTATTTTGTTTTCCGTTATTTTATTTATTAATGGTGGAACTATTACAGCTCAAAGTGAGCAAGGCAATGTTGTTATAATGAATTTTTCAAAATTTAAATTTCCAGATGAGGTTTCTGTTCCAGAGTTTGACTCGCTAACATATCTGTATAATACAAATGTATTTGAAAAGAATGAATATATATTAAATTATAAAGTTGTACGTCATTGGTGGGGTAACAATACCAAAGATTTTATTTTCATTTATGAAGTGAAAAACTGGGAAGATGTTATAAAAGCTAGCACAAGAAATAATGAACTATTTGAAGAATATTGGGACACACCAGAGGCTAGAAAATTATTTAAAGAAGCATATGGTAAATATTTTACAGTTAAACATCCAGATGAGATCTATCGTGAAGTGAATTATGATATGGGAAAAATAACCCCACTTAAAGAATCTTCTGAAAAGTAAGCTGCCATACTTTAAAAAAATCTCGTGAATACTTGAATTTGAAAGGCAAATATGACTGAATATTTAAAAATTGTTATTAAATATAACAATTACTTGGGGTAGGTAAATAAAGGTTTTCTATAAAGTAAAACATTTTGCAGAATAAAATGCCATATGAACATTATAACAAATTTTTGTAGCTTATTTAATAAATTTTGAAGAGAATCAGTGATTCTCACTCACCTTTATAAAAACTTGAAGAATAAATTATAATTAACGATATACTGAGCGAGCGCACATGGAAAGTCCCAGTTAAAAATATAGTAAGGTTGAAAAAATTATCTTTATTAAGAGCCGAAGCG
>PVMK01115040.1_pt1 | contig 14532 bp, 22 predicted proteins | sample 1853481 | NCBI WGS metagenome assembly PVMK01 (sample SAMN08533507, study PRJNA380276) | Marine sediment metagenome, whole genome shotgun sequencing project. | reverse complement strand
TTGGATCAGCCACAACATGGTCTACTTCTTCTCCTTGGTCCAGGGCTTCAGGCCGGCCCTGACGCCCGCGTCGATAATGGCGTGCGTCGCCGTCGGGCTGGTAAAAAAAACGAAAACGACGATTAGAATAATTTTAAAAGCAGTCAGCAGGGAAGCAAAGGAAAGTTCTTGGAGTGTGTACAGGGCCATAGCCGACATCGTCAAGACGTGACCGGCCGTATCCAGTTTTCCGGCCGGATGCAGCCGGGAATAAAAGTCCGGAAACCGAATGATACCAACCGAACCCCCGGTAAAAAAGATGAGACCGCTAACCAGAAGTATTATGATGACGATATCCATTGAAGCTGTTTTCCTCTAAGTTTCGTCATATAGGCCTTTTCTTTTTTGAAAATACCTCGATGCAGCCAGCACAGCGATAAAATTCAACATGGCGTAAGCCAAAGCAATGTCGACGAACATGTCCACCCGCTGATAAACCAGACCGATCAGGATCAGAAGCGCCACAGTCTTGCTTCCGATGGCATTGACCCCGATCAGGCGGTCAAGAACGGTCGGCCCGGCCACCGCCCGGTAAAGGGAAAGCATCATAATCAGGGCTAAATAAAGACCGCAATAGAGAAATAGGATATCCATTATTTACCGAATACTTTGGCGATTCTTGCTTCCATTTCACCGGGCAGAGGTTTGCCGGATTCCGTATCGATACAGTGAACCGAGAATTTTCCTAAAGCAGTTACGTTGACGGTGATAGTTCCGGGCGTCAATGTGATGGAATTGGCAAACGTGGTTCGGGAGATATCGCTAGTCAGTTTGCTGTTAAATTCGATGATGTGAGGATCGATCAGTTCTATCATTCGGGGATGAAACACCAGATACATTACGTGAAGGTTTGCCCGAAAAATTTGATAAAGCAGCCATGGAATATACCCAATAAAGCGAAACCACAGGAGAGGAAGACGTCGATTCACCGGTGACGGAAAGAGTAAATCTGCGGATAATAAAGCGACGATCGCACAGGAAATGCCGCCAAGCGTAAGATGCAACCCATCGAATCTACCCGAAAATACAAGCCATACGGCAAACATAACCAGAAAAGTAAGGAAAAAGCTCGCACTGAATCGTTTCGGATGTACAGGCCGGGAAGCGTCATGGCCTTGCTTGGGTTGAGACTGATCTTCACGGTCGGAAGCGTGATTAAAGGTATTCATTGCTAAGAATTCCCTTTTTGAAAACGGGATAAGGGGAAATTTAAACTTGTGTGCAGTCTCCGGATGAATCTCAACATGTCGTGCCGTCGGACTTGCGATGACGATATTCATCCGACTATAGACGCGTAAAGTCCAAATAACAGATGCCGGCGATGCTGTCAAATCGTAAGATTTAACCAAACTAGGATTCGCCGTTGACATTCCAACATGCCTGCGATAGTTGAATAGTATCATTTTTGTTCATTTGACGTTTCCATTTTAAAAATGTCAAGGAGGGGTGGACAATGCCGGTAAAATTCAATCAATATTGGACAATCATAAGTGAAAGACGAGAAGAATATGGAAAATTCATCATCAAGGAATTTATACCAGGAATAAATTCCCTTGGAATTCACGTTGTGGCCGGCTGGTCGGTCCTAGTCGGCAGTTACAGTGAAATGTTTGTTGAAAGTATGAGCAATGATCTAGAGCTTATTGAGAAGGCGTTGAAGAATCCAAAATTTAAAAAGTTGCGGGAAAATCTGTTCCATTACGTAAAAGCGTATAAAACAAAAACACTCATCCCCGCAGGATGGAAGGATTCATATACAACCGATATTAAAGAGGATACTATTAAATTCAATCAAATGTGGGATATTATAAGTAAAACCAAAGCTGAATATGAAGACTATGTCACCAATGAATACTATCCGCTACTGGAAGAATCCAACATTGCTGTAGCCGGTGAATGGGAGGTTTTGATAGGAGACGGTCCGCATATTATTTGTGAGGGCAGAGTTCGTGATACTGAAAAGTTAATAAGAACCATCCAGAGTAAAAAATTTCGAACAGCGAGACGAAAATTAAAAGGATTCGTTGAAAATTTTGAATGCCGTATCCTTACATTTCACATCCAAAAGATCAAGGGTTACAAATCTTCGAGTTATCGTATGCTGGAAGTATAGCGTTTCGGGTTTTAAATTTCTGAACACAGAACCACCTTGCACATTACTTGTGTATCAATCAAACGGGTCGCCGAGTCTTCACAAATCCCTCATTTTGACATCTTTTCATGCTATTGCCGGTGTAAATGGTGAGGATAGAAGCCCATCTCGAAAATTTCATATTCAGTCTCGCCATCAAGGAGCTCATCGAACTTTTGCTCTATGGATTTCCGTAAACCGCTATTTCCCCAATTGTTCCAATCTTCTATGTTTCGCCAATTTGAAGCCACCACAACTCGAAATGGATTTTCAAAAGGAATATAGGGACAGGTTAATAATCCTTGACACTTTTGATTACCTGGTATAATTGGATTGAACGAACCGAGGAGAGGAGAGGAGAAAGGAGGGTAAAATATGCCAAGGACATCACGAATGATCATTGCGGATGAGAAAGCCGTATATCATGTTATGTCCCGCACAGCGCTGGATGGTTTTCCTTTGAAAGATGTTGAAAAAGATTTCATGCTGGATTTGATCAAAAGGTTTTCAGCGCTGTATTTTACAGAAATCTTAGGCTTTTGCCTGATGGGTAATCATTTTCATTTGCTTGTGAAAATAATTCCTGAAGACCGGTTTACGGATGAAGAAATACAAAAACGCTTTGAAACGTATTATGGCGAAAGCCGGGGCTTTGCCGAAGGCCAGATTCCCTATTTACGTGAAAAGCTGTCAAGCCTTTCCGAATTTATGCGGGAGATCAAGGTTGGCTTTGCCAGGTACTACAACCGGCGCCATAACCGCAGGGGTTATTTTTGGGGAGACCGCTTCAAAAGCGTCATTGTCGATAAAGGTGAAACGCTGGTCAACTGTCTTGCCTATATCGATCTTAACCCGTTGCGGGCCGGCCTTGTTGAGCGCCCTGAAGACTATCGCTGGAATTCACTTGGATATCATCTTCAGACCCACAACAAAGGTCATTTTCTGTCCACCGATTTTGGATTCAAAGAATTTAATGTCAAAAGCCCCAAAGAGCGGATCAGAAGATATCGCCGGTATGTATATGAAGCCGGGGCCATAAACCGTCCGGGCAAGATGCAGGCAAAGGTCATTGATGATAAAGTTGTTGCAAAAGAGCGCAAAAAAGAATTTGAAATCAGCCGTATCAGTCGTTTCAGATATCGCACCCGCTATTTTACGGATTCGGGCATCATCGGATCAAAGGAGTTTGTGTCTGAAAATTACCAACGGTTTAAACATCTATTTTACTCAAAGCACGAAAAAAAGCCCAAACCGATCAAGGGTCTGGAAGGGATGTATTCGTTAAAGCGTCTATCTGAAGTAATATGAAAAACAGGTCGTATCCAGCGGTACAAGCTCGCACCTTACAAACTTTTTGACATATGTTAGCCCAACTGCGTACTCTTCCTTACTTTAAACTCTGAACTTATATTTCAAGCAAGAAGATTTACCTATTGCTCCTATCCTATCAACTCCAGATTCGGCATTTTAAATATTCTCGAATTATTCATAAAGTGCCTGTCCCTTTTTGTCTCTTTCATCAATTTTAATATTTTAACGTAAAATACCTAGTTCAAAAGTAGCAAAAGGGCACCCCTCTCTATTCGAAGAGTGCCCTTTTTGCTCGGAAACGAAGATTAAATCACAGTGACATTTGCAGCGGCAGGACCTTTTTGTCCTTGCTCTATGTCAAAGGAAACTTGGTCGCCTTCATTGAGGGATTTAAAACCGCTTGCGTTGATTGCCGAATGATGAACAAACACATCCGGTCCGTCTTCCTGCTCAATGAATCCAAAACCTTTGCTGTCGTTAAACCATTTAACAGTTCCATTAGTCATAATAGCATTCTCCTTTCATAAAATTTTCAATGTTGCAAACTGGAGGATACCACTTTGACAAATGGGTTGTTCCTTCAGAAAGAAACCATCCCGATTTAATAATGCGGGACTTAATTGATTGTGTGGGACATAACCCTTCTTTAAACCAATAGCAAGCGAATTATTGATTATTTTAGATGGAATATATCAAAGAATCCGAGGCCTGGACCCGGACCCTGATTCGTATGCGGTATGTTGAGGTCTTGCCAACTCTTGGGCGCTTTTCCTCTAATATCTTTTATCTTTGCCTCGATCTCCCTGACGGCCAGGCTGTGGACGAACCGGGACGTTGTTTCGTTGTTGATTTATGAGTTCAATTTTGGTATTTATTCATCATGCCGCGCCAAGCCAGAATTGATACGCTCGGCAGGTGGATGGCGTGCAATAAGGGCGGCTTATAAGGCGGGTATACGCCTGACCAGTGACGAGCGCATTCTTGGCAGCAGCAGTTTCGTGGAGAAGACACTGGCAAGTGCCGGCGAAGATTACGACCGGCGCATGAGGCTGAAAGCTTCCGGCATCGATCTTGAGGTTGTGATGGATGTCGTCTGCGCCCATCTTGGAGTCAACACGGCAGAACTGTCCGGCCCTTCTCGCAGACAGCAGATCTGTCAGGCGCGTGCACTGATAAGCTATTTAGCCGTGCAAAAGCTGAGGATTTCGGGAGCCGACGTGGCCCGACGGATGAACATCGATCGTTCATCGGTCAGCCGAGGCGTGGGACGGGTGCAGGCAGATCCGGCGCTGAAGAATATGAGCAAAGCATTGCTTGACCATCTATACCCGGAAGGTTGAATATACTACCACCAGATAAAACAACAACGAAACAATGTCCCCTTCTCTCTTCTTATCTTCGTGTGGGCATTTCTTTTAATAACGATGGAAAGATCAATAAATATGGAATATCGACCTGGATCTTGAACTTCAAGCGAATCACCCGGTGATATCTCTAAGTGCGGTCAAGGTGTCTTCGGGCTCCGGTCGCTCCGTGTAATCCGGATTGATTTCAGCATAACGGATAATGCCATCTGGGTCTATGATCAGACGGGCGGGCATCGGTAGCGTCCAGGAATCGTCACCGTTGTGTTCGTCTACCTTCAACCCAAACTGCCTGTAAATCTTTATGAGATCCTCAGGCATCTTGTGTTTTATCCCGTACCTTTCAGCGATCTGATTGCCTGGATCGCTCAGAACCTCGAAGGACAGGTTTTTTTCTTCCTTCATGGCCTTGTTGTATTTGACTAATTGGGGAGAAACCGCAACCATAACGGCACCCTTTTCTTTAAACTGCGCAGCTACTTCTCCAAGAGCTTCCAGCTCCAGATTGCAATACGGTCACCATTTGCCCCGGTAAAAGGTCAGCACAACAGGACCATCACCAAGAAGTGTATACAAGCTCACATCCTGATCCGCTGTATTTTTTAAGGTAAAATCGGGCGCTTTATCGCCGACTTTGACGACATGATCCATAATGCCGGAATTTTTCAGATCTTCTGTGGCCCGATGCATGATCTCCTGGGCATCTTGGGGTGCCTTGGTTTTAAAGCCTTCTTTTAGTTTATCGATTTTTTCTTTCAAGCTCATATTGATAGGTTCCTTTCAGATATCATCAAACAGATTTTCATGCCGCGATCATAAGATAGAGGTTAATAATGAATCGTTAGTTTTCAATAAAACCCTTGTCTCAGGTCTGTCCCTCTGTTCGACGGATGCATAAAATGCACCCATGTCAATATGGATTATTTTGCGGATTGGTTGCAATAATTTATAGGGGCTTGAGGTATTACGCCACTATATCACAAAGGATTGTTTTCACTTTTTTTGACGTATGAATCCATTTTTTTCGCAATAAAATCCACAATAAACTTATACTCTTCTTTTCCTGAGCCCTGTACCAGCAATGGATCGCCGAAGGTAATATGGACCGATTTAGCAGGCCGAATTTTTCCAAAGTCTTTGAACTTACGGCCATTTCCCCAGGCATCGGTTTTCAGAGCAACCGGTATAACCGGTACCTTGCCACGTTTTGCGAGTTTAACCCCCAGAGAATTAAACTGTTGGGGATCAAAATGGATACTGCGCGTCGTTTGCGGGAAAATGATGACGGATATATTGGCGTTTAACCGGTTTTGTCCCTCTTCCAGAACGGTCCTGAGATCCTGCCGTGGATTGGCGCGACCCACGACAATCGGGTTACGGTTTCGCATGACATGTTTGAAAAATGGAAAAGACAGGAGGCTTTCTTTGACCACAAAAGTGACATCACGGTATGGTTGAATCAGGCAGGGCAGGACAAATGTCTCCAAAATACTCATGTGATTGCTGACAAATACGCAGGCAGATTCGAGTTTTCGGGGAATAGCCAGGTTTTGAAGCTCGAAACGTCCCCCAACGAACTCGAGGGCCTTTACGGTATTTAAACTGCTTTGAATCCAGCGATCATTCGTATAAGCTCCTTTTTTACACAACCGGGAGGCTTTCAGGACAATCATAAGTATTTTGGCATAGAATACCGGGGTGGGATTGCTGCGGGCAAACCAGGGCGCCGGCTGTTTAGGAGAATGATAAGCATTATGAGTCGTTAAATAATTCAGGGTAAAACCTCATTGCATTGCTGCTATCACCGAGTTGGAACTTGATCTCCATTCTAAACAAAAAGACCGGAAATTACATCCGGTCTTTTTTTTTATCTATCACCAAAAGCATTTTTTGTCAGCAGCAACTTTCAAATCGGCAATTCGACATGTCCGGGCCGTCACAGCAGTATGTTCCGACAACACAACCGCAACCGTCTACGACATGATAACAGCAGGATTTTGCTGCAGACTTATCGCTTTTTTTCTTTTTATCTTTTTTGCTCATGCTATCACCTCCTCATTATTCCGCATCTTTTTCCTGTATTTACCGGATAAATGTTTTATACATGACCGCCAAACACACCGGGCTGTTCTTTCCTGGAATTCGCCCATGGAACATTCGGGTAAGACTCGGGAGAATCAAAAGGCTCATCGTTTATTTTGGCCTGGCGTTCTTCTTCGCCCTCTCTAACGCGGTTTTCACATTCTCCTTCACACTTTCCGCTACGGTCTCTTTCAAGTATTTCAGTCATTGGAAAACCTCCTCGCTTTAAAGATTTTTCCTATCTATCAATTTTGATATCGATCATCTATTAACAGATATAATTTAATGTTTGCATTGGTCAGCCAATGTCAAGTAAATGATGAATCGTTAATTGTCAATAAAACCCTTGTCTAATGCAGTATAGTTTGGATTCATACCTACCACACCAACCCGGACAAGCCGGAATTGACTATTGAATTTTGAGCAAAGTTGGGGATTGCGTATCACTAATATACCATCTTGGAACTCCGGCGGATCCGGGTCCAGTATGATCATATCAAGCGGTTCACCCTTAAAAGCCAATTTAAGGACTTGGCGGGCATTTTCCGCCAACCGGGTCCGATAGCCGGCCGCGGTCATCTCACGTTGCAAAAACGTCCTGACATGCGGATTTCGATCAGCAATTAGTAGAGTAAAGTTCGTTTTCACCGGTTTGCACCCGCCCCCTTATTAATAGATATAGAGCAAGCTTTGTGCCATGTCAGGAAATGACGCTGTGTGCTATTAACCAATTGGAAAGAAAGGCAATTTTTAATATAAGCAAACAAATTAAATCTAAAAGGAGGGGTCGAGTGTCGATTTTTTTTACAAGGTGTAAAAGAGATGCGGTATTTTTCGAAGTTAGAAAAAAACGACCTCAGCGCCTTAAATTCAAAAATAGCAAAATGACACACAACTGACGCCTAAATTTGATTTCATATAAGAATAAATGGTAAAACTTTTCCGGAACATAAAAGATATCGACTTGACTGATTGCCGAATTGAATTGTATCTTCTTGTATATATGTGTGGACTTTTATCGGAGGAAAGAGAAAATGGTTTTCGCGGTATCCGGTGTTGAAGTTAACCCGATAGTTCCTTTTGCAGTGGCCTTGATTGTCTCATTTTTCACGTCAATGGGCGGTGTGTCCGGTGCATTTCTGCTGCTTCCCTTTCAGGTCAGTTTTTTAAACTATACCGCACCGTCGGTAAGCGCTACCAACCATGTTTTCAACATCATTGCAATTCCCAGTGGCGTTTATCGTTACATCAAAGAGGGGCGAATGCTCTGGCCCCTGACATGGGCCGTAATTATCGGCACTTTACCGGGGGTTTTTATCGGCGCCTGGATTCGAATTGTGTATCTGCCGAACCCCAAAGACTTCAAGCTTTTTGTCGGCATCGTTCTTCTTTATATTGGGTGGCGCCTTTTAAAGGATACCGTCACGCGCAATGACAAAAACAAAGAAAAAAATGCCGCTGCCTCAGTTGGTGCTTCCCATACCGTGCAGGTAACCGTTGCCAACTTGCGCAAAGTAGAATTTGAGTACGACGGCGAGACATTTAGCTTCTCCACCCCGGTAGTCTATGCCGTCTGTTTTTTAGTGGGTATCGCAGGGGGTATCTACGGGATCGGCGGAGGATCGATTGTGGCGCCTTTTTTTGTGGCCATTATCGGTCTGCCGGTTTATGCAATCGCCGGTGCAGCTTTGATGGGGACGCTGGTGACCTCCGTAGCCGGGGTATTTTTCTTTCACATCCTGGCTCAATTTTACTCTGATCTATCCGTAGCCCCGGATTGGCATTTAGGTCTTCTCTTTGGTTTAGGCGGGATTATCGGCATGTATCTGGGTGCCCGAACTCAGAAATACGTTCCCGCAAGATTAATCAAAGGCATGCTGTGCGTCTGCGTGTTGTTTGTAGCAGGCAAATATATCCTTGGGTTTATTTTATAAGTGGACACTTCATGTTTTAACAATCGTAACATTCTGAAATTATTACCATAATTTAAATAGTCAACCATTCAACCAGTAAACTATTCAACGAGGTCTGTAAACACGCCCCATACCATATAACTTTACTTCTTATAGGCTGAGTCGTGATCCGGATGAAGCGAAATGAAACGCAGGTAATCATTCTCAATGGAGAGGATGGCCCTGAAAGAGCGCGTGATTCGTACAGAGTAGATGGGGTTGCCTTTGCGGGTTTTCGTGCTTTTTAAGTGTTCCAGGTTAAGCCCTGGGGAACGTCTAAACTGATCGAAGTCCATTCTTGACAAGGTCCTAAAGGTCTTGATTAAGGCATAGAGTTCATTCTTTTCCAGCTTGAAAAGATCTTTTTGGAAATCCGGAAAGTTTAGGTCAATCTTCAAAATTTTCCTCCAGATCAGAGAGGTCCGTTTCTGATGGCTTATTATTCGCTTCCCAACGGTCGAAGGCCTTTATTCGGTCATGAAAGGCCTTGTTTTTAAGAAGCTTCATTTCAAATTCACTAATTATCTCAACCGGTTCCAAAACAACTGTGCCATCAGGATACTCATCAACCCGAACTTTTTTGCCGGCATACTTTTTACCGATAGAGATTTGCCCCTGCTTATTAACCTGCTTAACGTTCAGCATAGCCATGTACTATCACCTCCTATTTATTAAAATAACGTTTTATTAATATATTATTTTAATAAAAAGGTAAAGAAAAAAACATAATCAAACGTCTTCAGGAATTTTGTGCCGCCGGCCATCCCGGCATGATTGCTGATCTTCTTTGTAACGGTCAGGCTTTTTCTGGGAATGTAATGTGAGTATCAATAAGATATTTCATGAACGAAGAAGTTCCTCGTCACTCATCTGAAAATCATCTTTTATCGTGCACTGTGCTTTTCCTTTTATTTCGGAAGTATTCTGATCCGAGGCCATCGCGTCTTCTGAAAGTTCGCTTGAAAATATACACAACCCGGCGATTTTTCTTTCCTTGTAAGGACCTTCGATTTGAATACTCTCCTGACCGAGCATCCAGATATCAGGAATAATTTCGGCAACGATTTGGCCCCGGTAAAACACCCTCACCACCGACGTCAGGGACACCACCACCACTACTGATCGGGTTGCCCGGGTTAATGCTGCCGCTGCCATATGGCGGGCACCCAGTCCCAGTGGTAAATTGATCCCGGCAGCATCAGCGCTGATGTAACGTGCAGCCGAGAGGATTATTCCATCGGATGAGATAATAAAAGCGCCATCCAGTTGCGCCAGTTCTTTAGCGGTTTTCCGCATATTGGAATCATCGATTTTTTTAACCTCAAGGGGGTGCCCTTGCAGCGGATCTAAAATTAAAGGCTTTGATTGCTTCAGTGCTGCCTCTTCATCACCGACAACGAACATAGTGCCGATTTTATGTCCCTCCCGTCCTTCCCGGGCAAGTTCCACCGCCAGTTGGATCGTGTGCTCCAGCACCCAGGACTCGCAATCGGGGGTGAGTTTTTTAAAGATGGTTTCAAACATGGGTTTTCCTCCCAAATGACCTTTTATAATTTTGCTGCAAGGTATAGCGGGTAGTTCTGAAGCACGCTGCCTTTAGTCCTGTATAGTGGTTTTGCGGAAATTTTTACAGCTCTTTTAGGCGAGTATTTCAGTATATACTGCCGCAGACTTTTTGCTTGGGTTCGAGTGCCTGATTTAACCTCCACCGGCACGAGCGCATCGTTAATAACTCTGAGAAACTCAATTTCTGAAGCTCCCTGGGTCCACGAATACAGTTTTGAAACACCTGAAGCAGTAAATTCCTGGGCAACAAAGTTCTCCGCAAAATACCCTTTTGCAGTGCCATAATCCTGTGAATAAATCAGATTGACCGGCAGATCCAGCATACATCCGAGCAGCCCTATATCAAACAGTAACAGCTTAAACATGTTATTTCTGCAAAATGATTCAAGCGGTATTTCCGCCTTCTTGCATACCTTTACTTTTATAATCAGTCCGGCCTTTTCCAGCCAGTCGATGGGGCCCTGCAATTCTGCATAGCCCTTCTTTCTCGGAATTACACCTTTAAATCTGTATCTTCTGACAGATCCTTCAATGTTTGTGGAAAGCTGCACAGGAACATTTTCAAAAACTGATACGATATGCATTGAATTGGTTTTGCCTGAATGTTTCGCGAAGTCATTATTGTAACCCTCAATCAGTTTTTTCTGAACGTCCCGCGCCCTTTTCATTGCTTCAGCAGGATCATCCCTGTATGTCAAATAGGTTGAAACAACATGCGGCATCCCACCGGTGACATAATACTCCCGCAGATAACCCCACAATTTCTGGTGGACTATTTCAGAGTGGGTATCAACACTGTCCGAATGCTGATACAACTCCAGTGCTATTGCATCATTGAAAGCCATCAGAAATTCTTCAAAATTCATTGGATAAAGATTTAATAGATCAACCTTGCCCACCGGAAATGATCCTGTTGACAACTTAATCCCGATTAATGAGCCGGCACAGCAAAGAGCCAGTTGAGGCATTTTCTCAGAAAAATATTTCAATGAGGTTAATGCCCCGGGGCATTCTTGGATTTCATCAAATATCACGAGATCTTTGTCGATATTTATACTTTTGCCGGAATGAATGGATAATTCCGTTATTATTCTTTCAGGGTTTAAATCGCTTTCGAATGCCGCCGACAATTTTTTATCTTGCTCAAAATTAAAAATATGGTGATCAGGAAACTCATTTTCACCAAATTCCTGAAGAATATAACTTTTTCCGACTTGGCGTGCGCCTTTCAACAGGAGAGGAAACCGTCCTGGAGAGTCCTTCCATTTAAGAAGATTTGTAAAATTTTTTCTTTTCATGGTGATATCATATGTCAAATTCTAAATTTATCAACTAATTTTTCGCAGAACTGCGAATTATTAGTACGACTTTTTCTTAAATTTCATATTTTATATGATCACTTTTTCAATACCTTTCTTTTCCAAAAGCAGGAATTAGGAGATGAATAGCTGAGGAAAACAGATTTGAAGTTTGTTCGGAAGGCAATTGACCAGTTAATGTTCAGAAGATTTGGATAAGCTTCATTTTGTTGCTTGGAAGTCCCTTATGAGGTATTGTGTGAAAAGAATCCAGTCCCAGCGGGCGTGGATATCTATTTTAAATTGAATGGGGACGCTAACTGATGGCAGAAAAGACTGAACGCCGATATCCTATCCTCACACTCTTGCGGAGTTTCTTTCGAAAGCTGAAAGAAGCATTAAGCGACTTGTTACCTATCATTGTGGTCATTACCGTCTTTCAGCTCGCCATACTCCGGCAGCCATTTCCGGATCTCCTTGAGGTGCTTATGGGCGTGGCCTTTGTGGTAATCGGCCTCATGCTGTTTGTCCAGGGCCTTGAGATGGGACTGTTCCCCATCGGGGAGGCCCTGGCCGTGGCATTTGCTCGGAAAGGAAGTCTGGGCTGGTTATTGATCTTTGGATTCGGCCTGGGGTTTTCAACCACCGTGGCCGAGCCAGCCCTGATTGCCATCACCCGGGAAGCTGCTGAAGTGGCGGCTCAAGGGGACATTATTGCATCCGGCGAAAGCGCCCGGGCGTCCTATGCGCTGGGCCTGCGTCTCACGGTGGCGGTTTCCGTGGGGCTGGCTATTACTATCGGCATAGTACGTATTCTGCGCGGCTGGCCCGTTCATTATCTGATTATCACCGGTTATATGATTGTCGTTCTGATGACGCTGATAGCCCCTGAGGAAATTGTGGGGATTGCCTATGACTCCGGAGGCGTGACCACTTCCACGGTAACGGTGCCCCTGGTCACCGCCCTGGGAGTCGGCCTTGCTTCCTCTATTCGGGGCCGTAACCCCATGGTGGACGGCTTTGGCATGATTGCTTTGGCCTCACTGTTTCCCATGATTTTTGTTATGGGTTTTGGTATGATCGTTTTCGGCGTTAAAGTCGCCTGGTAGTGCCCCGTCTCATAAATTCTGTATTCCAAATTGGCAAAACGAAATGTCGTTAAAGTGGTTACATTTAATCCACTTATCAGAGACGGGGAAATTCTAAGTTTTTGATGTAGTCCCTATGAGTTGTGAACATGTCAAATTGCCAGAATCGAATACATAACTTTTGAGAGATCGCAGTAGTATGTTGCTTGAAATCGTACAGACTTTCGTGGCGACCTGCAGGGATGTTTTTCCAGTTTTGGCCCTGATAGTAGGTTTCCAGTTCATCATACTGCGCCAGTCTATCCCCAACTTGCGCCAGGTAGTTGTGGGCTTCGGTTTTGTGCTGATAGGGCTGACACTGTTTCTGGTGGGATTGGAGAAAGCGCTTTTTCCGTTGGGAAAAATCATGGCGATGCAACTCTCGGCTCCGGAGTTTGTCTTCGGAACAAAGATAGTGCCTGATAATCCGGAATGGTGGGCTTACAGCTGGGTTTACATATTTGCCGCCCTGATCGGTTTTGCCACCACCATAGCCGAACCGGCCCTCATTGCGGTTGCTTATAAGGCCTATCATGTATCCGGAGGCACCATCAGCCAGTGGGGGTTGCGGCTGGTCGTGGCCTTTGGGGTTGCGATCGGGATTGCGCTGGGGACATTCCGGATTATTACCGGGACCCCCTTTTTTTGTATATTGCTGCAGGATACATTATCGTGGTGATCCAAACCATCTTTGCACCAAAAGCCATCATACCCCTGGCCTACGATTCCGGAGGGGTAACCACGTCTACCGTGACCGTCCCGTTGGTCGCGGCCCTGGGGCTGGGTCTTTCGGCAACCATACCGGGACGTAACCCGGCCTTAGACGGCTTTGGTTTGATCGCCTTTGCCAGCCTGTTTCCAATAATAACAGTGATGGGTTATGCCCAGTTTACCCAGTGGTGGACAGGTGTACGTCGAAAATTCACTAAGGAGAGATAGCATGAGATTCAAATTAATCATTGCGACCGTTAAAACCGATGTGACCGATAGCATCGTGGATGCCGCCAAGGCGGCCGGCGCCACCGGCGCCACGGTCACCCCCTCGCGCGGTACGGGCATTAACGAGGCCAAGACCTTTTTTGGCCTGACCCTTGAAGCACCGACAGATTTGGTCATGTTCCTGTTGGAGGAACACCGGGTGGAAGCGGTTATGAAAGCGATTTGCAAAGCCGGCAGTTTCGAAAAGCCCGGCACCGGGATCGCTTTCGTATTACCGGTAGACCAGGTGGCCGGTCTGGAGAGCCAGATGGAACGTTTCAAAGAAGAGGTTCGAGGAGAGTACTTTTAAATCTCGGAATTCGGAGACTGGGATTCGGATTTCAGGATAGGCGAATCTTCAGAAACATGCTCGACAGGAAAATCCTGTAGACGGGCAGAAAGGACACAAAAAGATGCCAGTCAAAACCCCAATTGTTCAAGCCAAAGATATCATGCGGCGAAATGTGGTAACCATAGATGGTATGGCCACAGTCCGGGAGGTCATCGCGAAGATGCGATCCGAAAATGTCACGGCCTTGATTGTGGACAAACGCGATCCGAGCGACGCCTGGGGCATTGTTACCGTCCCGGATCTGGTGCGGGAAGTCATAGCTCCCGGGCGTTCCCCGGATGATACCAACGTCTACGAAATCATGACAAACCGGTCATTACGGTGCCACCCGA
>PVMK01119161.1_pt1 | contig 14540 bp, 13 predicted proteins | sample 1853481 | NCBI WGS metagenome assembly PVMK01 (sample SAMN08533507, study PRJNA380276) | Marine sediment metagenome, whole genome shotgun sequencing project. | reverse complement strand
TTCTATATGTCCATTAAAACCTTTGGTTTAGGGGAATTTAGAAAAGCAATTTCATATAATATTAGTTTAGCAGAAGAGGTTGAAGATTGTTTAAGAAACAGTCCTTATTGGGAAGTAATATCGCCAGCAACATTGGCAGTGATTAATTTTAGATACAACCCAATTGGTGAAAATCTAAATGAAAAAAAATTAGATGCCTTGAATCAATATATTTCTGAACAAGTAGTAGCCAGTCAAAAAGCATTGCTGGTGACAACCATTTTACATGGACAAACGGTTTTAAGAATGTGTTTAATAAATCCAAGGACAACTTTAGAGGATGTAAAAGAAACTTTTGCATTGTGTAATGAAATAGCCAATACACAAAAACCATTTTAATGCAATGTCATTCAGATCCGCCATAAGTAGAGAAGAATCTTTAAAAATTTAACTAGAATAAATTGACAACCAAAATAGATGTAATAATAATTGGTGGTGGAGCTGCAGGTTTTTTTACTGCGATTAATCTTGCTGAAAATAACCCTAATTTAAAAATCGTCATATTGGAAAGGGGAAGTGAAGTCACTCACCAAAGTAAAAGTATCTGGAGGAGGAAGATGTAATGTAACTCATGCCGAATTTAATCCAAAAGAACTTGTTCAAAATTATCCAAGAGGTGAAAAAGAATTGTTAGGCCCTTTTCATACATTTATGACAGGGGATACTGTAGAATGGTTTGAGAAAAGAGGAATTCCTTTAAAAATTGAAGAAGATGGCAGAATGTTTCCCGAGAGTAATTCATCACAAACCATAATTGATTGTTTCGTAAATGAAACAAGGAGATTAGGTGTTGAGGTGTTAAAATATCATTCGGTTAAAAAGATTCAAAAGGTAAATGAAACTTGGAAAGTTGAAACCGAAAAAGGAAGTTTTATTTCAGAAAAACTGGTAATTACAACTGGAAGTAATCCTAAGATATGGAATTTAGTTAGAGAACTAGGACATAAGATTGTCCCCCCCGTTCCATCTTTGTTTACTTTCAATATTCAGGATGATCGTATAAAAGATATACCCGGAATTGCAATTCAGGCATCTGTGAAAGTTATAGCAGATAACATTAAATTGAAATCTGAAGGAGCCTTACTTATCACACATTGGGGTATAAGCGGTCCTGCTATTTTAAAACTTTCAGCCTGGGGAGCCAGAGATCTGGAAAAAGTGAATTATCAATTTAAAATAAAAGTGAATTGGTTGCTCGATATTTCAACTGAAGAAGCCTTCGAAAACTTAAAAGAAGTAAAAGAAACAAACAGCAAACAATCTCTTATTAAATATGCCCAATTTGGAGTTCCAAAACGATTGTGGCAGAGTTTGGTGATTGCTTCGGGTATTGATGAAGTTCAAAAATGGGCAGAAACTACCAATAAACAGTTATTAGAATTATCCGATCAACTAACACAATCTGTTTTTCTGGTAATTGGGAAAAGCACTTTTAAAGAAGAATTTGTAACAGCCGGAGGAGTAGATTTAAGAGAAATCAACTTCAAACATTTTGAAAGTAAGGTTCATAAAAACTTGTATTTTGCTGGAGAAGTATTGAATATTGATGCCCTTACAGGTGGTTTCAATTTTCAAAATGCCTGGACAGGAGGGTTTATTGTTGCTAAAAGTATAACAGAATGAAAACCTACATCGCATTAATTCGAGGAATCAACGTCTCAGGTCATAAAAAGATTTTGATGGCTGACCTTAGACAATTGTTTGAAAATTTGGGTTTTCAAGAAGTACAAACTTATATCCAGAGTGGGAATGTGGTCTTTCACTCCTCCGCTAAAGCTATGGACTGTGAAGCATTAATTTTTGAAGCCATAAAAACTCAAAACGGATGGGAAGTTCCTGTTTTGGTAAAAACAGCTCCTGAAATTAAAAGCATCCTTGATAATTGTCCATTTTCCGAAGAAATAAAGGAGAAGAGTTATTTTGTCTTGCTTCAATCCATACCATCTTCTGAAAATGTATCCATAACCAATAGTATTTCCTATCCAAATGAAGAGTTTGTAATCACTAAATCTTGTGTTTATTTGTACAGTGAACTTGGTGCAGCTAAAGCTAAATTAAGTACTAATTTCTTTGAACGAAAATTAAAAGTGAATGCAACTGCCAGAAATTATAGAACAATGAATAAACTTTTGGAGATTGCAGGATAGGAATATGTGATTTAAACTATCTTTGAAAGAAGAAAACACCATGACGGAATTCTTATTCATTCCAAAAAAATATTCAAATTCCCCAAAAAAAGGAAGTGTAACCTGGCAATCCCCTAGTAATATTGCATTGGTAAAATACTGGGGAAAACATGGAGAACAATTACCGAAAAACCCTTCTATTAGTTTTACCTTGGATAGTTGTAAAACGACCACGGAATTAAAATTTCAGATCAAGGAAAATCCCTCAGAAACTTTTGATTTTGAAGTTTATTTTGAAGGAAAAATTTCAGAAGACTTTAAACCAAAAATTGAAACATTTTTTAATAGGGTAGAAAAATACTTGCCATTCCTGAATGAATACAAATTCGAAATTCATACCTCCAACAACTTTCCACATAGTAGCGGAATTGCATCATCAGCAAGTGGAATGAGTGCTTTGGCACTTTGTTTGGTTGATATGGAAAAGCAAATACTCGCATCGACTCCACTCAGCGACCAAGTTCAGCGGTCACTGAGCGGAGCCGAAGTGAAAAAAGCCTCCTTCCTAGCAAGACTTGGTTCAGGTTCCGCATGCAGAAGTATAGAAGGTGATCTAGTGGTTTGGGGGGAACATTCAGAAATTGATGGAAGCTCCAATTTTTTTGGAATTAAATATCCATATCAAGTTCACGAAAATTTCAGTAACTATCAAGATACTATATTGTTGGTAGATAAAGGAGAGAAACAGGTGAGTAGTTCAGTGGGTCATAATTTAATGCACGATCATCCTTTTTCAGAAGAGCGTTTTAAGCAAGCCATTGGTAATCTTTCCAAATTAATTGCTGTTTTTGAAAGTGGAAATCTTTCAGATTTTATTAAAATCGTGGAAAGTGAAGCATTAACACTTCACGCTATGATGATGACTTCTTTACCGTATTTTATATTAATGAAACCCAATACTTTGGAAATTATTAATAGAATTTGGAAATATAGAAGAGAAACGGGAAGTAATATTTGCTTTACTTTGGATGCTGGTGCCAATGTGCACGTGCTTTATTCCGAAAATGAAAAAAAGATTGTTTTAGAATTTATTAAAAATGAGTTAGTTGCATATTGTCAAAACGAAAAGTATATTTGTGACCAAATTGGTTTTGGTGCAAAAAAAATGTAATTTTAACACTCCAAACACAAACCTACATGTACGGACCCTTATTTTACTCAAAAATATTACTCTTCGGAGAGTACGGAATTATTAAAGACTCTAAAGGTTTATCAATTCCTTATAATTTTTATAATGGTGCTCTTAAAATTGATACTCATCAGACTGTTTCAACTCATAAATCAACTCAAAATCTAAAACGCTTTTCGGTATATCTTGAAAAATTACAAAATGAGAAGCCAGAGTTGGTCTCATTTGACTTAGATTCATTAAAAGCTGATGTGGAAAAAGGATTATATTTTGATTCTAGTATACCACAAGGATATGGGGTTGGAAGTAGTGGAGCATTAGTAGCAGCTATTTACGATAAGTATGCGGACAATAAAATCACAATACTTGAAAATCTAACTCGTGATAAATTATTAAACCTGAAAGCAATTTTTGCTGAAATGGAATCTTTTTTCCACGGAAAATCTTCAGGATTAGACCCCTTGAACAGTTACTTAAGTTTGCCCATTCTTATTAATTCTAAAGATAATATTGAACCAGCAGGAATTCCTTCTCAGCCTCAAAATGCAAAAGGAGCTGTGTTTCTTTTAGATAGTGGTACCTCAGGAGAAACTGCACCTATGGTTCAAATCTTTATGGAGAATATGAAGCAAGAGGGATTTAGAAATATGCTAAAGAATCAGTTTGTAAAGCACACAGACGCTTGTGTTGAAGATTTTTTAAAAGGTGATGTAAAATCTCTTTTTAGAAATATTAAGCAACTATCAAATGTAGTATTTGATAATTTTAAACCCATGATTCCAAAAGAATTTCATACACTATGGAAAAAAGGAATTGAATCAAATACTTATTATTTAAAACTTTGTGGTTCTGGTGGTGGAGGATATATGTTGGGTTTTACTGAAGATATTGCAAAGGCACGTAAAGCACTAAAAAAATATAAGCTGGAAGTAGTTTATAATTTTTAGATAATACTTCTTTTGGGGATAAGTCACAAGCTAACTTCATATTAGCCTATGTTAAGCAGAAAACAAAAATACTTTTTTCTTAAGTTTTTCAGTTTGTTTTCTATTGTTAGAGGTTATAATGTTTTAGTGATTGTTGTTGCACAATATCTTACTTCAATATATATATTAGCCCCTCAGCTTCCCGTTAAAGAAGTTCTTTTTGATGTAAACTTGTTGCTATTAGTACTAGCTTCATCATCTGCCATTGCTGCTGGTTATATTATCAATAGTTTTTATGATAGTGAAAAAGATCTTATAAACCGCCCTCGTAAAACGATGTTAGATAGGTTAGTCAGTCAAAGAACTAAGCTAACATCATATTTTGTACTTAATTTTATTTCGGTAATTTTTGCCAGTTACGTGTCGTTTAAAGCAGTAGTTTTTTTCTCACTTTATATTTTTGGGATCTGGTTCTATTCACATAAACTTAAAAAATATCCATTTGTTGGTAATTTTGTAGCGGCAACCTTAGCTGTAATCCCATTTTTTGCAGTATTTATTTATTATAAAAACTTCGATTTAGTCATATTTGTTCACGCAACATTCTTGTTCATCATTATTTCTATGCGTGAATTGGTTAAAGATTTGGAAAATCTAAAAGGAGATCTTGCTCAGAATTATCGTACAATTCCTGTGGTTTATGGGGAGAATGTTTCGAAAAAAATGCTTACAGTTTTAAGCATTATTACATTGATTCCAAGTTATTTGCTAATTACTAAGTTTGATATTGGCTATATGAATTATTTCTTCTTCGGAAGTATTTTAGCATTACTAATCTTTATTATCGCATTGTGGAAATCAAACAGGAAAATTCATTATATACTACTCCATAACATTCTAAAATTTATTATTATTGTTGGTGTTATTAGTATTGCTCTTATAAAACCAGCCCTATTAATAAATCGATTTTTCTGAAATAATTGATTTCTAATTAACTTGAAACTTGCTATTTAAACTTCGTAATTCTAAAAACATAAATCGTAATTATTACTTTATCTTTGCAAAATAATTAATTAAAGCAATTCTCAATATTTTGGGAAAAGAATATGAACAGGCAGCAAGGGAATCATAGAAAACCAAAATCTTCTGGACAAGGAAAAAATAAGAATCAGCACAAAAAAGATTCACGAAATAATCCTCATGAAAAGAAGTCTCAAAACAAACCTAAAGATCCTTCCGATGGAATTAGATTAAACAAGTATATTTCTAATTCAGGAATATGTTCACGCAGAGAAGCGGATTTATATATAAAGGTTGGTAGTGTTTCAGTAAACGGAAAGATCATCAATGAGATGGGCTATAAGGTGAAACTAACCGATGAGATTAAATTCGATGGTAGAAGGATCAACCCAGAGCCAAAGGCCTATGTTGTATTGAATAAACCAAAAGGATTTGCAACTACCACTAGTGAACATAAAGGGAATACGGTTATGGATCTGGTTGCCAATGCTACAAAATTTAGTATTCAGCCTATAGGCAGATTAGGGCGTAATGCCACGGGATTATTATTGTTTACCAATGACGATGATTTTATGCAAAAATTTACCCAAAAAGGCGTATCTCGTTTGTTTCATGTAGAGCTTGATAAAAATTTAAAGTCAGAAGATCTCCAGAAAATTCAAGAGGGTTTAAAAATTGACAAAAAAACTATTGAGGTTGAAGATGTGAGCTATGTTCAAAATTCTCCCAAAAAAGAAATCGGTTTAAAAATTAAACATATCGGTAACAGTGTGATTCGAAATATTTTCGATCATTTGGGTTACAATGTGGTAAAAGTGGATTGTGTCACCATTGGACCCCTTACCAAAAAAGACCTCCCTCGCGGACGCTGGAGACATCTCACCGAACAAGAAATGAATACTATTAGTATGTTGTAATTTGATTATTCATTAACCAACACTTTATTTTTTCTAGGTAAAAACTCCCAAATAGCAAATCCTATTACTACCAAATATTCAATTGCAATTAACCATAAATTTTCAGAAAATCCTTCTATTCCATAAGCAGAATAACTTAACATTACCAATAGACTCCAAACGACTGGAAATTTATATTTTGTGAATATTGAAAGCAATAGAGGGGTTGCTAAATACCACGGATGAACGGTTGTAGAAAGCAAATAGTAACTTGATATTCCAAACAACATAACAGTGATAAGCTGTTTTGTGGATCTATTTTTTCTGAAAAAAGTCAGGATCAATAAAATTAGAATAACAATTAAAGGAAGGACTCTTCCTGCTGTTTCAATAATATTCCACCCAACAACTTTAAAACCTATCCACCTAATGATATAATAGATACTGGCATTAAACTCGAAATGTTGAAACCAAAGCCCTATAGTTTCAGCGAAATTGAATACAAATTGATTTGTGTAAAAAGGAAAAAAGGATATAATTACAGTTCCAAGTACTATACTATAAAAACTGATGAGTTTTAGAACTCCTTTTTTTTCAATACTTGAAAACCATTGATAAAACAAGGGCAGAAATAATAAGGGAATCAGTTTTACGGATACTGAAATGCCTAAAAGTAGAGCTGCCCACATCCACTTTTTTTGGTGAAGAAGATATAAAGACCAAATTAAAAAGAATAGCATCACAGTTTCAAAATGTAGGTTTCCGGTTAACTCAATAATGATAAATGGGTTGAGAAAATACCAGAATATTTTATGAGGATCTTGTCCTAAACTCTTTAATAGTTTTCTTCCGAAGTAAAGAATTCCAATATCTGCCAGAATAATTATTATCCGCATTATCATTACAGAACTTAAAATACTCTTTCCAGCAAATAATGCTGCGATGGCAAAGCACAACTGATTAACTGGAGGGTAGTTGCTGTAGTGACTTCCGTTAAGAACTCCCATTCCATCATAAAGCTCTTGAGCTTGATTTATTGTCATTTCAAGAATTAGTGAGGAATCTCCAAGTAAACTTTCGGGGGTAAACAAATAAGGATTAATACCTTGAATAATCAATCTTCCGTCCCAAATAAATCGATAAAAATCTTGTGATAGATTAGGTAGGAGTCCAATAAAAATAAGCCTAAAGAGTATCCCAATACCAGACAATACCCAAAATCTCCCTCTATTTGCTTGTATAATTTTATAGGAAAGAAAAAATAAAGCCCCGTATATCATAATGAGCTTAATAAAATTACTTCGGTCAAGATCAAATGCAAAACTCCCATAAAAGAGTATGATTACTAAAACTTGTAGTATGACTATTTTATAGGAACTGATTCTATTAAAGAAAATATACTTGGTCAATTCGAGTGATTTTATATGCACTAGCAATTTTGAAAAATTATTGAGAAGCAAGTTAACAATATTGCCTTAATTTATTTCTCGATACTTTTATTTTCAATAAAAACTCGAATGGATGATTAAACTATTGCCACTCAGCAATAAAAAGATTGGTATCGTGACCACCACCATTATTTCTGTTAGATGAAAATATTAAGTGTTTCCCATCATTTGAAAATACAGGGAAGGCATCAAAAGTCTCTCCATGAGTAATTCTTTCTAGATTTTTACCATCGGTATCAATCATATATAAATTGAAAGGGAAGCCTCTTTCAGCTTCAAAATTGGAAGAGAATAATATTTTATCACCAGAAGGTAAAAAGAAAGGACTCCAGTTTGCATTTCCCAGATTGGTAAGTTGACGTAAATTACTTCCGTCTGCGTCACAAATGTAGAGCTCCATATTAGTAGGCTCTACCAACCCCTGGTTCAAAAGGTCTTTATATTTCTTAATTTCTTCTTCGGTTTTTGGTCTTGAAGATCGAAAAATTAATTGGGTTCCATCTGGCGAAAAGAATGCCCCTCCATCGTATCCTAACTCATTCGTAATTTGTTTTACATTACTTCCGTCAAGATTCATGGTATAAAGTTCAAGATCACCGCTTCGAGTTGATGTAAAAACAATTTTATCTCCTTTAGGTGAAACCGTTGCTTCTGCGTCATAACCTGGCTCATCTGTTAATTGTCCTGTAATATTTCCTTCTAGATCGGCTACAAAAATGTCAAATGACTCATATACGGGCCAGACATATCTTCCATTTTTTCTAAGAGGAACTTCTGGACAATTATCATCTACTAAATGAGTGGATGCATAAACGAAATGTTTATTATCAGGCAAGAAATAGGCACAGGTAGTTCTCCCTTTTCCCGTACTTATCATAGGAGGTTTCTTTCCTTTAAAGGTTTCGTCTGCATTCATTAAAAACATTTGGTCGCACTCCAATCCCCAATCTTTAAAGTTTGATTGAAAAACAATTTGTTTATCATCAAAACTCCAATAAGCTTCGGCGTTATCACCTCCAAAAGTAACTTGACGCATACTTTTAAAATGTATCTCTTCAGGAAAGATTAAAGAATCATTTTTAATTTCTTCTGAAGTAGTTGTAGTAGTTGATTCTTCAGCAGTTATTTTTTTTGTTTGATTTTCTTTACAAGAAAGAACAAATAAAATTAGTAATAAAATTGGGATGCGTTTCATATTTAGAGTAATTTTGCACAAAAATAACGAATTAGTATCGTTGTAAGTAGCGATTCTAATTAAATAATAACAAAAATCACAAAAAAAATAACGATGAAAGTAATTAATTTAATATTAATCGCACTATTATTTGTTTCCTGTAAAAATGAAATGCCAGTTGAAGTCTCTATGCAAGAAGACGTTAATTTATTAGCTTCAGATAGCCTGAAAGGTCGTAGAACGGGTACCGAATACGAATTAATGGCTGCAAATTATTTAGCTGAACGTTTTGAAAATTTAGGCTTGGAACCTAAGGGTGCAAATGGATATTTTCAAAAGTTTACATTTAAAGATAAAACAAATCCTCATGATGATATTGCATATGTAAGAGAAGCTGGAGATAGTACTACTACTGCAACAAATGTGATTGGTTATATGAATAATAATGCTGAAACTACTGTTGTGATTGGAGCGCATTATGATCACTTAGGAATGGGTGGTGAAGGTTCCTTACACAGAGGTAAAGAAAATGAAATTCATAATGGAGCAGATGATAATGCCAGTGGTGTGGCGGTGATGCTTAATCTTATAAAGGATCTACAAGGAAAAAACACTAATAATAACTATTTGTTTATTTCATTTTCCGGTGAAGAAATAGGCCTATTAGGTTCTAATTATTATGTAAAGAATCCTACTATCGATCTTGAAAAAGTAAATTATATGTTTAATATGGATATGGTGGGACGTCTAAATGAAGAAAGAGCTATCGCTGTTTATGGGGTAGGTACTTCGCCTATATTTAGTCAGACTATATTTGCTAATAATAAGGATTTTAAAATTACCGAAAAAGAATCTGGTGTTGGACCAAGTGACCATACTTCATTTTATTTGGGAGATATGCCGGTATTACATTTTTTTACTGGTCAACATGATGATTATCACAGGCCTGGCGATGATGCAGATAAATTGAATTATGAGGGAATGGAAGATATTACCCAATTTATTTTGGCAATTATTACCGACCTGGATAATGATGCTAAATTAGAATTTAGAAAAACCAAAAATGAAAGTGAAAACACACCAGAATTTAAAGTTACTTTAGGAGTTGTTCCAGATTATCTTTATAACGAAGAAGGGATGCGAATTGATGGTGTGAGTGAGGGTAGACCAGCTCAATTAGCAGGAATACAAAAGGGAGATATCGTTGTAAAAGTAGGAGAATATGAAATTATCGATATGATGAGTTATATGAAATCACTTTCTAAGTTCGAAAAAGGAGATAAAACTATGGTTGTTGTTAATCGTGACGGAGAAATGCTTGAAGTTGAAGTGACTTGGTAACAGGAAGTATCAAATGTTAATTTTCAGATAGTCTTTTTTATTTAACTCGTAATGTAATTAGGGGGAGAAGTATTCCAGTTAACAAAAATATCAATCCAATTGTTTTTCCAAAAAGTAAGCTAAATAGGAGTACTCCAAAAATAAGGTAAATAGGCGTTATAGAAATTATTATTGCAAATCTAAAAGTGGCAATAAACTCGTCATCTTTAATTTTTAGGAAGGCTACTTTTTTCCAAATTAAATAAGGAAGAAAATAAAATATTTTCACTAACAGTTTAAAAAACGCAAACAAACTTGAATCCTTTTTTACTTTTTTTCCTGTGTAATTAAAATCAGTTTGCAGGCATTTATTTACTTCAACTGGATTGGTAAAATCTACTTTTAAATCTTTTAACTTTTTAAGGGTATTATCATATTCTGGGATGGATTCAATATTAGTTGTGAGTTTTTTTAATTCCGAAGAAATAGTGCTCAATAATCCATTAAAATCAAGCTTTTTTTCCTTCCAGTAATTATTTGGAGAAATATGATTTCCAAAATATATCCTGCAAGAATCGCCATATTCTAAGGGTGATTGATAATTAACACCAATAGGAATAATAACAATTTCAGTTTCAGGATATTTTTGAAGGGTTTCTTCAATAATTCTTGTGACTCCTTTTTTTAAGGGTCTCACACGTCTTACTAAAGAATGACTTCCTTCGGGAAAAAGGATGATTGATTTCTTTTTATGAAGCAATTCTGAACAAAAATTAAATATTTTTTTGTTTTTCTGAATAATATCCACATCATCGATCAATCTATATATTGGGAGCATTTGTAAGCTGTTTAATATTTTAGCTACTGTTGGATTTTTAAAAACAGCTGCTCTGGTGAGAAAATAATTTTTCTGCTTACTTTTAATTGTAATAATTAAGGGATCTAATAATGCATTTTGATGGTTCGATAAAAATAAAACAGTCTTGTCATTTGGGATCTTTTCAAGATAGGTTACAGAGATACTTTTGAAATAGAACCAAAATCCGATTCGAATATAGGATTCAACTATATGTAACCAAATAAGTTTCAAATTATCATATTTAAAGTATCCTTTTTCGAGACCAATATGTAGCTAATATAAGACCAGAAACAATATGCCAAATCCCCCAAAATGCAGCTAAGATCGCCATACCTCCTAGGCCTTCAAAAAAGCTAAAGATTAATAATAATCCCAATCCAGAATTTTGTATCCCTGTTTCAATAGCTAAAGTACGCCTATTTCTTATAGAAAGCTTTGTGACCGTTGCAAAACTATATCCTAATATAAATGCCAGTAAATTATGAACTAAAACAATAGCAAACACATAATGGATATATGATGAAAATATTTCAAAATTCTTTGATAAGGCTAAAATAATTAGAAGCAGGAAAAAAATAATTGATCCTATTTTAAAATAAGGAGATGTTTTAAAAGCAAATTTCGGAAAATAATATCGGACAATCATACCTAAAATTAAGGGTACACCTAATAGCAGGGAGATTACTTTTACCATCTCCATAGGCGAAATAGATACGGTATTTATTATTTCTGATGTAGGACTATATAATCCAGACCAAAATTGAAAATTAAGAGGGGTCATTCCAATTGCTAAAATGGTTGCGATTGCTGTTAAACTAACAGACAAGGCAGCATTTCCCTTTGCATAATTAGTCATAAAGTTTGAAATATTTCCCCCAGGACAGGCAGCAACCATAAACATTCCTAATGCAATACTAGGACTAGGTTTTATGGTAAAAACAAACAAAAATGTTAGTGCTGGTAATAAAACAAACTGAGATAATACTCCAACCAAAACACTCTTTGGGCTTTTAATAATTCTTAAAAAATCTGAAAAAGTTATGTCAAGCGCAACCCCAAACATAATAATAGCCAACGTAAGGTTAAGGAAGAATAAACCATCTGCATCAAAATTTATTTTTACATTATCCAGTTCTAGTTGCATAGAATTTCTAAATGTAGTAAAATAGAATTAAATCTGTGATCTTAGTGATTTTATAAAAACATAGCCAAATCCTACAAATAACATAAGATGAAACGGAAAAAGTCCAAAATCACCACCTTGGTCTCCTACAATGAATGCACTATACATTCCAAAAGCGAAGTAAATGGCTAATAATCCTTCAAGAATTACATTTGGAGAAATATTTTTAGAAATGTATTTATTGCCTTTCCAGTTATCTTTCAGGGAATTAATATTGAATTTTGGGGTGCGAATAAAATCACTTTTCTTACCCAGATGACCTTCAATTACTGCAATAGAATTATGCAGTGAAAATCCCATAGCTACGGAGAAAAATGTTAAGAAAAGTCCAATATATTTTATAAATTGTTTTAAACCACCTCCGTATATGCTTTTGAAAGTGAACCAATAACAGATAAAAAAGATCAAAGTGCTTGTCACGAAAAAACTCATAGCAAAAAAGTACATTCTTAAATGCTCGTATTCATTTTTTATGTACAACATGGGAATACTTAATATAGCAACAATAAAGATATTTAAAAACATAGTACTGTTTAGTAAATGTAGTATCCCATGAATTTTTGTTTTAGAGGGGGTATCTTTATTTTTTACTATTTTCCACAACATTTTCTGAAAGTTTTCTGCACCTCCTTTATTCCATCTAAATTGTTGAGTACGTGCTGCACTAATAACAATAGGAAGTTCTGCTGGAGTTTCAACTTCTACTAAATATTTAAATTTCCAATTTTTTAATTGGGCACGATAACTCAAATCAAGATCTTCTGTAAGCGTATCCCCTTCCCAATTTCCGGCATCGATTATACATTCTTTTCGCCAAACACCCGCAGTACCATTAAAATTGATAAAGTGCCCTTTGCTATTTCTGCCTAATTGTTCTAAAGTGAAATGAGCATCTAAAGCAAATGCTTGTACGCGAGTTAATAATGAATATTTTCTATTAAGGTGCCCCCAACGGGTTTGAACAACACCAATTTCAGGATTTTTAAAATAAGGAATTGTACTCTGCAGCCAATTCTTTTTCGGAAGAAAATCCGCATCAAAAATAGCAATAAACTCTCCTTTGGCTATGGATAACCCTTCTTTTAATGCCCCGGCTTTAAAGCCTTCTCTTTTTTATCGAGTAATATGATTAATATCTAATCCTGTTTTTTGTAATTCCAAAATTTGCTTAGCAGTTGAAGCAAAAGACTCATCGGTAGAATCATCCAATACTTGAATTTCTAATTTGTTTTTTGGGTATTCTATTTCAGCGATATTGGAAAGTAGCCGCTCCATCACATATAGTTCATTATATACTGGAAGCTGAATGGTTACATATGGTATTTCTTTGGGATTTGAAAAATCAAATTTATCGGAGCTATCCTCTTTTTTCTTTGCGTTTAAATAATTAAAAAGAAGATTTAGTTGTGCCAACGAATATATAAAAATGAGAATAAGGGCAAGAGAGTAAATTATTATAATAATGGTTTCTAGAATCATTACTTGAATGAATATTTAAATATCCAAAATAAAATTTTAATGCCTGCAAATATAGCTCCTTTTAAAGTTCCTGAAACTTTTGAAACACCTATTCTGTTTCTATAATTTACAGGAATTTCTACATAAGAAAATTTTCTTTTAATTACTTTTAATTGCATCTCGACCGTCCAACCATAGGTTTTGTCTTCCATATTAAGAGCTATTAGTTTTTCATACTTAATGGCTCTAAAAGGACCAAGGTCTGTAAATTTTGAACCAAAAAAAAGAATCATCAGGCTAGTTGCAAACCAATTTCCAAAAATTTGAAGTTTAGTCATTGACCCCTTTTCTCTTAATTTTGAAGTTCTTGCCCCAATTACAAAGTCAATATCTTTTTCAATAATAGGAGCTATGATCTTTGTGAGTTCTTCGGGGAAATCACTATAATCTCCATCCAAAAATACGATGATTTCCGGATTTTTTTCTAGTTTTGATATATAATCCAAACCAGAAAGGCAAGCATATCCATATCCTTTTCTCCTTTCATTTATAACAGTGGTTCCATTTTTTTTTGCTACAAGAGATGTATGGTCTGAAGAGGCGTTATTGACAACAATTACTTCAGACACAAATTCAGGAATATCTTTAATTACAAGCCCAATTGAGGCCTCTTCATTATAAGCGGGTATGATGACATAAATTGATGGATTCATTATATTTTATTAACCAATTCCATTAAATTTATATTATTTCCTAATAATATTTCTATTGGATTTATTCTACCCTTTTCAGGTCCATTTTCTAATTTTAAAACACCTCTAGGGCAAACAGCTGAACAAATACCACAACCAACACAACTAGCACGGACTATGTTTTCTCCTTTTTGTGCATAAGCTCGCACA
>PVMK01128672.1_pt1 | contig 14546 bp, 15 predicted proteins | sample 1853481 | NCBI WGS metagenome assembly PVMK01 (sample SAMN08533507, study PRJNA380276) | Marine sediment metagenome, whole genome shotgun sequencing project. | reverse complement strand
TTCCGATCTTTTGTCAGTCTAACACAGGGAAATATGCCCTTCCTGGTGGATTTGTCGATATCAACTGAATTTGCAGCCCGGGGATATTCATATGTATACAAAGTCGTTAACTCCTGGAAACGAGGATTTTATCGTCAAATTTCGTTTATAATTCTATTATATATTGATCAGAAGTTAAAAAACCTCATTTTGGAGGGTTATTGCCTATGGATAAAATCAAGTTGCGCCATATTATCGTTGTTTCCATCGTGCTTGTAGTCCTGACTGGTTGTACATTGCCTGGATTTTCCACTCCCACACCTTTCTCGTTCCCAACACCAGACAAGACCATGACTGCGTTATTTGAACCTACCCAGGCAGTTGCGGCAACCTCAGCATCTGATTCATCTTCTGGATCAGATGGTGATCAGGCACAGCAACTCCAAAAGTGGTTCCAACGAATACACCAAAACCCGATGAAACAGAAGTTATTGATGATGGTGAGGCCACGAAGACACGTGGAACCCACCGACACCGAACCAACTGAAGTCTCCTATGTGGACCTGCCGTGCGCAGTGGTCCATCAGTTACTCGCAGAGTACACGACGCAGCTGTTATGGACGGTGACTTGGCTGGTGGGAACCACCCATTCAGGAAGTGATCAATCATGTTGTTTATGGTGGAGCTAATTGGACAGATAAGAGGATGATAGTTCTGTCACGGTTGTAGCTGGTTGGGATGAGGATTATCTATACCTGGGTGTTCGTGTGAGGATGATAAATACGTTCAGGAAGGCTGCCAAGGAGAAGATTTACCTGGGCGACAGTATTGAAATCCTTTTTGACCGTTATGTAAGTGCAGATTATTACCTGCAGGCAATGACAGCGGATGATTACCAGATCGGAATCTCACCCGGAAAAGGCGGTATTGTCTGCATAATATCTAATGGTAAAGTGGCGGCCGCCATTGTTGGAAATCCTCCTCAGGCATATATGTGGTTTCCAAAAGCTAAAGCAGGAGTAAAGGATGAAATAATAATCGGCGTCTTAAAAAACGTGTCAGGCTACATGATGGAGTTCAAGATCCCCTGGAGTCTCTTAGGAGTAACAAATCCCGCTGCTGGTGATCATTATGGATTTGCGATATCCATTAATGATAATGATCTTGCTGGGACTCAAACTCAACAAACTATGGTAAGTAATGTTGCGACAAGATATTTTGCAGATCCAACAACTTGGGGAGATTTGTACCTGATTAAGAAATAACAACCCTGAAACAAAAAAGGCGGAACATTTATATGTTCCGCTTTTTATATATAAGACGTTATGTTAGTCCAGATAAGCCTGAAGTTTTTCCTGGGTACGTGGGTTGCGCAGACGCCGTAAAGCCTGAGCTTCAATCTGCCGAATACGTTCCCGGGTTACGCCCATCTTCTTTCCTACTTCATTCAATGTCAGGGTTCTGCCATCTACCAACCCGTATCGCATTTCCAGAATTCTAGTTTCCCGGGGGGGCAATTCTGCCAGAGCTTCCTGAAGATGTTCTCTTAACAGGATGCCGGTTGCTTCTTCATCAGGTGGGATAACATCCGCATCAGCAATAAAATCACCCAGTTGGGCATCATCTTCTTTGCCGGTGGGCATTTCCAGCGATAAAGGCCGGCGGGCATGTTTCATCATGTCTTGAACATCATCCGGAGTAACATTTAATGCTTCTGCAAGCTCATCTTGATTAGGATCGCGATTAAGGTCTTGCTTCAGCTGATGCTGCATGCGGATCATTTTGTTAATTTTATCGCCCATATGGACTGGGACACGTATTGTGCGGCCCTGATCAGCAATCGCACGAGTAATTGCCTGTCGAATCCACCAGGTTGCGTAAGTGCTGAATTTGTATCCCCGAGCGCGTTCAAATTTAAGGGCTGCCCGCATCATTCCGATATTGCCTTCCTGAATTAAATCCAGAAAAGACACGCCTCGTCCAACATATTTTTTGGCTATGCTGATAACCAGTCTCGAGTTGGCTTGAATAAGGTGTTCAAAAGCTTCCCAGCCTTCGTCGACGATTGTGCTTAAGTTTTCCCTTTGTTCAAGGGTAAGTTCTTCTTCGGCCAGCCTTACTTGTCCTCTACGGCCGTTATCGATCAGTCTGGTCAGGTTTTGTTCCTCAACTCTAGTTAACAAAGGAACCTTTCCAGCTTGTTTTATGTATAAGCCAACTGTGTCATTGGTGCTGATATGTTCGAGGGGGTCACCATCATCAAAGAGGTCATTATCGTGATCATCAAGTTCATCTTCGACATCATCTTTGAATAACTCTTCTGCTTCATCTTCGCTTTCTACATATGGAATATCAGCTGTAAGCAATGCCGAAAATGCTTCCTCGAGCTGATCGACATTATTTTCAGCCTTGGGATAGATCTCTGATATATCATCCAGGGTGACATATCCCTTATCCCTGCCGATTTGCAGCAAATTGGCTAAGGGGTTTTCGTTTTCAGTAACTTGTTCTTTTTTAATATCTTCTTTCATTCTCATTACTACCAATATCACCCTCTATTCTAAGGACATTTAAAACCCATCCACATTCTGCAATGGATGGGTTTTGCGTTCGATTGGATTTTCATTATAGCATAGTGTTGAGATCTGCAAGGCTCAATTTTGAATTCAAATAATAGTTTTATAATCTATATCTGAGTATTTTGATTTGAAATGATCAGAAAATCTACCATTTTTACATCGAAGCAAAAGAATGAGCTGATATTTGTTTATTTTAGACCGCCAAACCACTGACTTAGAATAATTTCAGCTGGTTTCCCATGTATTGATATGGATTTATCATGCAAGACAACCGGCGCAAAGTAACCGCGAGATATGATACCTGAGACCCAACTTTTACTTGACGCAGTTGATATTAAGGCAGTATAAATCCTTGCTTGCAAAGAGTAATCTGCCTGCAGATCAGGGATGATTGGGGCAGGTTCAGTAAATGCAGATAACTGGTAACAGGAGGAATTTTCCTGGTCAGGACATTCCCTGTTCCAGCCAGCCACAGAGGGATAAGCGATGCGAAGAACCAACTCTTTTTCGTTAGTTTTTAGCCACTCAGTCCAGAATTCATTTACTTCACCATTCAGGGAATCCAGGACTTGTGGGTTTATCTCTTCCAGGGAAGTTGATTGCTCTGGTTGAATTACGGGATTCCAATTGAGATGGATTTGATCAATATGATCCAGATAGCCGGGTACCACTTTCGTTTCTGGGAGGGACATTGTCCAGGCGATTGTACCTGAAAAACGAGATTCAACATCTTTTAATATCTCTATCCAGCGTAAATCTGAATCAGCAGGTACCCCCGATGGTCCTCCATCGGCGAGTTTTCCTCCTGGTAATGCAGGTGCCAGCCAATCACCCCCTAGAATTAACATTTCTGCTCCTTGCTGTTCGGCAGCTTCTGCGAAATGGATTGCAAAGGAATGGTATTGATCAAACCAGCTGTTCCACCAGCTGAAATCCAGGGGAGCCGATAACCACCACTCATCTGGAGGAATATCAAAATGAGCTTGGGGGTTGAACGCAAATTGCAGATCATTTGTGCCGGCAATTGCTGCCATTGAGGTCAGGTCGAACCAGAGAGGATCCCGGTTGGGATCAGGTTCGATCACGGGGGGATTTTGGCGTGTGAATGACCAGGTTGGAGTGAGAATGACCCATCGTGCATTGGTCCCGGCAATATCCGGGATTGCTGAAGAAATTTGTATAGAATCGGCAGCTTTACTTCCTGGCATTATCTCAACAGCGGAGATAAAACTTTCACCCCGGGAAGTGATATCAGGTAAAGGTATTGTTTCTGATTCCAGATCTGCTACCAGCCAAGACCAACTATCTACACTATCTGCTACATATTGCGTTTCTGCACTGGGCGAAATTTCCCGTCCAGCAGGATTTGTTCCTGCTGTGGCAGCATCGTCGGCTACACCGCATTCTCCCTCTCTACAGTACCTGTAGGTCAAATCAGAGATAATATCAAAAGGCGATAAGAGAATAAAAACCCAATGGTTGGGTCCCAGCTCTGTCATGGGCAGGGGTGTGGTCCATCCATACGGGTTGAATTGAATGTGGATTTCCTCACCAACTGGTGTATCATCAGGTGTCCAAAGATCAAAGGTTATTGAATTCTTGTTTCCTGATTTCCAGGTAAGGACCTGATCGTCGATTTGAAGGGGGTGATCCGGTATTAGGATCCTGCGGATCTTGAATCTTCCATCTTCTTCATGCTCAGCATTCCAAAAACCATCTCCTAGGGAGTATTTGTACCGGATTTCGGCCCCGACTGGAAGAGAGAGGATGATTCCGTAGCGATTATCACCTGCATAGGAAAGCTTCGGCATCCGGGAAGGGATGGTGTTCATACCGCCAGGAAGATTACCAAATGTATTTCCTAATTGATAAAGATTGCCTGCTATGCGGACGCTGTTTTCAGGTGTTCCTATAGGAACAGTTACCAGGAAAGTAACATCGACAAAACTGCGGGCATTAATTGCCAGGTTTGCATCAGTATTTGCCTGAGATGCGACTTCTGCTCCCTGCTGGATTTCCTGATAGGATCCATCAGGAGCGTATACGACCAGATTGTGAACTCCCGGCGGTAACCCGGGCAGCAAATAAGAACCCGAGGCGGTGGTAAATGCCTGGACCCCACCGGCGGTTACCAACATTCCGGGTATAGGATTCCCAGTAATGGCATCACTGATGACACCTGAAATCCGGCCTGGATCAGACCAGTAGTATGTGGTATCAGACCATTTACTGACAACATCTCTGATTTCAAGAGGATTGTTTACCAGGGCCATTCTATACCGGACCTGCTCATCAGCCAGAGTATGTTCAATCACAGCGTATTGATTTTGGCGAGTATAGCGATATTTAATGATGGAGTGCTGAGGTACTGTTAATGTGACGTAATAGACTAATCCCTGATCGAGATCAGCCTCGCCCCAGAGCAGGTTCGAGGGGGTGAGCTTCGGCATTTACCCCCAGACCGGTAACTTCATCAAGGGTGCTCAGATATATGATCTCTCCTTCTGGAGTATTCAGGGGAACCTGAACATAGAAAGTAGCTTCAACCATCATTGCAGCAGGTTCATCAAGCCCAGAACCAGGCAAAATGTTTTCGAGTGAGATTGATCCACAACTGGTCAAGTAAAAAGAACATAGAAGGACAAGGCTGAGAAAGATCCGGCTTTTTGAGGGAACGGACATATCAGATCTCCGTTTTAATGAGATGAACAAGGATTTCCAGATTCTGAATTCTTCGAATTGGAATTTTGATTTGGTTTTGATCGGTTAGTTTGATGATAAATATTCCCTTTTGAACTGATATCCCCTCAAGATAGTCCCAGGGGATTTCCTGTTTGGGGAGAAAAAGTGATCGTTTAGATAGAGAAACTTCCCCGAAGGGGATAACTTCACCAGTTTTAAAAGCTTGAAGGAATTTCGGTTGAATTCGTCCATACACCTGTTTTTTGATATTCTTTTTTAAGCCACCAAGGCCTTTGATCCCGGGATGGCACAGAATCGGGGCGAATCTTCTGGAATGAAGGATCAAATGATGGCCGGTTTTCTTTCCTAATCCAAAAAAGGATCTATTCACGGAGTAGCTGGTAAGACCTAGAATGTCCTCCCAGTTCACCAACTTTTTTCGGCCAAGTGGATAATGAAAATATAAACCCCATTGATAGATCTCAATCCAGGTATGGGCTTTTTTCAAGCGATTCAACGAATAGAAAAGAAGAAATAATACCAGGATCCCACCGATCAAAAACCAGGTTCTTCCCCAGGAGGCAGCTGCAGCAGGACCAAAGTTGGAATATCCATATAAGGTCCGCCAAAACCCATAGATCGTTGGAGCGAGGACAACCAGAAATAATGGTAAAAACACCCGCAGGAGATCACTCCAACGGAGTTCTTTTAAGAAGTATTTGGTGATTGGAGATCCTAAATCAGGTTTTTTCATTCAAACTAACCGGGTCGATGATGTGTTTCCGTGATTTCCTAGATTATAGACCAGAAAAGGTTAGTTTGCACAGATAATAGTAAACGGCATCCCTATGGGATGCCGTTTACCTGGTTTTACTCAAGCGGGGACAAAATATACGTCTGTGGGCTGGAGTTTGCTGTTTCTCAGGAATTGAGGATTGATTTCCATACCAATCCAATCGAGGGATGCTTCAGCGGGATCAACTCCGAATAATCTGCTCAGGAGCAGAGTGTTTACATCTTCAAATTCAACCAGGATCAAGACATAGGGTGTTTGATCCAGGAAGGCTTCAGAGCCAAAATGGCAGACCGTGAATGCGTGTATCCTGGCTTGATTTTCTGTGATATCCACCCAGTTGGTCTCTTCACCTGTATACATGTCGTGGCCGCGAGGGGTTGCATAAGTGTATCCGGTCGTAGGATCCTGATTGGCGAGGATCACCTTATTTGTTAAGCCGGCGAACCAGGGACTGTCCTGTCCATAGGAATGCAGGTAAACGATACTGTAGGGATGTTCGATTTGGATTGGAGCCATATTCTTCAACCAGGCCAGAGCTTCTGGGGTCGTTTCACTGGGAAATGGAAGATTATGGACAATTGTCCCGCCGAGAGATTCAGCTTGTTTATGTGGTATTTTAGTCATGTTTCCTCCCTATTCCTTTTCCAGAATACTGACTGTTACGTATGTTCCAGTACCTGCATGTGAATGAATTGCTCCTTTCTGAGCATTTCTTACCTGCAGAGTCTTATCGTGGAAATGTTTGTCGATGGATGCCTGCAGCTGCCAGATGGCAAATACCGCTTGCATTAAGCCTGTTGCGCCAACAGGATGACCACAAGCTATTAAGCCACCTGATGGATTTACCGGGCAAACCGGTTTTTCTGTTAACTTTAAGCCATAATCAATACCTGGCAAAAATGCTTTCCCGGAGGTTGCGAATGGACCACCTTCTCCATAGCGGCAAAGACCAAGGTCTTCATAGGTTTGAATCTCACTGGAAGTGTAGGCGTCATGAAGTTCAATAAAATCCAGCTCCTCCAGGGGGTTCTGGATCCCGGCATGTTTGTAAGCCATATTACCTGCTGTACGTCCTGCTCTGAACGAATGAACTCCCGGGTAACGGGTGCCGTGATCCCAGAGCTTCCGGTAGTATTTCATGGTTTCTTGTGAGGCTTTTTCCTGTTCAGTAGCGTATTTTTCGACAAAATAATCATAATCAACATGGGGACGGTCAGACATACGCATGGCATCGGTTCCTCTGCCAATTCCGGTAACCTTGACCAGGGGTCTGGGAATTTTTGCTCCAGCTTTCTCTAATTTTTTGATACCTTCTTCTGATGCCAAAATGGTGGCAGCAGCTCCATCTGACATTACACAGATATCTAGCCTTGTGAGAGGCCAGGCAACCATTGGAGAATTGCGCACATCCTCTATGCTGTATCTGGATCTTTTCTGGGCGTAAGGATTATGAAAGGCATTAATATGATTTTTTACGCTGACATGAGCCATGTCTTCCACTGTGGTTCCAAATTCTTTCATGTGCCTGGTAACCATCATCGCGTAATAGCCGGAATAAAAACCCCCAACCGGGTAATCGAAGGATACGTCAGATGCAAGGGCAATAAATTCATTGCCCTTCCAGGTTTCCACATGGCTCATAGTTTCAAAACCATATGCAACAACAACTTCCATGTGACCGCTGGCAATTGACTTCCAAGCCTCTTGGAAACATAATCCACCAGTTGCTCCGCCACCTTCCACTCGGTGACTGGGTTTGGGGCATAAACCCAGATAATCCTGGGCCATGATAGCAGCCATTAGTTGGCGGCTGAAGTGATCGGAAAAGTATGATGCGACTGATCCATCAACGATCTCATTGAATGCCGGAAAACTCAGCTCCAGGTCGTCGATGGCATAATCATAGGCTTCCTTGATCACCGCTTGATAGGTTTTATCTGGGCGAGCTTTTGCAAACTTGGAAACTCCCCCGGAGATGGCAAAAACAGGTCTCATAGATCCACGCTCCCTTCGTTAAATTGACGGTAGATAAATTAACTACTGGGCACAAATTACCAGCTGTTTCAGCTAGATTACGTACTTTGAATACATGCCAATCTCATGAAAACCAATAAAGGTCATCTAATGAGAAGTTATTCCCCCTCTTTCTCAGGTATTTTTGGGTCTTTCTTAGGCTCTTCTGGGGCTGGGGATTGTTCTGAGTTGGAAGCAGGCAATCCAGACCAAGAGGAATTAATCAGGTCATTACCGCCAATTTTCGGGAAGCTGTTCTTTGTCAGGTCCCTCAGCTCATTAAGTTCCTCGAGTTCTGCTTCCCTGATCAATCTCTGAGGTAAATGTTGAATTTCCGTTACACCCTGGCGGATGTTTTTCCACCAAGGAGAATGGATGATCGAGCGCATAAATTTGCCCAATTTTCGCCCCGCTTCGATCATGCCTTCCGGTCCTAGAACCAGAATACCAATGATCAAAACGAAGATAATTTCAAGCGGTCCAATTCCAAATATATTCATGAGCCTTGTTTTTCGGTTTGAGAGTCCAGGTTCTTGAATGCCTGGAGGATTTCATGGTGGCGGTCAGCCAGTGACCCCAGGACCCCGTTGACAAATCTGGGAGCGCTGTCGGATCCATAGGTTTTTGCCAATTCAACAGCCTCGTTGATGGCAACTTTCAGCGGGGTACCATCGGAGACTGCAAATTCCCAGATAGCGATGCGGAGGATGTTTCTATCAATAATTGCTACCTGGTCCAGGGGCCAATCAGGTGCATGTTCAGCAATGAAATGGTCTAACTGGTCTTTGATGGGTAGCACACCCAATACAATGGACCGGAAAAATTGGATCAGTTCTTCATCTAGATCGGAATTTGATGCACGTTCTTTGAGCACAATACCAATCGGGTGATCAGTAATGTCCAGTTCATACAAAGCCTGGAGAGCTACTCCCCGGGCTCTGGTTCGGTCCTTCATTTTTTATCAGTCCTTGAGAATCTGGTTGTTTTGATAATCGATATCCTCTATGTGAACGTTGATGGTTCCGACCACCAAACCAACCATTTTAGAGATTGCTTCAGATACTTCATCTTGAACCTGGATGCTGGTCTCACGGATATTTACTTTATCATTTAGAACCAGGAACAAATCAGCATAAACAGATCCATCTTCTTCAACAGTTATCTCAATACCATCTTCTCGATTACGACTGAACAAGGTATTTACGCTGCTGGGCGTTTGTGCTAAACGGCTGACCCCTTCAACCTGCAATGCAGTTAACTTTACTATTGTCGCCAGAACACCTGGGGCGATGGTTGTTTTTCCCGGGGGACGTTCAGTTGTTTACATAATTTCTCCCACGTATTTTATACTTAATTCAGACGTTATTATTATAACCTATGATGGTTAAAAAACAGACGGCCGTGAAAGTCACGGCCTGTCCGAGGTCTTTTTTGATCAAACAAATATATGATCTATTTTGCTATTACTTCTCGTCCCCGGTAATAACCACAATGAGAGCATACCCTGTGGGGAAGTCGTTTTTCGCCGCAGTTGCTGCACTGGACCAGATGTTTCGGTTTTAACGCATCATGGGCACGTCGGCGGTTCTTTCTGCCCCGGGATGTACGTTGTTTTGGTAGAGGTGTCATATCTTTAACTCCTGCATTTTTTCAACACGAATAAGAGCAATAATTACTCTTTTTTATAGCAGGTAGATTATACGGAGGCAGTGGATTTAAGTCAAGGTGGTTGCTATCGATCAGGATGACTCTGCCCCAAATAAACCGGGCTCACCGGATCAAGATAAGGTGCAATCAGCCCTGCATCGCCCAGGAGAGGGGTCTCCTGGGAACAGGCTTCAGGTAAAAATCCAGGCGGTGCACCATAACCCGCATTGGTGAACATCCACCAGCGCAAAGTCTGTTCTTTTACTCCCAGGGGCTGAAGGATGGTATATGCTGCCCGGCAGAGTAATTCGGCATATTTTTCTGTATCAATAACACCAGGATCTGGATTTTCTGGGAGATCCCAGGCAAATACCCCCGGTTTTCCCTTTATATAGAGAAATCGCACCCGCTGTCCCGGGATTAGATTTTTTCCAACCCCAACCAATTGGGCAGCTGCCCGGGCAGCAGGCGAAGGCACTTTGTATTCTTCCAGGGGGCGGCTTATTTTCTGGGATATCAGCAGCTCTTCCAGGGGAATCTTCAATTTCCTTAAGGCAGATAGTTGTGATTGCAGCAGGGCGTGGATTCTAGGCAGCTGGGCTGGCAGCTCTCCAGTATCTGGAGCATCTGCCAGCACCCCGAGCATTTCCCGCTGAATGTTTTTGATCCATTTGGAGGAATCATCCCGCCTTAACTCAATTCCCCGTACTTTCCAAACCCCGTTCTTAAACAAGCCGAAATAACGATTCGCCACCGGGACCCTGGGGTCTGGGCGCGAGCCTAAGAATGCGATCCAGTGGTAAATGCCGTCCAGGCTGGTTGGCAGGCCGGTACGGTCCAGGATTTCTTCCAGCAGGGGCTGAAAATCGGTTATCTGGGAAGCGCCCTCTTTTTGAACCCAGAGGCCATCAACATACATGTGCAGGACCCTGAATCCCAAATCTTCGGCAGCTTCTTTTGCCCTCAGCAGGGCTTCCCTGCCATATGCTGTAACGGCTTCGTGAGCTTCGATGCGCCCAAAACGGGCATTCTTGTATCCCAGGTATCCAAAACAGGTAACCAGCAGCCATTTATGGGCTGAGGCTCTGGCCTGGTAGGGTTGATAACGGGTATCTCTGGGATTCATGCCGGCCAGTGCCTGCTTAAGCTTGATCCTTTTTTCCAGCAGTGGCTGCAGGGTATCAGGGACCAGGCCCCGGTGATCCTGATCGATCGTCAGTTCAAGTTCGGGAACAAAGGTGCTGTTTTTACCTCCTTTTCCCACAGTTTCAGGAGAAATATTGAAGTGTTCCATAATGCTGGGATACATGGAAATGAAATCGATTTCTGCTACATGGGCATGCAGTCCGATAGTTGGCTGGTAAACCAATCCGCCCCGATCAGCCTGGAGCAGGTTATAAGCTGATTTTGACCACTCTACCTGCTGTTTATGCCAGGGGACCAGAACATCCTGGCGCAGCGCAGTCAAAATTTGCATTGAGGAAATGCCAGTTCCCGGAGAAACCCGGGCCGCGGTTTGAATGCGCAAACTGGTAACCCGGGCCATTTCAAAGACGCCGTCCAGCCCATAGTCGTGATACATGACTGTGTTTTCAGTAGAAATATGAATGCGCCCGAATAGACGTGCCTGGGGCCCGCGGTAAATGACTCCGCCGTAGGAATGGTAATAACGTTCTTTCCGCCGTTCGACATCCCGCCCTGCCTCCCGGTTAAGGGACAGTTTCAGGCGGTGTTTTTTCATCAACTGGTAAAGTTTATCGATCAGCCAATCATCTCCCCAGACTGTGACCAGCAGATCAGGGTCATAGCGGCGGAGCAGTGCCTGCAGTTTGATCAATAACCCCCGTTCGTCCCGGAAAGGGAAATTGTAATCTCTGCCTTCCAAATGAACTTTGAGGTTGGCTGGTTCTCTGTGATTCGGGTTTGAGTCTGGAACCAGGGCCATTACCAGCAGGGGAGCCGCTGGTGGGTCGATCAGCCAGGGGGAATCGAGGGTTTCCAGCATTTCGATCTCACCTTCTTCAGAAGCCAATACCCGGCAGCGTGCCAGGGGAAAAACACCTGTTTGGGCCGCATACCGCAGATCAACTGAAATATCGACGTTGTAATAGGTTAGGTTGGGAAAACGCTTTTTTAGATCCCTGAAAAGCCCTTCCTGGGCCGTAGGGGTCTGGGTGATTACCTCCAGTACTGGAAGAAGCTGGTCAACGAATAGATCCTGGCGATCCACGCGCGACAACTGCAGCGGCAGCTCCAAAGAATCCAGGTGGCGCCAGAGTTTTCGTAGATCGGCACTGCGGCCGTGAACATAGAATGAGGTTGGAAAAGGCTGGTGCAGCCGGTGCCGCCTGGTGCCGTCTTCGTCCAGCATCCAGATGATCAGGCCCTGGTCTGGATCTGGATAAATATCCAGCAGCCAGCCATTAATTTCATTTTTGGATGGCATGATGAAGTTCTGCGACCTCTCGCCTTAATCGGACAACCTCTTTATGTTCTTCCAGCAGCATGGATAACAAAAAGGTTTCAAAGGGCAGCGCATGAGAGGCATATGAGGCCGCTGAGAGATGTTTTTGGGCAGAGACAAACAGATCGTCCAGTACCTGCTGGTCGCTGCTTCGCAGGGCTCGCCGGAAGCGGGCAAAAGCTGCCCGTTCTTTTAAAAAGGTTTGGGTAATCGAGGTTACAGTTCGTCCCATGGTATTTCCTCTTAGAGCAGTGTGAGTTGGTTTGCGGATTGCTGAAGTTCAAAGACCCACACCCGATCAGCAGCTTCTCTGATCCGGACCAGGAAGGGTTCTTCGCTGGGCTGGGGATGGAGAACTACCAGAACCGGGCTGTGTTGGGCATTTTTCCGCAGGCAATGGAGACATATTTCCAGCAGCCTGAGGCGCTCAGGGAGAGAAGCGTTCTCGTCTTGAAAGGTGGTGAGCAAATTCAGCACCAGGGTCGGGATCCCTCCGGGAGCTGGTTGCTCCAGCATGGTGGCCATTTGATAACAGGTGAATGCCCGGGCTACCCGGACCCGTTCCAGGGCTGTGTACAGAGCCAGTTCCCGGCGCCTGAGCTCCCGGTTCAGGGTTAACAGGTCAAATCGGTTGCCTCCGTCCAGCACGCGGACCGGGCCGGTCTGGGCTAACTCGGCAATGAACTTCAGGGAAGCTTCCCGCTGCAAGTCAGATGGGGCAATCAGCAGCTGCAGGGAAGGGGTGTGGGGTAGGGCGATCAGTTCCATGCCCAACCTTATCAGGCTGGGTGCTTTCAAGCATCGCCGTTTGGATGAAATCCGGGATGAAAAAGGGGCTACTCCAATGGAGGAGAGCAGATCAGGCCGTCAGGCCGCCCACTGTGAAAAATCCCAATCCGAAAGGATTTTCCGGAGTTCCAGCTTGCTGCGCAAACCAAATTTGCGCTTGGCATTGCGCAGGTGGGTTTTGACTGTGGCGGGAGAGATGATCAGCTGATCAGCGATTTCTTTGTTGGTATAGCTCAGGCAAGCCAGGGCGGTGATCTCTTTTTCGCGGGGAGTGAGGGATTGCCAGGTCTTTAAGTTCCTGGTGGCTTCCTGGCGGTGCTGCAGGGCAAAATTCAACATCCTTTGGCCAACTTCATTTAAAGGCTGTTCTTCCTCTTTTGCCAGGCGGGTCAGGGCCAGGCTCAGCGGCTGGTCCAGCTTGACGAATTGAGCCGGCTGGAACAGGTATTTGAGAGAATCTAAAACACGGGTCGGGAACATAACTGCCCAGGGTCTATGTAGAACATTTGTTCTACATTATACAGGATTGAACCCGGGCTGACAAGGGGGAGTTTGAGACTGACCAAGTGGTTGGGCAGCAAATAAGCAGCAACGGTTGTGTCCCCCCAAAAAAGGAGCTGATTACCAGTCTGGTAAATCAGCTCTTTTTTTAGCAATGTAATCAAGACCTGAGTCAGGGAGTGAGTATTAACAGGGACTCATTCTGATTTTGGATTTGTCCGGATGTCCAGAGCATGGGGTGATAATAGATCTTGCGCCATAAATCTGCCATGTCGATATAGTGGGGGTGATAGGCATGCCCGGATTGTCCGGTGGTGTGAATTGAAACCGAATTGGATAGATCATTCAGGTCAACGATCATCCGCTGAGATGGCAGCCAGTTAATTACATAGGGATTAGCTGGATCCCATCCAGTTGCATTAATGATCGAACTCCCTCCTGAAGCAGGAAACGGACCCTGGTTGAAAACATTTTTTATGAAAGGAAAGCTGTTCATGACCTGGTTTTCAAAGGTAATTGTATGCAGATCTCCCCACTGCCAAACAGAAATATCCTTGCCAAGTTCTTTCTGTAATTCTTGAACGGACTGCTCGAATGTGAGCCGGAAGATATCTTCCAGGACCTCTTTTTCAGGAGAGGATGAGTCATCCCACCAGGCATTGTTTGGCTGGATGGAAAGGAGACGGATGATTTCCTTTGCAGTGCCCCCGACACCGACATGATAATAATCCGGCAGATCATCCTGGATTGCATTATCGATCAGATTTTGCCAGAAGACCATATATAGCGCTGCTGCCGCTGAGTCCAGATCCGTCTGATAGTCCCAATCATCTAAAAGCTGTTGTGCTTCTATTAGGTCAGAATCTGCAAAGTTGATTTCCAGCAGGATTGGTACCAGGGAGTCTGCCAGTAAATCGTGATTGTCTCCCTGCATTCTCTTGATATATTCCACTGATATTTGATCTGGAGCTGCTTTGATCAGGTCAACAATGGCCTGCGCCCGGTAACCCCTTGCCCATCCTTCTGAGATCAGGTAGGGGTAATCTGTCCCAACTACAGCGTTATTAGCGGTTACGATATAACCTTCTGGCGGATT
>PVMK01126443.1_pt1 | contig 14549 bp, 14 predicted proteins | sample 1853481 | NCBI WGS metagenome assembly PVMK01 (sample SAMN08533507, study PRJNA380276) | Marine sediment metagenome, whole genome shotgun sequencing project. | reverse complement strand
ATTTTCAATTCCGGGATCCGGACATTGCCGGATTGAAGGATGTGCTTGTTCAAGTCAAAGTTCAAAAACCCCTATGTCCGTAAGCCCATCATCAATGGGATTCCCGAAAAAATCACGCTCACTTTCTGCTCCATCAGAATTCCCGGCATCTATACATGGAGATCCTGATTGCAACTGATAGCCCTGAAGGGAGGAAGGCCCGGTCCCACCTGTACCGGGACCCATAAACAGGGGATCAGCCAGTAGGGGGGCATGGTCCTCCGGTAATCCTTTTAACCAAGGTCCCAAGTAGCAGTTATTCCGAAAAATGGGTCCTCCTTCGGCGGAAGAAAAACTGAGGGTATCTATAAATATCCTCTCCATTGCACTTCCGTGGGTATATACCGATCTGAATCGTCCCTGGGCACCTGCATAAAAAATATTATTGCTAAAGGTAACCCCGAGTTTGCTTTTGTCTTTCTCTTGCTCCATCCCGCAATAGTAATCTATATCCACCGTACTGTGGTCCACATAAAACACATTGTTGTGAATGATATTTCCATCCGCAGTGTTTCCATGGATTTGTACCAGGTGGGTCTGGTCATTTTGACTGATGTTATAGCGAGCAACATTGTCATAGGTACGGTTCATGATGAGCAACAGGCCATGGCCATTGGCGCTGTAATTGTATTGGAGAATACACTTTCTGCAACCAAAATCGAAATCATACGCAAAGCCATCCCCATTTCCCGGCTGTCTACCTGTGTTGTATACCTCATTGAATTGCATGATAGTTTCGGTGCAGCCGGCTATCCAGATAGCTGCTGTATGAGGCCACCAGTCCTCTTCTCCCATATCCAGATCAGGATCCCCGGACCGCAGGCAGGTTCTGTCGGCAATGTTATACTCGATTAATCCCTGATTGGCGCCATATACAATTATTCCATCCCCTCCGAGATTTTCCAATTGATTGCCCCGGACCACAATATCATTCCTCCCGTTTATGGCGATACCAATTTTATCCACCCGCTGGATGGTGTTATTTTCTACGACCACATCATCGGTGGTACAATTATTTCCCCGTCGTGGTCCCAGCAGGTACTGACCCACATAGATGGCTATGCCCGATTTATCACCCCCAACCTGTCCCCAAATATCATGAATATAGCAGTCCCGGATCAAAATATGTTCTATGTGTTTGTCATCTCCTTCAACGGTGGAAACAATTCCCATCCGCCGTACTCCCAACTCCGGGGCTGCCCCACTGGTAATTTCAAGCCCTATTATTTCCCACCAGGATTGATTCACCAGTTTTATACCGGCTCCTTCCGTGCTGCCCATATTGATTACAGGTCTGGCCCCTTCTCCATAACTACCAAGAGTGATTGGCTTTCCAGGCTCACCACTGCCCTGTGGGTGCAATTGACCTTCCCAGAAAGCACCCGACTTAAAAAGAATGGAATCGCCCGGATGGAAATGGGATTGGTTCACTTTTTCAATGGATCTCCATGCCTCTTTTACATTTAATCCAGAATGATCATCATCTCCTTCCGGGGATATGTAATAGGTAGCTGACGAGTTGTCCGGAGTAGATCCAGAAAGGACCATCACCATTAATATCAGCAATCCCCGGAATATGGATTTCATATCTGAACTGGATTTTAAGGAAGTGTAAGAATCTTTCATGCTTGTCTGATTCGCGGTTGTTGGTACTGGCAAAACTACGAAATGGAAACAGGATCATCAATCCCTGTTATAGAATAGCATGCTACATGCTTGTCGAATAGGGATATTTGATACATTTAGCTTTGATAACTGTATCATATGGACCAGAAGAATGCTATTGAAAAGCGCCTCGCCGGCCTTTCTTCCCTGATCGGGAACACACCACTGCTCGAAATCAAACTTAAATACAAAGGAGATCAGCGCCTGATATATGCCAAGGCAGAGTACTTGAATATGACCGGAAGCATCAAGGACCGTATGGCATTTCATATCATGGAGAAAGCGTATGCGAGGAATACCTTGAAAGAAGGCGATACCATAGTTGAAGCAACCAGCGGAAACACAGGGATTTCATTCTCAGCTCTGGGAAGAGCTCTGGGTCATAAGGTCAAGATTTATATGCCGGACTGGCTCAGTACAGAGCGTATCAATCTGATCAGGAGCCTGGGTGCAGATATAAAGCTTGTTTCCAAGGAAGAGGGTGGTTTTTTGAGGAGTATTGAGTTGGCAAAGAACCTTTCCGATTGCGATGATTGCGTCTATTTACCCAGTCAGTTCTCCAATGAAGACAATGTGGAAACCCATTACATGAGCACCGGACAGGAACTGTGGTGGCAACTGCGCTTCCGTTCCCTGGTACCCGATGCCTTTGTGGCGGGAGTGGGCACCGGAGGAACCATCATGGGTGTGGGACGTTACCTGAAGGAACAGGATAAGCGCATCCGTATCTGTCCTCTCGAGCCGTCTAATTCACCCACTTTAAGTACCGGGCATAAGGTAGGGAAGCACCGGATCCAGGGGATCTCGGATGAATTTATTCCTTCCATTGTGGATTTGGAGAACCTGGACCCGGTAGTATCCGTGGACGATGGAGATGCAATCATCATGGCCCGCAGCCTGGCCAGTGAACTGGGGATCGGTGTGGGTATCTCTTCAGGTGCCAACCTGCTTGGAGCACTAAAGGTTCAGGAGATGATGGGCCGTGATAAAATTGTGTGCACTGTTTTTCCCGATGACAATAAGAAATACCTCAGTACGGACCTGCTTAAAGAGGAACCAGTTAAGGACGTGCATCTGTCAAAGGATGTGGAGCTGGTCAGTTTCAGGTCTTTTAAAAGAGTTTGCCATACGTGCTGTGATCCGGAAAACTGTGTGGAAAAGAATTTTACGGGAGATCATGGTATACACCTGCCCCATTGTACCAGGCGTGCTTAGATGTAGTCTGAAAAGTTACAGATTCATACCTGCTTAGGAATGTTAAGTAAACGGGGAATCAGCTTGCACTACATCTTTCAAATTCAGATTATCATTTACATCACAGGGTGATCCCTTAAATTGCAGGCAGTCGCCGGCTGCAGTGATTTTACCTTAAGAAACATTGATCAGGTGAATTTTTTTTCAGGAACTTTTGTCAGGTTTTGTGGTTTTACCGACTGAGCTTCCAAACACATAAGATTACTGAAGTGAAAAAGAGAAAAGTAATTCGAATCATAGCAATTATTGGAATTGCAGGTTTATTGACAGGCGGCGGTATGGGACTGTACATGTTTAACAAACCTCACAGAGATGTGCAGTCGGCTAAGGCGGACTACAGGCTTACCAGTTCACAAATTGTTGCGGAATACCTTGCAGATAATCATGCCGCCAATCAGAAATACCTGGCTGCAAATGGTGCTTCTAAAATATTGGAAATAAGCGGGGAGGTTAAGGAAATTTCCGAAAATTTCAATGGACAAAAGGTGGTGCTTCTTAATGGCGGCAATAACAAAGCCGGGGTAAGTGCCATTTTCACCGCAGAAACCAATGCGAATCTCAATGGAATTAAGGTAGGGCAGGCCATTAAGGTAAAAGGGGTGATCCGCTCGGGAGCTTCCTACGATGAAGATCTTGAAATGTACGAAAATGTAATTCTGGAAAAGAGTGATATAGTTAGTGAATAAGTCAAATTAATATCCATATAGAGAAATGAAAAAGCCAGCTTCATTTTCATTCATTGCAACTGTTATCACTTTAGTAATACTAAGTACTTCAATTAAGGTGATGGCTCAAAATACCAGGAGCGCAGAAGATGCCCATGGCTTGTCTGTTGGTGTGAAAGCACCTGATTTTCAAGCAATAGATGCAGATAGTGTCACATTTATACTGGCTGAGGCCATAAAAAAAGGACCGGTTGTATTGATATTTTACAGGGGCCAATGGTGTCCCATCTGTAACAGGCATTTGGCGGCAGTGCAGGATAGTCTGAAATTGATAACAGACCGGGGCGCAAGCGTTGTTGCCGTTTCTCCACAGAAACCAGCATATTTGGAAAAAATGGCCGATAAAACAGGTGCAACTTTTAGGCTGCTTTACGATGAAGGATTTGCCATTTCCGATGCCTATGATGTAACATTTACTCCTGAATCCTGGCAATTAATTAGATACAATACCGGGTTGAATGCCGACTTGAAAGAATCTCAATCAGATGATTCCCAGCGATTGCCAATACCGGCCACCTACCTCATTAATCGTGATGGGATGATCGTTTGGCGCCATTTTGATCCGAATTATAAGAATAGGTCTACCGTAAAAGATATTCTGGACCACCTTCCGGAATAGATATACTTATTAATCAATAAAAAATAGAAAAAATGAAAAAGTTAAGTTCAAGTTTGTTCATAGCAGTTGCCCTTATAACATTCAGTCTTGCGGCACAGGCGCAGGATCGGTATGTGAGTTCCAAAACACATATCAAATTCTTTTCGACCACTCCGGTGGAGGACATTGAGGCAAATAATTACGCTTCAGTAAGTACCATTGATCCCAGTACTGGTGTGGTAGTATTTTCCGTTCCCATTCAAAGCTTTGAATTTGAAAAAGCAATGATGCAAGAACACTTCAATAATGAGCATTTCATGGAATCAAGTGTATATCCCAAATCTAAATTCAAAGCAACCATTCAGAATCTGGATGAGATTGATTTTACAAAAAATGGAGAATACCAGGCAGAAATTGAAGGTGAAATGACCATTAAGGATAGTACCAACTCCTTGAAAGAATCAGGAACCATTACAGTTAAGGATCGGATCCTGACAGTAAATGCCGTTTTTGATCTTGTTTTGGCTGACTATGGCATCACTTTTAACGATTCCGAAATGGTTTCAAAAAAGATAGCAAAAAGCGTTGAAATTACAGTTACTGCTGAATACAATAAGCAGTAATCAGTTTCCATTGAGAGTAGATAAGGCCCTTATGTAAGGTAGATCCTCTGCACAGAGAGAATGATCCCGATCAGGATTAAAATCCAACCACTGATCTTTGGGAGATATTTTAAAATAAAACTGTTCTTGCTTAGATTTACTCCCCGGATCATAAGTGCGCTAATGGTGATCAGTGATACTGAAGCACCCCCTGCGTACAGTAATGGGAACAGGATACGCTGATTGTAATCGACAGAGAGCGGAACAAGAATCCCGAAAAATATGGAAGCTGTGGCTGGACAAAAACTGAGAGCGATCATGAGTCCAAAGGGGAAAGCAGAAATACCTGTCCAGTTCATAGTCCGGACATGAGACAGGATACGCCCCAGGTACAAGCGATTCAGATTCAGCAGATCGGCCATGAGCATTCCAGTCAGGACCAATATGGGTCCCATGAAATAATTTACCATGACCTGCAATATGTTGCTTATTGCGGCGATCGAAAGTGATCCCGAGCTCAGTAAAAAGGCTAATACCAGGTAGGAACAAAGGTATCCGGCAATAAAAAAAAACAGGGTGAATCCCCTTCTTCCCCTGGAAGAAGATCCGATCAGCATTGATACAGAAGCAATATTCGTAGTGATAGGACAGGGATGAAAGGTTGTTAAGACACCTGCCAGAATACAACTTCCCGCTACCACCAAGAATTCATTCATCTATCCGCCTCCATCATTTTATACAACTCTTCGGAGAGCATCTGTTTAAACTCAGTTTCATTATCATACAAGGCCCAGGAACGGTCCAGTACATTGATGCTGTCTTCTCTCATCTCTTCAAATCGGATGATCACCAGAGTGGATGTGATTATACCGAAGCGTTCAAGCAGCTTCCTGTTTTCCGGAAGGTCCATCTTTATCTGCCTGAAATGAATCTGATTTCTGTTTATCATTTCCGGAAACTCGTCCTTTAGCACATCCCTGGCAAATTTTTCCATGGCCAGGCACTGGTCGCAGCGTTTGGTGTAATGAAAAAGAACAAGAGCTATGCCATCTGGCCCGGGTACATCCAGGCGTTCATATAATTCATTTTCAGGATAGGTATTTGAAGGATCCAATAACCTGATAATGGCCAGAGTAATAGTAAGGGCCACAAAAATCAGCAGGGCCCATCTGGCAAGAATTTTCGGAATTCTCAAACGGGACTTCGTCAGGCGGGAATGCACATCCTCTCTGAATGATTTATCCTGGTTGAAAAGCAGTTTCCCGTCCATATTACTCATCTCATTCTGGAAGGCATAGATGGTAAGGGGACAGGCATCTGGAGCTTCGGCTTCACGACTGGCGCACAGGATTCCCGCGCCCACCAGCTTATCGGCACCTGTTACTTCATCCGAGGGACAGCATCCGAACTGGTCTTCCCTGTTGCTGCCGGTCAGCATGAAATAGTCTTTTTTACCCTCCAGGGTACTGAGTATCCTGGTCCTGAGTTCCCTTGATATGGTATCAAGAGAAGAGAAATCCGGGTCCTGGGTAGCCAAAGTGATTTGAGTGCTCCGGGTTTTCTTAAGAAGGCATAGTGGGCCCTCAAGTTTGTACAACTCCGGGAATGACGCATGGGGAGCAGCTGCCATTCCGGCCACACTGAACAGCCTGTCGCTCCTCGATAATTTTTTTACCACCTGAACCGGTACTTTATTGACCCTTCCCCTGTGGATAATAGTACCCCCATCCAGGATCAGGATCCTGAAGGGACCCGGATAGAACAGCTCAGTGAATTCCGCCGGCACTTTATTATGCCGGCTTATTGTATAAAGCTTCTCAAGGGATTGCTCCAAAGTATCATTGACAAAGTTCTCAGGTTCATGATGAAATTTTTTAAGAAGTTCTTTATCGCCGGTGGTGCATTGAATCTGATCTCTGTAAGGTTGAGTTGAATAGAGATTCGCTGTTTTTTCACAAACAGGCAGGTCAAGCCCTTTAAATAGCAGGTGATGATCATCATCCAGGGCAGCAAGTGCTTCACCTACATACCTGGCAGTTCTGCCTGTATTGAAACAGTTCCCCTGTTTCCCTTTGCTGGCCTTTATAAGGATTCTTTCTTCCAGAGAAGTAAATGAATCGATTTTCATTCCTGCAAAACCCATTCGCTCCAGCACTTCCAAAAGAACAGCTATGCTCTCTATGGAGGTCTCCACGGCAATCTCTCCTGTTCTTGGAAGGGATCGGTATGCGTTCTCCAGGGAGAGCTCATCCGGCTCTTTCAGGTATATGACATTTGTACCTTCCATATGCTAATGGCGGATAGTTGCCAGGAGGGCCAGCCCCAGCTCTCTGACAGAGCTTTCAGTATTTCCTCTTCCCATGGTGATACGTATTGTACCCAGCGCTTCTTTTTGACTTCGGCCTGTGGCAAGAATGATCCTGGATGGTAAGGACCGATCTGCATGACAGGCCGAACCCATAGCAATTTTAAATCCCAATAGTGAAAGAGAAGTAAGCAGTTCATTGCCCTGAAATCCGGGAATACTTATAGATAGGAATCCGGGTCTGCTGTGATCAGGTGTGTTAATCAGTAAACCAGGTATTTCTAAGCGGAGTTGATCAAGAAGATTTTCTTTCAGTTGATGAAGCAGTGCTTCCTGCTCATTCATATTTGACAGGCTTATTTTCAGGGCTTCCACCGCTGCTGCAAGACCAGCCAGATTTTCGGTCCCGGCACGAAGTCCCCATTCGTGCTTTCCCCCCGAAAGAAGCGGTTCAAACTGCCTGTCCCGTATCAATATTCCACCCACGCCCCTTGGGCCACCGAATTTGTGTGCGGAAAAACTGTAATAATCACAGGGGATGTGATCCAGGTTTACAGGGATATGTCCTATGGCCTGCGAACCATCTATCAATAGCCTGATATTCCTGGAAGAACAAAACCGGGCTATGGATTCCAGCTGGTGAATCCTCCCGGTCTCGTTACAGACCTGGTTAATACAAATCAAAGTTGTTTCGCTTCCAATGATTTTGTCCAAATTTCCGGCGGATAGATTCGTCAATTGCTTAAGAGGAAGAATATACATATGCTCCCGATGTTTCTCTGTCGCATACCAGATTGAGTCATGTACATCTTCGGCAATACATATTCTTCCTGCAGGGAATTTCTTTCTGTGACCTTCAATGATGGTATTATTGGCTTCTGTGGCAGATGCGCACAAGAGCAAATGGCCATCCTTTAAACCAAGCAGATTACAAAACTCGATTTTCTTTTCAATCAGCTTCCTTTGAGCCTCTTTTCCAGAAGAATGAGCTGATGAGGGATTGGCTCCAAAATCCATTGAAAATCTGACAAATTCTTCAAGTGCCTCCTCATACGGCGGTTCCGAGGCAGAATAATCGAAGTAGTATGGATCAGGTTTAACCATGGCCTATTTCGTAAGAATGTTTAAAGAATCCTCTATCTGGGCAGGGGTGGTCCCTGATTGCAGTGGCTTACAATATAAGGTTTTCTGAAAAATGATACCTGATTTTCTTAAATCTACCCAGCATTCAGTCCGGGAAATCCAATATTATAGAACGAAAGGATGATAACTCTCTTTGGAATTACACTTATGACACCATTACCTAAGTGATTTTACTCCATAGACTTTGGTGTGAGAGTTCCATCCAGGGCACCAAGTCCGGTGCCAGATCATTACCTTATTAAAGGTTGAATCCGGCTTCTTGTTTGCATAGGGCAAATTCCGCAATTATGGCAAAGGCCAGCCCAGGCTCTTGTAGACAATCCGAATTGTTGTATTTCCTGAGTGTTTTTCTTTGTTGTTTTCATTTTAATTTCCTCCTTGTTTAAATGTGTAGACGACATGTAAAAAAAAGGATACACTTTCAGAAATATGATTATCGGGGTGGTTTCATTGTCACCGGGGATCAAGTATGGGAAAAAGAATGTAAACTATATCCTGATCCTGATACCGTGTAGTATAGCGATAAATTTTTGGCTCATTCTATCAATCATCACAGCCTTTATCTTCCAGGCATCCGCCAGCCTCGCTATCCAAAACTTCATCAAACTGCATCTTCACTCTTCCAGCGGAAACAGCCATAACAATTGATTTAATTGCACTTATTTCATCATCACTTATACCAACATCATCAACCTGTTCAAGGTAATATTTCGCACAAGGGATACATGCAACAGCCATTGCAGCTGCAAGATGTATCATCAGTGAGGTTTTGTTATCAATAATGCCACTTTGGCGGGCGGATTTGTAAAAGGTATCAAATGCTTCCTTTTGATTGGGTAACATAGCCTTATCTATTTAGATTATACTTTCTGATTACCAATCTGCAAAGTACAAACTTTCACCCAAGTGTATCCTTTTTTTGAATCCTCCGTCTATATGGCCACAAAACAATTAATCATTAAAATGAAAAAAAATGAAAACATCAACTTGTAAGGATATGGAATCATGCTCCTGCTTCGGTGAAGGAGCAGAGGGCAACGAAAACTCTACAATGAATATGAAAGAAGGTATGGGAAAATGTATGAAAGGTGCGAAATGGTTTATGCTTATTCCCGGACTCATTCTAGTTTCAGCTTTTCTGCTCACTTCTTTCCTTAGTCCTGAAGCTGGACAAATATTCTGGCTTGTAATTACCGGAACCTTATTTGGATTGGGATTATTGTTCTTAACGATGATCAACCTGTGGGCCAGGAAAATCAAGAAACAGAATAGCGAATAATCTATCATAAAACAATAAACAATTAAAAATATAAATCATGGAAAACAGTAAAGAATATAAAAGCGCAAAACGGAAGGCAAAAATATTGAGAGAATTCTACTCACATCTGAGCACTTACCTGACTGTAAACGGAGTTTTTTTCGTAGTTAACTATCTGACTTCTCCAGGTGACTGGTGGGTTTTATATCCCCTGATTGGTTGGGGAGTATGCCTTTCCCTGCATGGAATAGATACAATATTCAAGATAAGCGGATTCTTTGATAAATGGGAAGACAATAAAACAGAAGAGCTTATGCGAAAAGATTTGAGAAAATAGAAGATCCAGATGCCATAATTTAAACATAGAATTAGCGTAGAAATCATGAAAACAATATATGTATGCCAGTGCTTTTATTCACCATTTCCATATGCGATTACCCTGGAGATTGCGAATTGCACAAAGTGTGCATACCTGAAATTTTACTAAATTTAGAGAGCATTTGCTTCTCATATTATGGATTTTCAGGCAGTATATAAGGAATTCTATCCTAAAATAGTCAGGTACTTGAGTAGACTGACTGATGATCTCGAAGAAGCTGAAGACCTTACCCAGGATGTATTTATAAAGGTGAATTCAGGATTAGAGAGTTTTGAAGGTAGATCATCGCTTTCTACGTGGATATACAAAATTGCTACAAACACAGCCAACGACCGTTTTAGAAGTGTTTCATTTCAAAAAGGGAGTAAACAAACTTTATCTGGAGAATTTATTGAAGGTAATATTGAAGATACAAATGTATGGACAGCTGAAAAAGAAAGATCCTCTGATAAATTGCTCGAGAAAAAAGAGATGAATGGCTGCATAAGAAAATATGTTGAAGACATATATGAGAATTACCAAACGGTCTTTATCCTAAGCGAGTATGAAGGATTAAAAAATCAGGAGATTGCTGATATTTTGGGTTTAAGTCTTGATACAGTTAAAATAAGAATCTTCCGCGCCAGAACACAATTAAAGAAAAAAATGGAAAAAGGCTGCAACATTTCCCAGGAGGAGGACGGTCTTGCTTGTGATGAAAAATAACCGATTCTATTCATCACTACATTTGTAAGTTGATTTCTGACAGCCAGGTTATCTGGATTAACTGTTAATTGGGTCAGTTTCCCGGATTCTCGGCCTGATCTCCTCCCATTATCACTGGGATTTGCAATTTACTGCGTAAATATTGACAGACTTTTCTTTTCCTTTCAAGATAACATCTCCTAAAAACTCAAATCCAAATGTCAGTTGTTTTTTAAAATGAGTTATTATTTGTTCTGACGCCAGTAGTTTTTTTTGAAAATCGTTGCACTTGCTTTGAATACGTGCCGCTGTATTCAGAACATCACCGTGATAGGCCAGTTCTTTTTTAATCTCTCCAACTTCGGCAACTGTAACCGCGCCCAGATTCAATCCCGCTTTAAATTCAGGAATTATACCATATTTATTCTTATAGTATGGACTTTTGCTTTGCAATAAATCTTCATAGGCAAAAAAAGTTTTGAGACAATTTTCGTGATTTATCCCCATATCAACATCCCAGGATAGAACGACTTCATCCCCAACGTATTGATATATTTTTGCTTCATGTGATAGTACAATTTCTGTTAAATCAAAGAAGCAATCCTGAATTAATTGACTGTACTTAACATGCCCAAGTTTTTCTGCATAGCTTGTGGATGACTTTAAATCCATAAACATAAAAATGCGGTTATCTACTTTCGGTCGGTGATACTTGCCAAGCAGAAAATTGAGTAAGACTCCCTGACCAAACTTATCATTGATTTGCAGAATGAAGAGGGCGGATATGCAAGCAATACTCCAAAAAATTAATTCCGCAAATACTCTTTCATTCAAATAGTAACTGAAGTACAGTTGAAGAACTTCACTGCCGAACATAGGCTTTGCAATTTCATTACTGTATAGATAAAGTGTACCTAAAGAAGTGAAGAATAAGATAAACAACATGTATATCGTCGTCTTAATTAACAAACTAATACCGAGTGGTTTTTTACGTAATAATTTGCTAAAAATTAATACTTCCAACGATCCAAGTATGGTGGCACCAATAACACAATTTATAGAATTTGTTATTAAAGTAAACAAGAAACTATAATACTCCCCGTCAATTCCAGACGTAAAACCTAAAACGGAAGCATCATAATATGTTATGAAAATGACACAGCACTCCCAGAAACAAATAAGAAATAGAATCTTGTGTAAATCTCTCTTTTTCATTTGTATTGCCTTCATATTGCTGAGATTTTAACTTAAAATGAGTTCTAGTGAATCATGTTACTTGGTCAATTCTCAAACCAAGGGACTATCCATGGTGCTGCTACCCTGAATGCTCAGTTCTCCTTTTTCATTGAAATCTAATTCTGCAGCCATATCATTTACAGTGAGACTTCTATATTCGGAAGCATTCAATCCCTGCACAATGATTTTCCATTCGCCCGGTTTCGTCGGATGGTATTTGCCGTTTAAACTGCCACCCTCTTTTGTCAGACTTATTAAGGGGCTGTTGAAGTTATAATCCTTTGGAAATGAGGGATTAATATGGAAGCCGTCACTTGTAAACTCCAGCCCGAACAATTTTACCACGTCGTATAATGGCCATGCATGGGGATGCATATTCATTACGGGAAATCGGTCCAGTTGATGCCGCTTAAGACCTCCTTATCCTTATTTTCCGCAGAAACATAGGTATGTCCGGGATAATCTGATAAGCTTGAATTATATGAATCCGGACCGCTCCATATTCCATACCAGATATCCGGATATGCTTCGGCATGATAGGCCAGGGTGTTCTTTTTCCACTCTTCCCACCCCAGGGCTTTATCCACATTGGCCAGTGCCCAGATCAAGGTTCCATTGATGGGCGGCCATACGCCGCCATTGGTTAAAGTGCCACCCGGTACCGGCATTGCTTCAATATTTTCGCTATGAAGCATGGCTCCGATGGGAGAGGGGTTTCTCATAAGTTCATTCATGGAATTCACAAGCGCCAGGGTTTGCTCCTCTGTACTGGCGCCTCCAATGATGGCCCATGGCTGGGGCTCCAGCCACATCACATCTTCTCCAATCCAACCCAGGCTGTCATTGAGCCATTGCCTTTTAAACCACCTGCCTGCCCACTGTGCACGAACGGCCATCTTCTGGTCCTCTGCAAGGCTTTTAGAGGCTGCTGCTTGATCTTTTTCTCCGATGTAGTTTAAAAAGGTACCATAGAGATCCAGTACATAGGAGGTAAATGAAGCATTCAGTACACTTTCTCCATGTATTCTCACCTCTTCAACCTGGTCGTTGGGAACAAAACCCATGACTGCTCCATCGTTCCAATCTCCATTAGACAATCTCATTAAACCATGTTTACCGGTTCCTGTTGTGTTTACGAGATGATCGTAACAGACATTTAAGATCTCTTTAATTGACCTTTGTGGCAATCCTTCCTTATATATGGGATAAGTGGTGATTTGTTCGTCCAGGAACGATGCATCCCTTGTTGCCAGTACATATTCGCTGGCCAGCCACAACAACCATAATTCTGTATCGCTTGGCAAATAGGCTGAGGGCATAATAACACCGCTTCCCACAATGCCGTAAGGAATGGATCCGTCTTCCATCACCTCCTTGCAGGAGTAGCGAATAATCTCTTTCACAATTTCAGGCTCCGAGTATATAAATGGCAGGGCGTGCTGCATGGGATCGCGGGCAGCTCCCTGGAACCCAATCACATACTGATAAACATGACCCTGGGACAGAATTTTGTTCTTAAAGAAATCATCGTAGGTGAGATTGCTTCTTAAATAGTAATTATGCCAGAGCAGTTCCCGGTCCACCCAGGGTTCGTTTTCAACCGTAAAGGAAATCCTGTTTTTCTTCCAGGCATTTACTGTATTTGAAAGTTGATCCTCTAATCCATTATTATATTTTGAGAGGATTTGATCAAGGACCAGACCTTTCTCCAGGTAACCGTAGGCAAAATAGAGGGTCTTTTCTTCGCCGGGCCCAAGATTTACAGTCCTTTCAATCATCAATGCATCACCACTTTCTTGCCCAGTCTCCAGAGATGTAAAGCTTGCATTCATTCCATCCGGAGAATCAATTCCGCCATCGCCGAAGAAGGTTTCAGAGTTGGTGGACCAGCCAGTGGCCCTATCATCCAGAGAAACCAGGAAAGTTGCTGGTAAATCCTCATCTTCTAATTTTGCTTCATCAACGGGAAGTTCAATCTTACCACCCAGCGCATCTTTTGCGACCGTATTTAAGATGAACTGAATTCTTTCCCAGGCTTTTTCCTCTTCCTCCGAAAATCCCCCAAATGTGGTGTGATCTATGATTCCAGTGCTGTTATCAAGCTCTTTTACATCATGACTGAATTTATTGGCGAACGCTCTTCTTATCTCGGGGCATGTACCCATCCCGGCTGAAAGTATTGATTGGAGGAAGGAGCGATTTGAAAATTGATGTGTATGATTGTCCCAGTATTCGACCCATTTAATCTTGGCCGGACTTGAATTGTGATTCCTTATAGTTACCTGTGAGATAACAAGAGGATCATCACCGAAGGGTGCAAAAATCACCTGGTTTGCTGTGTAACCATGGCCACTGACCTCTTTCCGGTAATATCCGGTTCCGAAGTAACGATCATAGCTTTCAGCATTTCCTGGAAACATGGTTGAAAAGGAGTTAACTCCATCACTTAGAAAACCAATGCCACCTCCATACATGCCATTTTCGGGATCAAAATCATTTAAGAATTTAGGGCTTCCTTCATCCTGCCTTACCTGCACATACCCATAATTTGAAACCACGCCCACCAGGCGGTCGTTTCCTATCTGGTGCATATGATTTGTAGGGGATATCCAATCCGGATTTACCCTGGTTACAGCTCTGGGATCTGTCAGCTGGTTGCAG
>PVMK01128795.1_pt1 | contig 14552 bp, 12 predicted proteins | sample 1853481 | NCBI WGS metagenome assembly PVMK01 (sample SAMN08533507, study PRJNA380276) | Marine sediment metagenome, whole genome shotgun sequencing project. | reverse complement strand
GCTTCATCATGATCTCCTTAAAGTGCTAAAGTAAGACTAAGGGACGTGCGCTGCTTGAGTTCTGCGAAGGCGATATAGTGAGCCGGTGTAACGGCGAACCCTGAGTATTCGTTATCGAACCCAAGCGCACCTGCGGATTCGAAACTGAAGCGGTGAACATCGAGTGTTATGGCCGAGGTATTCGTAATCCGCAGGCGCATGTCCCGCTTCCACTGACAGCTACCTGCCAGCTGTATCTAGTATCACGGAAAGCGGAACGGAATACCTATATTGGCCGAGGGTGTGTGATAACTCGATATTCTCCCTCAGTTACCTCGTCAGACTGACAGTTGGTGGTGGACTAGAACGGATGCGACGTTCTATCCAGACCCACCCTAGTCGGAATGGAAATGGGAGAAGATTGCCTGATTACGCTGAGCTGTTAAACACTGGCGGACTTTCTATGAGCTTGTGAATGTCGCCTTCTGGCCGATTCCGCCAATTCAAAATTCTCAAATTGTTGGCTATCAAATAACTGCTCTACGCCATATAGCTGACGGTCGTCCTGCAGTATCGCGTATAGGTACTAACGGCCAAATCCAGACATTCAATTAAACGCCAAGTACTTAGTTAAGCCTTATTTCACGCCCCCTATTCCACGGCATGTGCTTCAATAGCAAAGCGATACTACACCGATCGAAGAACACCACCATTACCGTACCGACTAGCAGCAGTATGTAAATAATCAGACGTGCTTCAGGCCAGAAACCGAAAAGAGTAAATGCAAAATAGACCTCACGGATTTGTACAGGGAACGCCGATAGGCTTTTTTCCTGCACAAGAAAAAAGAACACTTGAGCAGCACTTATGATCATCACAACAAAGTAAGCGGGCGGCCAAACAGTTACAGCGGCTATTATAAAAACAAGAGTTATAGCCCAGAACCACCAACGAATATCACCCGTGTGAATTTTCAGCTCCATTTTGCACCTCCTACATATTTAATTTGTCCGCACCCTAAAAGTAAAAAATCCACCGGTGGCAGCTGGCGCCGCCAGTACCACTATCGGATATTGGGGTTATCGGGTTTTTATTTGCAGACTTGTATGAATAATCTGATTATCAGATAGCATTAGTAACACATTATAAGTATAGCTTTTTTTTACCGATTTGCTCTCTTTGACCAATTTAATTTCTTAGCTGCAGCCCCAGTAGGTCTTACTTCCAAGATTGCTAAATCTGGTACCCCACTGGTCTCTGTTCGTGGGTATAAGAACACTCGCTATGAAACTAAAAAATATAGGATAAAAGAATATGCCGAGGTATTTAAGGAATGACCAGTCCGTAATATCTCGAAGATCCCAGTACGCCCACCAGGATTGCAGAATCAAAAGCACGATAATGACGGCCCACAAACTCTGCACCCAATACCTTTTCGGACTGGAGAGAAATTCAGCCGAAGCACGCATGATGTGTGAAAGCGCTAACGCCATGATTAACGAAACCATGACCATCATGTATTCGAAAAATGTCATCGATATACCTCGCAAGCCCCTCTACTAACTGTAGCCGCAATAGTCCGATAGCCGATGTCAGTCACCTGCTGGCAACAGTCACTAACGTATAGCAAGACCACCCCATAGGTCGTCATTGGCCGACTCCAGCAGGTTGGACTGATGGTTTTCAGGGCATGTCGGTCACCAGCGGATTGTCGAGGTCGTTGGTCCATTCCTGAAGTGAGGAAATGTAGACCGCGACGTCGGTGAAGCCGAGCCGGGTCATGATGAAGGCGTTGGATGATGCAGAAATTCCGCCACCACAATAGGTGATGGTGCGGGTGGTGCGGGTGCCATCGAGTAAAGTGGCAAGTTCGTTGTGGGGCCGGTAGCGGCCCGATTCATCGAGTAATTCGGAGGCGGGGATGTTTGATGCGCCAGGGATATGGCCGGCTCGATCGTAGATGACCATATTGCCCTGGTAGTGGGGTCTTGGCATTGCGTCGATGAGACTGATGGCGTCGTTGTCGATGGCGGCGAACACCTCATCCCGGTCGGCGATCAGTTCCGGTCGGGGAGCAGGAGTGAGCTGTTGCACAGGTCGGTTGGCCGGCTCAGTCGACAACGGTCGACCCTCGGCGATCCAGACCCCCAGCCCGCCATCTAGCAACGCCGCCCGGTCGAACCCGACCCAACGCAGCATCCACCAGACTCGAGCGGCCCAGGCCGAGCTACCCCCATCGTACAGCACCACACGGGAATCATCGCCAACACCCAGTGCGCCCATGGCGGCACTGAACTGCTCCGGTGTCTGCACGGCGAACTGGAAAGGACTGCCGCCGTCGGAAAGATTATTCATGAGATCAGCAAACCCTGCAGACGGAATATGACCACCTTCGTAGTCGGACAGACCGCTCACCGAGCGGAAGCCGCTGACTTCGTCCATCTCAATACGAACAGTGCAGTCGAGCACGACCAGGTCCGGGTCATTGAGGTGCTGACTTAGCCACTTGGTAGTCACAAGTGTGCCCATCTTTGCGTCGACACCGATGGTAACGTCGGGCTGTATTTTCGGGGTTGTACAGGCACTCATCATTACCATTGCGGCGATTAGGGCGAAGAATTTTCGTGCATATTTGTGAATGGTCATTTTTTACTCCTGGCTATGGTCCTTGGAGTTGAGATCGACAGCGCCAATTTGTCGCACGTTATCTTAACCAAAGAACATATTCCTCTGCTGAGCTTCCTGTCAAGCGGCTTGCCCAGAGTAAAATCTTGCGCATGTCGGAATTTCAGCTCTTGGCCGTTAGTACCTATACGCGATACTGCAGGACGACCGTCAGCTATATGGCGTAGAGCAGTTATTCAATAACCGAAGATTTGGAAACCTTGAATTGGCGGAATCGGCCAAAACCGGACATTAGCACCTGATCGTCTCGGGAACTCCCTACTCGCCAGCTTCCCTTTCTAAATCGATGTTTTCGCGTTGAACACTAATTCGCCGTTCACGCTCCGCCCATGCCGCCTGGTATCTGGGCTCGTGGCGGATCTGGTCGTACATCGGCATTTGGTGGACAATGTACCAATCAATCAAATGGTTATGAGCCAGCTGGGTTTCGATGCTTAGCAAGGCTTTCTCAGTATCGCCAGCAGTCAGGTAGCAAGTTTCCGGAAAGGGCTGGTCAGGGTGCTCGGTCACCAAAGGCAGAGAGTCTTCGATGTAGGCTGTAGCTTGCTGTAACAATGCTGTACCAAGCTCCTGATCCCCGGTGTTCAAGAATAACCAGGCAACGATACAACCGGTTTGATTCCCCCAGAAATCGCTCCCCATCAGCGCCGGCCATTGATCGGGTTCGAGCCAGCGTGGTTCGACCGACAGGTATATTTCGCGTGAGAGTTGAATGTCACCCTGAGCAAGAGCAATTGAACCCAGTCTCAAGCGGAAGCTATACCCACCCTGTGTTTTTGGCATCAGCCAATTGATGGTTTCCCGGGTGCCGGCCGGGTCTTCTTTGATAAAACTAGTGTGTACGTCACCAAAACCCAACATCCATTCACTTGCTCCAGAGCCAGCCATTTTATCGCGATTTTCTTGAGCCGCTTCCAGATCGCCTAGCTGCGAATAGATGCCGCCCCTTTGAAGATAGTAGGCGAGGAATTCAGGGTGGAGCGCAATTGCTTTGTTGAGCGAGGCTAGCGCCTTGTCAAATTGCCCCGTGTTTCTCATGTATAAAACTGCCAAACCAACATATCCCGATTCGAAATCCGGGTAGAGTTCAAGGGTTTTTATATATTGGTTTTCTGCCAGCCTGTAAAGTCCCTTCTTCTCGTAAACCTTACCCAGTCCATGGCCGATAATTTCTGATCTCGGATCCAGTTTGGCAGCCTTCTGCATCAGGTCGATGCTTTCCTGTGTCCGCAGTGGATCGTTTCCGACAAGTCCTGAGTACCATTGATATGCGGTGGCATAGTTAGGGCTTAATTCGATGGCTTTTTGAAAGGCTGTTTCTGCTTCATCATTCCGCCCGTAGTAACGGTGTATCAAGCCTAGTGAAGCATAAGCTTCGCCCAGGTCATTATCGATAGCCAATGCATTTTTCACGGCATCTTCAATGATGGGGAGCATGTCTTCGGCACGAACGTCGCGCCGGCCTAATAATAACAAATGGCTATCCGCCACACCCACCCATGCCAGAGCAAACGAAGGGTCGATCTCGGTGGCTTTGCTAAACTCCTCAGAGGCTAGTTTCAGATTTGCCGCGTTGCGGGTAGCCATCAACTGCCGACCTCGCATATAGGCTTCATAGGCCTGCAGATTGTCGGTTGGTTTTGCGTCAATGCGTAGTTGCTCATTTGTGGAAAGCTTGGCCTGTAAGGCATCGGCAATCATTGTTGTTATTTCACTTTGTACGGCAAACAGGTTTTCCGCAGTCAACTCACGATCATAGATTTCTGCCCACAGGTGTGCATCGGTTGCGGCTTCAATCAACTGCACATTGATCCTCACCTGGTTACCGGAGCGTTGGATGCCACCTTCGAGAATGTTTGCAACACCCAGCTCTTGTGCAATCTGCGGAATCTTTTTGACGGTATCCTTGTATTCCATGACCGAAGTGCGCGAGATCACTTTGATCGAGCCGATCTTGGCGATGGTGGTTAACAGGTCATCATGTATTCCGTCAGTGAAGAACTGGTCTTCCTCGCGGTTGCTGCGGTTATCAAAGGGCAGTACAGCAATGGATTTATCACCGTATGATTCGTTTAGAGCGGCAGTGCGGCCTTCCCGACGCGCCGATTGGGCAATTTGCTCATCTTCGACAGGGTCGAGCACAAACTTGTCGAAAGCGAAGTACCCCAGAGCCAACGCCAACACAACCAGGATGATGCGGTCCAGTTTCTTACCGGAGGTCTGGGCTATTGAGTGCTCGCGGACAACATCCGCATCCTTCTTCAATCCCTCCGGGGTGATCTCGAACACCCAGGCAAAAATCATGCTCGGAATGAAAGCAATAGCCAGTACTATAACGACAAGGCGGGCTGGTGTGTCACCGAAGCCGAACAATGGAAAAATGGTCTCGGTGACCTGAATCAGCAGCCACGCACCCACCACATAGGCCGCACCTATGCGAAAAACATTCCGACGCTTTAGTTCGTTAAATAGGGACAAGGTTTGGCTACGAGGTGGCCACTGTTACTTGTAAGAGTAATGGTTGGACGGGAAAATGCCAACAGTTTGCGTTGCGTTGGTGATCCATTTGGTCCGCTTCTCTAATCGGGCCCTAATGTCAAGTTCCCATTGTTTATGGCATATTATTGGTCGCGTCTTGGCGTGGGTCACGCTTCTCTTCGCAGTCGGTACTGGTTACTGACCAGCCGCTGCAGGCATTGGTCGGACGGTGTGGAGAGCCATGCTTTTGGTCGTGCTTTATTGCACAGCGGACACTTTCGGCTTCATCCAGACCACGTCCACGCCGGGACGCTTCTACTGGGGTCGGAGGGTACTGTTATTTCATGACCTTGCGCCCTCCGTACTCCAGGTCGATACATTTACTCAGCACTGCCTAGTGGCAGGAAAGTAATGCCCGTATCCGGTGACTTTCCATGCTTTTGATATGCACCTTGCTGTACCAGCCGGTGCGTAGTAGTTGGGCGATACCCCTGGCATCGTTCTTGTCAGTCTTGTTGCGCATTGCCGAAAGTGCCGCCTTAACCTGACGAGCTTCCAAGCCAACAATGGCCACTTCAAGATCAAGGGCATCCAGATAAGCGATGATGTCAGTAACTTCGGAATCGAGTTTAGTCTCAGCTTGAATAACGCCTTCATCATCGATAACACACAGGTGGACAGAGCGTAGTGAAACGTCGAGTGCTGCATAGTAATTCATGGTGTTCTCCCGTTTGGATGTATCAGTACATCCTACTGGGAACCCGGCTAAAAGATGCCGGCCCGATTACTAATGCTTCTGGCCGGGGGTGTGTGAAAACTCTGTACACTTCAATATCGATATGAACACGGCTTGGGTGAGTGACTTTCTGCACTTCGACGTGTATTTCATCCGGCCCATTTCTTCCCGTTTTTCGCTGGTGCTATACTTTCATCAAATAAACAGTTTATTAATAGTTACTTTAACAACTGATATTTAAATCAAAAAAATCAGTGGCAGAAAACCAGTTAACAAAATGAGTTGAAACTATGCATCAAAAAAAACAACTGAATCTCGCCCTATCCATCGCCTTTGGGCTCACCGCATTTACTTCAACCCCAATCCATGCACAGGATGATCAAGCCTTTGATGAAGAGGAATTGATCCTCGAAGAGGTGATTGTAACCGGTACAAGACTGACCATCGCGGATGGCTTTGGCCAGACCAGTCCCGTGACGGTGGTCGGGATGGAGGATATCAGTTCTTCCGGCCTCACCCGTGTTGAGGACGTGTTGAATAACCTGCCGCAGATTACGTCCCCGCAGGACTCTTTCGTTGCCAACGGCTCATCGGGAACGGCAACACTTGACATGCGGCATCTTGGACCTAACCGAACCCTGGTCCTGTTTAACGGTCGTCGTATGCAACCCGGCGGTGTCATTGAACAATCTGTGGACGTTAACCAGATACCCACCGCCATGATCGAACGGGTGGAAGTTTTAACCGGTGGCGCATCGGCCACTTACGGTGCCGATGCCGTTGCGGGTGTGGTCAACTTTATCATGCGCCGGATGACGGGTGTTGAAGTCAGTGCCGGTATCAGCGCTTACCAGCATGACAACAGAAATACCTACATCCAGGGATTGATGGATGAACAGAATTTTGAATACCCCACCGGAAATTCGGGGTTCGATGGTAAGGCGTACAATGTTGATATCGTTATCGGCGGCGATTTCAATAATGGCAAGGGCAACGCGACCGTTTATGCGACCTGGCGTGATAACGAAGAGCTAAAACAGGAAGCACGTGACTACTCCAGTTGTGCACTGAACGGTGCAGGCACAGAATGTGGCGGATCCGGCACTTCGGTTGTTCCCAATTTCTACATAGCCCCTATTATTAACGGGGAAATGGACTGGTACCAGTATGGTTACATGACGCTGGCCACCGATAGTTCTCTGGTGGACAGCACAGACAATAGTTACAACTATAACCCAGTCAACCATTTCATGCGCCCTGACGAGCGCTGGTCGATAGGTGCGTTTGTCGATTACGAAATCAATGAACATACCATCGCTTACCTGGAAACCAACTTTTCCAGCGATCGTACTTCTGGCCAAATCGCTGAGTCAGGTACCTTCTTTGTCGAACAATACAATCTTCCATTGAGCAACAGCGTGTTCCCCGATGCTTTCCGCGACTCACTGGCGGAAATATGGCCAGGCTATGATGAATTTGGTATTTATATAGGTAAACGCAACGTTGAAGGCGGACCACGTGCCAGCAATTTTAATCATGAAGGTTTCCGTATCGTAACCGGCCTGAAGGGCGCCATTAACGAAAATTGGGATTACGATGCCTCCTACCTGTATGCCAGCACATCTTCCAGCCAGGTATACATCAATGACTTTTTTGCCCCCAGGATCGCCCAGGCGGTTAATGGTGAGCTCTGTGCGCTCGATCCCGCTTGCATACCTTACGAAGTATTCACCTACCAGGGTGTTACACAAGTGCAAGCCAACAATCTGACCAGTGTTGCTGCTATGGCTGGCAAGAGTTCGACAGAAGTCATCAACGCTTATGTCGCCGGCGACCTCACGTTCGGTCTGCCGACTTCAGTCGATACCATCATGATGGTTGCGGGATTTGAGTTCCGTGAGGAGACGTTCGAGCGCATTTCAGATGACATTTACAAAGAGGGTACACTGCTTGGGCAAGGTGGAGCGATTCCCAGCCTTACGGGTGATTACTCCGTTAAAGAGCTCTTTGTCGAGGCTAATGTGCCACTGCTGTCGGACAAGGCATTTACCCGCAATTTGACACTTGACCTCGCATACCGCTGGTCAGACTACTCAACCGCCGGCAGGACCAATACCTACCGTGCCGGCCTGGTTTGGCAGACAGTGGACTGGCTGCGTATACGTACGGGTTACAACCGTGCGGTGCGTATTCCGAATTCTGGTGAACTGTTCCAGCTCCGCCAAATCGGTGGGACGGGGCGTGCCGATCCTTGCTGGGGTTCAGAGCCCGTTTATGGTTTTGAGCAATGTGCCCGCACGGGCGTGACTGCTGAGCAGTATGGCAATATCTTACCGAGCCCTGAGAACGATTTTTACAACGTCTTGTGGGGCGGTAATCCGGAACTTGATCCAGAAACTGCTGATACCGTTACCTTCGGACTCGTCATCGATGCAACTGATACCATGCAGCTTTCTTTTGACTACTGGGATATCGAGATCGATGACCTGATCGGCACGATTGAGGCCGATGTGATTATCGATCAGTGTGCCTCTGTTCAGCCAATTGTGCCCGCTGATCCAGCGTGCGGATAACGGCAGTCTCTGGTTGAGCAAGTCGGGTTACGTGGATATTACCAATCTGAACCTGGGTGGGCAGCACTATAGCGGTATTGATGTTGCCCTGGACTGGTCCTATGATGCCCTGGGCGGCAACTTCGGTGTCAACATGATTGGTTCTTATTGGTTGACCAAAGAAACCACGTTGATCCCCAATGACCCAAACTCTACCAATGACTGCGTGGGTCTGATCAGCGCGGAGTGCTTTTACATCCCAACATCGAAATGGCGCCATTCTGCAAGCGCCTCCTTTGACTCAAACAGCTTTTGGGCAGTAACCGGCAGGTGGCGTTACTACAGTAAAGTCGAGTATGAAGGAACACTTGACGAGATTGTCAACGATAACCTTGTTGCGCAGAGCTATTTCGACCTGAATGCTGTTTTCAGGTTCATGGAGACCCATGATGTCGTCATCGGTGTCAACAACGTATTTGACAAAGAGCCACCGTTGGCGGGTAACTCTTTATCCTGGAGCGGCAATACCTTTTCGGGCCTCTACGATACGCTGGGGCGTTACCTGTTTGCAAACGTGACACTACGCTGGTAAAACCATCGTATGGCCACCTCAAGGCACGGCTTGCTCCACGACTCCCTGACAAGGACTTAGGAGCAAAAACCGCGACACCCATCAGAATTTACCATTGAAGAAATGGGCGTGTTGCATGGCAGGCACCCCTACAAACTAATAAATATTGTTACGGCTGATTCCTGTGTGAAGACGAAAGCAGCAAATCAATCCCCACCACCTTTTCTTTTATGCGAAGGACAGCTCGTGGCCGTTCTCGGTTATTCGTAGTAACAGGAATCGAGGTGCCGGTTCTTGCAAGTAAGCAGTTATTCACCAGGGTTAATTTTCAGCGAGACGAAGGACTCAAAACGGCCAGAACCGGACCATTGAAGCTCCAAAAGAAAGAACCACCGATAAGTGACGTACTTTTACATACTGTGGAGTTATTTCAATTCTGGTCTGTGATTAGATGGGTGTCTTGTGTTCGTCAACTAACGGCGCCGAAGATGGTGTTCGAGGATCGTGATGTTTGCCCCGAACTGAGTCAGCCCGCCCGTGTCCCCAAGCAGCAGGTAGGAACGCTTTTTCATCATGCTCGCATAGGGCTTAGGGTAGCCGAAGCCGGTTTTCCGCGGGACTTTGGATCGATCTATTTTCCCCAAGCAAAATCTCCTTCGTCTTGACCGCTGAATTTACTCGGGCACCCCAAGCCGTTCATCAAGCCAGGTCAGAATTTCTTTGATGTATTCTGCTCGTGGTGGAATGTGATCCGTTTCGTACACTTTGATGACTTTGTCTTCGACGGGCGTGCCGATAAGATCAAACATGGGCTTGGCTGACTGCTGGTAACCAAATATCGTGTCATAGCGCCCGACCAGGAGCAGCAGAGGTGTCGAAATACGCGAGATGTAATTGATGGGGTTCACTTCCGGCCTGCCGAACAAGACCAATCCGCCCGCTAAAATCACGGCGGCTTTCAAACGATTTTCATAAGCGAGGATCAAGGGTGCTACCATGCCTCCCCAGCTCAAGCCGTAGTAGGCCAGTTTGTCGTGATCGATATCATCACGCGACTCGAGATAGTCGACGCTGCGGGCAAAGTCCCTGACCAGTTGAATCATGAAGTCGCTAAGAGCGTGTGCTCCACCGATGGGATTTTTATCGATCCGCTCGAAGGTATCCTTATACACCGGGTAGAGAACCGCTCTGCCGCTTTTGACCAGGAAGGAAAGGAATACGATAAATTCGCCATACTGTTCAATATCTTCACTGGATTCTTGATACCTGGAACTGGAGCCGGGAAAGTAGATAACTGTCTGGTAAGGTGGTTCGAAGTTTTTGGGTAAAAACAGGTTGGCGATGATTCGCTCATTGCCATAAGCTGCGTCGAATGACACGCGCTCTCTAACCCAGTGACTGGCGTCATCTTTTCTAGACTCCAACCGGATATTGAGGTCATTATCCCGATCGTAAGCAAACTGGTCGAGGTAGATTTCGAATACTTCATCCGAGACCGGCTCAATGTCGTAAACGTTGACTGCTTGCCCAAATTCCAAATCTGCCGTCACGGCCTGAGGCATTGGGTCCTGGTTTGCATAAAGCACCGTGCGAAATCCCAGGTTGGCAGCTCGCTTAAACGGCGGCGCCTGGCTGATTTCTCTGAAGCGGTAAGAGCTGTCGTTAAACGCTCCACCCCGTACCGCGCGGCCATATGATGACTTGTTCATACACCACTCACGAACATTGCCAGCCATGTCGTCGGCGCCGTAGGTAGTAATGCCATCCAGGCTACCAGCGGCAACCGGCCCCTCACCACCAAAATTGCTGAATGGCGCCAGGGTGGCAAAGCCGCCGAATTGGGGAAACTGCACCAACGGAGTATGTTCACCACGAGCCAGCCCCCAGTGGGTCACAGTTGGCAGTTCTCTGCCGGCGTACGCTGCGTAGGCAGCCGCCTCGTACCAGCTGACCCCTGCCACCGGGAAATCCGCCTGGCCGTCTGGAAAATGCCCGGCCTCCCAGTTGGCCGGACCCGGTCTGCCGGTCAAATCCACGAAACGGCGGGTTGCTTCTTCCCATTCCAGGGTTTTGCCGTCTTCAATGAAGGGGTAACGCCAAAAGTCGTGGTTTGTATAAGCTCCGGCGTCTACAAATTTCTTGAACTGGGCGTTTGTAACTTCGGTACGGTCAATATGAAAATCCTCGATCAGGCCGTCATCGGTCTCCCTGCCCATCACTCTGACCATGCCTTCAGGAACGCTCCCGTCCTGATCCAGCACCCAGTCCAGCTTGTTCGGGATGAGAATTTCATTTCCACCCCAATTGACACTCCATGTCGATGCCGCAACGACAGAGGTATTGAATCCCTCCTTTTCTATTTTCCATCGGAAAATTCCAACCGGCAGGCGCAAATCGGCCAGCGGCGTTTCGCCAACCCAGGCCCAGTCCGCCTCTGGTTGCGAGTACTTTTTCATGTAGACGCTTGCGCCTGCAGGATTGCTGCTGATGTTCACTAACAGACTGCTCCTGGCGATCAGTTCCTGGAGTTCAGCATGATCTGGAATGACTTCTTCCGCTTTAATCGCCAAATCGTAGGCATCTGTGAAATCTCCCCAACTCGAGTCCACGAGTTCACGTACACGGGGTAAAATCTCATCTTTCGCCCAGCGAATTTCCGCTTGCTTTTCGAGGTAGCGCATCCCCAATAAGCCACCAAGCGCCAGGACAGCCGCAACGGTGATGGCGGTGAGTAATTTGCGATTACGCGTGGCCCAGGGTAACTGTTTGACGGCGCCCGCCGGAACCAGGTCGGGTTTACCTTTTGGCTGGTCAACCCGCGTGAGTGCTGTAATCAGCTTCTTGCGATAGCGGTCCTGGTCGAGCTCGTATCTCAAAATGGCCTGGCTTGTGCCGGTTGTCAGCGCCAGCCCCGCAGGCATCTCGGTTTCCTCGATGTGCACGGCCGTTACCGGGGTCGCGCGGTCCATGCCGAAGTAAACCTCGTTGCGACAATGACGGGAATGGACAGAAGTAGAGCTGATGTAGAAGATAATCGCGCTGGCGCCGAGTATGGCGCTACCAAGTTTTTCGGGGAATTCTGCGCCCGGGCTGATGCCCTCGTCGTACCAAATATTGATGCCTTGCTCGTGCAGCCAGGCCAGTTCCGGGTAAACCACCGGCGAGTCCTTGTGCGCATAACACACAAAAACGTAAGAATCATCGCCGTTATAACATGCGAAAGGCTTATCCAAAGAGCATTCTCCCACGGGGTATTCTTAATACTAGCGGGTTCTGGCTTTTTTGCCGGAACCAATCCGCCTAACCGGAAAGCCCGGATGGTTTCTATCCTGGGCATTCCAGGTTTCCGCGGAAACGTTTTGTCCACGTTCCGCCCTAAGCTGCGACACAGCACTCATTCGAATCACTGTGCATTTGCTCCGCTTCTCCGGTGCGCACCCAGATTTCCCACGGGTCTGGTCCGGATCGGTAAGGAGTATAGGAAGCATTAATGCCAATTTACCATAAATTTGCATATATTAATCATCGCATTACGTCAGACTTTCGGTCAATTCACCGCGAATTGTCGCGCTAGTTGAGTAGTGAAGACTGGATTCTGCAGACTATGTTTACCATATGGTTTTTGACGGTGAGCGCGTAAAGCACATTACAAAGATTTGGAATGACTCTATCAGTATGCAGCAGTTGGGTTGGGTTTGAAGTAACTCGCACGGATGACCGTTATTGGCCGACTGCAGCATGTCGTAACACTGAAAATTGTACTTGGCCAATAGCCGCTTAGTGGTTGTAAAGCGTTTGCTTGAATCTAATCCAACTGTGCCGGTTCGGCGGAAAACTTAGTTTTGCTCAGAAACCAATTGGTAAACTCCACTGATGACTTGAAAGCATTTTCAATTGCTTTGTCCAATTCTTTTTCATTAGGTTTGATCACATTTGGTTTCCTGAAATCGGGTTTTGTGTTTCACATAAACCTAAGGGTCTTTGAGAAGCAGCTAATTTACCATTATGGATCACATTATTGAGACAAGATATTGTCATCCCACACCAGCTTGCTCTATTGAAACGGGGGTGTCTTCAAAGGAAACAGCAGATAACCTACCAAGAAGATGTTAAAGACCGATACGGAGTGTTTAGAATCCGCCATCACATTCATTGATATCGTGAAGGCTATTGCGAGAAGGAAAAAATTCTTGCTACACACTATAGTCTGCTACTCCATTTATAAACTTCTTAATGGCGACATTGGTCAGGTAAATACTGTGGGTCACCATTTGAGGAGCACTCAAAATTAATGCCTCCTGCTTCATCAGGCCTGCCGGTAATTACCGTTTCGAATGCGGTGGTTCCAGTTTCCTGAGTCGTCGTGACCGTTATAAGTATTTCACTACATGAGCCGGAGACTTGGATGTCGCTTGCGTATTCGGTGGGATAGAACTCATATCCAATTACTTCATTACTCAACGTGGAGATCGTAGGGTTTTGTTGACACATTTCTGCGGAATAAAGTTTTGCGACTGCGGCGGAATTTATCACGTCTGATACCTTTGATAGAATTATTTCATCCACCATGGCGATTGTTTTTCTTAATGAGCCTAATGCTTTGTTGGCATCAACGGACGCCTGTGTTTGAGGATACTTTTCTACTAATTTTTCATACACCGCTACAGCTTCTCGAAGGTTGCTTCCCTGTTCGAGCGTTAACGCCTCATTTTGAAGTTTCCTAGCTTCTTCTTCTGGATTGCTACAACCCAAAGCCGTCAAAGCCAAAAGCAGGATAATGATTACTCTCACATGTTCATAAACAGATTTCATAGGTGTTCTCATTTTTTGAATTGAAAGGCTGACGCGGGAATAGCTGCAATACCAGACCCAATTTCACTGGGTGAAGTTTTCAAGATATTCCCCTAAGACGTGAGTTGCGTTGCCGCACAAAAAGTAAAAAGTATTTTCTATTTTGGTTTTATGTAAGTCTCAAAACCCAAACAATTTGCGAACCAACAACATGCAGTATAACCCGTACTATAGTTCGTGTTCAATTTCCTACGTGCAACGCATAGTCAGTGCATGGACGAGAAGGAGTTCAATAAAAAACTTAGCGAGAACGTTCGTATGGTATTTGGCAAAGAACTGCGGGATGCCAGAAATAATGCTGACTTAACTCAAGAAAAGATATCGGAGATTACTGGGCTTGATTCCGACTATATCTCAATGCTTGAAAGAGGTATTCGCCAACCATCGCTCACAACAGTATTGCTTCTCTGTTCCGCACTCGGAATTAGTGGTGCAGATTTAGTTACAAGAGTCCAAGCACAACTGGATTAGTTCCAACTGGTATCTATCTATTCCTCAAAACTTTAGCAGCAGCATTCATTAAGTAATGCCGCACTAAGCAGTCTCTTATTTTTCTATGCTTGCCGTTTTGCTTGCCAATACGATAATTTATAAATAAGGATTTTAGATAATATACCCTAACATATTGATTTATAAGGTCTAAATGGTGCCGGCACCAAGATTCGAACTCGGGACCTACTGATTACAAATCAGTTGCTCT
>PVMK01115922.1_pt1 | contig 14552 bp, 12 predicted proteins | sample 1853481 | NCBI WGS metagenome assembly PVMK01 (sample SAMN08533507, study PRJNA380276) | Marine sediment metagenome, whole genome shotgun sequencing project. | reverse complement strand
AGGATTCTTGAATTTCAAAACGAACCGGAACCCTGGCCTCCCCTGCGACAGGAATCAGGCCTTGGTGGACGGGATAAAACCGCCAATTCTGCACGGCCTTGAGGGCTGCACGATCAAGACTTCTGTAGCCACTGGATCGTTCCACCGTAACCTCCTCCACCAACCCGACTGCTGACACGCGAACGTACAGCCAGACCTTGCCCTCCCAACCTTTTCGCCGGGCAATGCGGGGGTACTTGGGAAAAGGATTGTCAGCATAGGCGACAGGCCCCTCACCAGGGCCCTCGTTCGTTGCTGAACCTGCCAGAGCAGCCCCACCCTCTTCATTCCTATCACTTGGAGTCGTGGCTCCATTTAAAGAATCTCGAGTCCGGGAGCTTGAGGCTGTACTGAGATTTTCAGGAAGCCGTTCCGGAGCCTGCATGGTCTCAGCCTTTGAAGAATCGGGCAGTGGGCTCGGCAGCGCCACTTGATCCAGTTCCTGCATAGCGGGCTTGGCAGGCATTGATGGCACTTTTTTCGGCAGCGCCAAGAGGTGCGGAAGCTCCCTGGCTTGCGGCTTGGAGTCCGGCAACGATTCTCGCTGTCGCAGATCGGAGCTTTTCTCGGGGCTGGCCAATGTTTGGGGTTTGGCGACCGTCCTGTTGTCGAGCTTGCGGACAGGGGCTGTGGAGACATCTCTGAGATGCGCCGGCTTTTCGAACCCAGCCTGTTGCAGGCTGACCAATTCGACGACCGTTACAGGACGGAGCTTTCTTGGCGGACCAACCTGGCACGCGCAAATCGCCAAGGCGACAAGGTGAACCGCTAGAGAAAGGGTTACAGAAATGGCAAAGATTTTCTCTTTCATCGTTTAACGTCTCTGTCCGCAGGAATCGCAGCAGAATGTTCAGCATAACTTGAGCGGTTGCTGAACCTGACTAGAGCACTCTGTCAGGTTCAGCCTTCATCTTGACTCCATCTATGAATACTTACCGTACTCGAAGACGGTCTCGGTCAGAGCCATCACGTTCTCTTTTTTGGCTTCGATCGGGAAACCGGCAGCAGAACCGTCGATGATCAAGCCGCCGTCCGGGAAGAAATCGATCAGTTCTTTAACGTAATTCTTTACCTGCTCAACACTGCCGCCAATAAGGATGCTCGCGGGAATGTCGCCCCAGTAAGGCATGACGTCGCTCAGACTCTCCTTGAACTTCTGGCGATCCATGATGTCGAAATGCCCCATGACTTTTCCTTTTGGCAGCTCGGCCAGGTAGGGGATCCATGGGGTGTAGTCACCCTCAATAAATGGCATCGGAGTCAAACCTGCATCGATCAGAGCATTGAAGTATCTCTGCAGCTGCGGCCAGTAGAATTTCTCGAACTGCTTCTTATTCATAAAGCCTTTGGCACCCTTATGCAACGGAATAAAGATCCGGGTGGTACCGGTTTGCTGGGCAGCTCCAATGGTCATAGCGGTGACCTGCGGCTCAAAATACTCCACCAACTCCAGAAGTTTTTCCGGCTGACGGAACATATCGAGCATGGTCCCCTGCATGCCGCGAAAGAAATCTCCAACGATGTCAAAAGGACAATCCATGATCACCTGATCGACAATGGGATAACCCATTGCGGTGATTTCAGTGGCCAGCTTGGCCTGTTGTGCTTTCCAGTCTCCCAGAGCAGAACCCGCCTCGGCAAGTGTCTTACCCATCTCGGTAAACATCGATGCAATCTCGGGCATGACCAGGGTGGTGAAGTAGCCATTAGCCAAAAGCGGCATCGGCAAGGGCAGGTTTTTCAGAGGCTCGAAAACCTCACAAAGCCGAGGCAACAGGGTCCGCATCGTAAAATCGGTTGGATCCTTAAAGAAGGTATCGATCTCCTTGGAGAGCAGGTTCTCTGCTTCAACATACTGGTAGCAGCTGTTGTCGGAGAGGCGTTTTGACTCATCCGCAGCGCCCGGCCAGTGGAAACACTTGGTTCCCATGAGGTCCATGACCTTACCTGGGTAATTACCGTAGGTATGCGGAGACATATCCCAGTTGAATTCTGTCAAACCCTTCTTCCAGGCTGTCGCATACTTCTCATAGTCGTACATCGCTTCTTTGACCGTGTGACCCTGGGAGGTCGCCATGTAAAGCTCGCTGATAGAAACCAGCGGTACCCGGTCGGTCTTTTTTAGGGCCACGGTATCCATGACCCGTTTTTCCCGTTCCGCATATAACTTCTGGTTTTCTGTCAATTCGGACATGTTCTTTCTCCTTATTTGCTCCTAAGAGAGCGGTTGAAACAGAACCCGTTATCTCTGCAGGCTTCTTACCGTTAGCATTGCGTAGCGCAGTTACTGGCTTAATGGTCGAGCTACAGAGTAAAATTTGCCTTCTGAGTGGTACTAAGCGACCCAGAGATCGGCATAAGCCATTTGAGTGATTAATCAGGCGCGGTAAAGCTTGCGCACCGCACGCAGTGCATCGGAACCGGTCACATCAAGAAACTTTTTGAAAGCTTCCATCACGTAGTTACCTTCTGGCAGCGGCTGATAACCTCGCCACGGAGTACCGAGCACAGTATTAAACCCGTAGGGGACCGCCAGGGTCAAAAAGGCGAATTCAAGTTGTTGTTTGAGATTGGAACCATCCGCCGCCTTGGACGGCAATTGCTGACCGATATTGCTCAGTCCGCCAGACATATGCAGACCTTTCAGTTCGGGGTCACTACCGATGGTCTGGATCGCTTCCAAGGTTGCGCGGGTCATACCTTTGGTGTCGGCGACCAGGGCGTTGACCGAGATATCAATGATCACATCATCAAGCTGCATGCCATGTTCCTTGACTAAACGTAGCGCAGCACGCTTGGCGGTGGCGGCCACTTCCTCCCCGTTTTTGTTCGGGGTCGGCACGCCGTTTTCCATCCGCTCAGTAGCCATAACAATCACCTTGAAGGGTCTGATCTTCTGCAGTTCCATCAACTCCCAACGAGTTTCGGCGATCGAGTTAACAATCGGCAACTCACCGCCGGCTTTTTCCTGGTCGTAAGCTTTCAGACAAACTTCCTGCACGTCAGCACCTGGAAAATCGAAAGACAAGGGCACCGAGACCACTTCCTGGATCGCCTTAATGACATCGACCATGAACTGTGGGTCACTCTTGGCCCTGGGGCCGACATTGACGTTCAACGCCCAGGCTCCTGCTTCGACCTGCTTTACCGCTAACGCTTGAATACCGGCAAAATCTTCGTTATCAAACAGAGCACGGGTGCTCTTGAAGCCTGGATTGATCCGCTCGCCGAGGATCTTCAAATTAAATTCGCTCATAATATCTCCTTAGTTAAATGATATCCTGTCCACAAAAACCTTCTGGAAATCTGGTAGTTTATTAAGCTCTATATGCTGGCAACGTGCCGCCAAACTGCTCGCGTGCTCACGGGCTTGCGTTGAAACAAGCGCCATGCGTACACCGACTCCTGCTGCGTTACCCACCTGAATAAATCGTTTCTGGGGTAGAGGCGGGAAAAGTCCAATGTCGATCGCATTTGGGATGTCGATATAGGCACCGAATGCACCGGCAATCACAAAACTCTCTATCGATTGTTCGCGCAGTCCGGATTCACGCAGCAACAAGTCGACCCCTGCCCTTATTGCCGCCTTGGCAAGTTGTACCGCGCGCACGTCGTCTTGCGTCAACGCCACATCAGGAGCAAGGACACATTCGAGACGACCGTTATTCTCGTAAACATTGGGAGAGTCTGAGTGAAAGCGCCCTCGGGTATCGATAATGCCCGACCGCAACAGGGTGGCAATAGCGTCGAGCACCCCGGAACCGCACAGGCCAACGGCAGGAACACCGCCGATCACCTGGGTTTCAATTTGTCCATCTACAAGACAGACTCTCTCGATCGCGCCTTCGGCGGCACGCATTCCGGCAGAGATATGTCCACCTTCCAGTGCAGGCCCGGAAGGACAGGAGACAGAGGTAATCTCACCACGGTGAACAAGTGAGATTTCCGTATTGGTGCCGATGTCCATTACAATTGTTGTGGAATTCAACCAGAGAGGTTCCGTTGCCATGAGTGCTGCGACGTGGTCTCCGCCGACAAAACCGGCGATATTTGGCAAGACATGTACATAAGCCCCTGGTAGTACATGGAGGTCCAGATCACGGGCCTTAACGTCTAATGCTGTGCATGCAGTGGCAACAAAAGGAGCACGACCCAACCTGGATACCGGCAATCCTAGCAACAGATGATGCATTGCGGTGTTACAGCAGACGGTGATATCGACTATTTCATCGAGGCTCGCCGAGACGACATCACACAGATCGCTCGCAAGGGCTTTGATCCCGGACACTATGGCTGTCTGCAACTCGCGGCTTCCATCCTCTGTGCGAATCGCGTGATTGACGCGCGTGATGAGGTCGGCACCAAACGTCACCTGGGGGTTCTCGATACCCTGGCTGGCCAGGCGCACGCCGGTTTCAAGATCAACAAGGAAAGCTGCCGCATTCGTGGTACCAAGATCAACGGCAAGCCCAAGTGTGCGCTTTCCGGGAGAGCTAAACCCAATTAACTCTCCGTCGCGTACGTGTACTCGCAAGCGAACATCATTTTCGCACGTTGACTGCGGTAGTTGACCCAAAGCAATTATGTCAATTCGATCAGCAGTTTCCTCACCCATTGCTTCAAACAAGCGTTCCAGATCGGCTCCCGCGGCGACCGTATCGGAAGCGACAAGGTTGACTTCATGAGTTTGAACGGCAGGTTGAACGGCGATTGCAGCACCAGGCTCATCTATCTCAAAATCGGTTCTGGCCACAGGGGCCAGGACTCGTGGCGAAACTTCTACAATGCAATCGGACAGGGGCCGGACCAGACAGGCGCGTACCCATTCCTTGTTCCCTTCGGAATCGGTCTGACCAACATCGCTCGAATTTAGAAAATCAACCTTTCCGGAGATAATCTGCACCATGCAGCTACCGCAGACACCCCGTCCGCCACAGGCACCGTCAATACGTACCCCAGAGCGTCGGGCACACTGAATTAGCGTTTCGCCTTCGAAAGCCTCGACCTCGCGATCAAGATTGGCAAACCGCACCGCAAATTGTTTCGGTATAGATTTCAGCACTTCTGCATTCTGCATCGTTCCCTCGAAGTACATGTGTCGCAGCGTTTACGCAACGGTTGCGCAGAAAGTCCTGATCCGATGCCGGCCACCATAGAAAGCGACTTAACTGGCGAGAGCATCCCCAGTTTCATTACACTAACCCCGCGACTCTCTCCTCCCGCCATCGACACGACCATGGCTTGTTGATCTAGAGAAAGACCTTCGTCTCCGGGGCTTAAGAAGTTGCTAGCAGACAAACCCTGCCGCCTGGCTTCCTTGCGGATCAGCAACGAAGCCAGGCGGGCAGTGTAAAAAAGCAATTCATTGCCCAATTCATCAAGTGCAAGTGCAAGCGAGTACTTGCGTTCTTCGAAAAGCGCTGAAACGCGTGCCTCGAACGTCGGGCCAAGAGTACATACGACAGCCACAACGCTGGCTAGTTTTGAGAAAATCGCAGCCAGCTCAGGAGCATCCAACGTGAATTGACCCAAATCCAGCATCTCTTCTCGTACGCCCTGTACGGGTATATTCGTGTAGGTAGCTATGGGCACCGCCAGCGCTTCTTCGGCAACCATGTCTAGCGCTTTGCACCGCGTCTTAAATTCCGTACCAACAGCAGGCGACTTCTTCGCTAAAGTGGCAAGCGCACACGAAAGGTCAACATTGATGTCTGACGTCATAACTGCTTCACTGGCTGTTTCATTAAGGATTGTCTGGTACATTGCCCTACATTCTCGACCTATTTTATTTACAAACTCTCTGGACGATCAGCTAAACGTTCAGGCTACAGCGCTTTGCAGGCAGCCGTTATCGGCACCACATGAGCCATTGATCCATTTACGACTGAATTCGACCGCATCGATTGCCGTCAATCCGAAACCATCTGCTCCGGTATAGGCACGCACTGTTTCGTCTATTTGTCCGCCGCCAATCTGAATCTTCATTTTGTCGCGTAATCCAGCGGCCTCAATCGCCTCTATAGTCTCTTTCATCGAATCGAAAGCAACTGTTAGAAAACCGCTCAGAGCGACCACTTGTGGCTTGAACTCCTCGATTTCTTTGATGAACTTGGCAACCGGAACATCAATCCCGATGTCTTTGACTTCGAAGCCGTTTATGTCGAGCATGAAGGTAACAATATTTTTACCTATGTCATGCAAGTCACCATGGACTGTACCAATCAAAACTCGGCCAAGCTTTTGGGCAGGCTTATCTGGAGACTCCTCGAGTAATGGCTTAGTCAATTGTCCGATTTGATCTAGCATTTCTCCGGCAAGGATCAACTCGGGAAGGAAATACTCGCCCTCCTCGAATCGCTTCCCCACGATATCCATCGCTTCACGACAAAGTTCCAGCACACGATACGGATCACATCCGTCATCAAGCATCCCTTGAGCAAGCTCAACGGCCTCCTCTTCATACATATCTGCTACCAATTCGAGTAACTTCTTTTCGTTTTCTTTCATCGTTCTACCTCGCTTTCTGTTTATGTTATGACTTCGCAAACCATTGATACATCAGCTTGCCGATTGCGGTCATTCATGAATGAATGTATTTGGTCCAAAAAAAATGCCTGTTCCACCCTCGCTATCAACTCAAAAGGTAACTCAAGAACAGTTTCTTTGAATTCTGTTTGATCGCTTCATTCGGCATACCGTCAAAGAAGTTCACGAGATCACCGTAAAGGCCCCTGCAAAAAGTGAAGATTGCCTTGGCTGCGAATTCAGCATCGACACTCGTACTAAATACACCCTCCTGGATTCCAGCTTCAACAGTCTCCGAAATCATCTCCAGTGTCTTGGAATGATCAGCCTTGAACATCTCAGGCAAATCACTCAAATCTTGCGGCTCTCCGCTGAGTGCAATGTTGATAATTGCAAGTTTGTAATAATTCTCATCAATGTCGAAGGAATAATCCAAAAGGTTTTCGATCTTTTCTCGTGGCGGCAATGGGGATGACATCAACTCGTTGATTTGACAGGTCGCATCATTGAAGAAACCTTGTGCGAGTTGATGAAACAGATTGCGCTTATTCTTGAAAAGAAATGAAATTGCCCCCCTTGTATGACCTGACTCCAGGGCAATATCTTCTAAGCGTGTTCCGGCGTAACCTTTTGCACTGAACACCTTGGCTGCAGCACTCAGAAGCTTTTCACTTGTCGCGTCGGACCGATTTTCTTTCATGTTATCCCTTAATAATTTCATCTATTACAACACAACATACATTCATGAATGAACGAAGTCAAGGAGATTATATTATAAATTACAATTTAAGAAATTATCAAAAAGCATCGGAGGCCGTCAAACATACAGGTCCCCAGTAAGCCCAAAAGAGGAATACCCACTCAGGCATTTTATATCAACAGATTAAGCGATCCCTTAGTAAACTCGGGGAACCCTTTTACATTAACGGATGGCATTACATATAAATTGTACTATCAGGATGAAAATACTGATACACACGCCACAACATCTGGTTAATATGACGATACTTCTCCAATTTTGTACCGTCAGGCAACAAACCCAAATGATTGACTTCACGGGCATTGCCACCAGCAAACATATCAATGTAATCAAACTCTTTGAAATATTTTATCGCAACAATCTGACCTTCAACATCGGCCTCATAATACCCCCCAGATTTATTTGCAATAAAGTCCTTTGTAAATACAATGCTTTTTCCATCTTTAACAATCGCATAAATACGCTCTTTGGCGCCTAAACGCTTATCATAGAAAGGGCTGGTATCAAAGGCGAGCTCCTCAGTCGATTCGTCATATTGTTCACCCATAGCATATTCCATTAACCAGAATACCGCTGTATCGAGAAAAGTCATGTCTTTGGGATCACGATAATAAATCTTACCTTGAGGGTAGAGTTTGACAAAGTTATCAAGATCCATCATGACACTCGGAAGCTCTTTTACTGGAGCACCGGAAAAGATCATTTTTCCTTTAACCTGATGGATTGGCTCATGAGTATCACGATCAAACATGACCAGGTTGTTATGGAACTGCCCCATGACTTTTAAATCAAGCTTTTGGCCATTGACTTCGTTTTCATAAGGGACACTCAGGTGAGAAAGCCCACAGAAAGTCATTACGACATCCTTCCCCCCTACTTTTTCACCACCTGCTATATGGGTTTGGGTGATGTAAGAAATTGGGTAGGCACGAGCATCTCCGTTGATTTCAAGGACCATGGCCCGGTTGCGGGCCGTAAACGCTGTCCCTATCTGTTGATCCTTAAAGTCGGACTGTAAAAACTCATCAACTGTGACAAATTCGGCTGAATAATGCTGTGAATGAAAGGCAATATAGCCCGTAGCAAAGAAAGCAAATACAAACAGCCCAATATTGAATGCGCTATACGCTACCAGGATCCAAAGCTTGAATCGCTTAAAACCCGCCCACAGAGAAATCCCAAAAGATACAAAGAACACTGGAACAAAAACTTTTTCCAGAGCAAAAATTTCATAAGAAAAACTCTCCGGCATCATTTCGGCAAGCTGAGTCAATGAAACATCCAAACCCAAAAGATTTAAAACCATCGAAAGCGAGTAGATCACATGACTCCACTCTAAAGTGATGAAGCCTACAAGGCCTATTAGTAACGAAATTGCTGCGCTAATGTAGAAGACACTCGGTCTTTCAAAAAAGGTCTTAACGTTAATCATTTTGATCTCCTAAAGTCTGACCATTACTAATCACTGACACATCCTATTGACAACATTTTGACCTGTTGAATTCTGCTTTGAATCCAAGTCAGTCAGAAACTTGAGCAGCGTCTTTCAGGTGAATGAACCAGTATGTAAAAGCGACAAAAACAACCCCGCCGAGAATGTTTCCCATGGTGACGGGTATAATGTTTTTAATGAATCCTCCCCAAGTTAAACCTTGAAGCGGCAGAGCCAGTGAATCCGACAGGAAAATCCCTGTGGGGATAAAGTACATATTGGCTACAGAATGCTCAAAACCGCTAGCAACAAAAGCCATAATCGGTACGTAGCAGGCGAGGATCTTTCCAGAGACATTCTGAGCAGACGTGGCCATGAAGATAGCCAGGCAGACCAACCAGTTGCAGAGAATCCCACGGGTCAGCGCAACGGTAAATGAAAGCTGGCTCTTGGTCTCGGCAATGGTCATCGCATGAGCGGCAACGTTGCCGTCGTGCAACAGCTGGGAATGGAGCATGAGCCAGGCAAAAAAGAGAGAACCTACCATGTTACCCAAAATGACCACCGACCAGTTCTGCCATAACTTATTCCAGGGAATTTCGCCATTAAATGCCGCCTTGGCCAACAAGGTGTTACCGGTAAAGAGTTCAGCACCGCAGATAATTACCAGCATCAACCCAAGAGAAAAGACACTGCCGCCGATAAAACGGCTTACGCCTATTCCTAAATTTGCGGCTGTATCATGCGTAATCACAGTGGCCAGTTGAGCGCCGAATGCAATGTAAAAACCTGCCAGCAGACTTAACAGAATGGTCTTGGAGAGTGGCTGGGTCATTACCCGGGCACCATTTTTCGCAATTTCATGTGTTGTCTCTGAAGGTGTTAAAAAGTGCTTTTCCATAGTCACGTCCTCTAACAAGCCATACAGTGTTCAAAGTTCAACTTGGTTTCTCAATCCCATCATGCATATTGATCTCTTGTGTTGCCTCAACGGAGGGATGGTCACCTCTCATGGCGCAATCAGATGCATATTCATTCTTACTCATCTCGTCTTTTGGCACTCTCAACTGTGTTGTGAAGCAACATAGTGATAGTCATTGGCCCTACCCCCCCAGGCACCGGAGTGATGGCACTGGCTCGTGCCTTGGCAGCTTCGAATTCTACATCCCCAACCAGCTTCTTTTCTCCGACCCGGTTTACACCAACATCGATGACGACCGCGCCTTCCTTGATCCAGTCTCCCTTGATCATCTCCGGGCGGCCAACGGCAGCAATGACCACATCGGCTTTACGAACCTGTTCGGGGAGATCTTTGGTGCGGGAGTGGCAAATTGTCACCGTGGCATGCTGAGCGAGACACATCAGCGCTACCGGCTTGCCGACGATATTGGACCGTCCGACCACCACAACTTCCTTGCCTTTCAGATCAACACCGGTGAATTCCAGCATTTTCATGACCCCATAAGGAGTACATGGCTGGAAAAGCGGATTGCCGGTCACCAGACGACCCACATTATAAGGGTGAAATCCATCCACGTCTTTGCTTGGCAAAATGGCTTGCAGAACCTTGTCTTCATCGATATGTTCCGGCAGCGGCAACTGCACGAGAATACCGTCGATTCGTTCATCCTTGTTCAGTTCGTCGATCAATTCCAGCAGTTGTGTTTCTTTAGTTTCAGCGGAGAGTTTGTGCTCGGCAGAGAAGATTCCAGCCTGAGCACAAGCTTTCTCCTTCATCGAAACATAAACTCGGCTGGCCGGATCTTCACCGACCAGAACCACCGCTAAACCCGGGGTTGTTCCTGTCAACTTCAACCGGGTTGTTTCAGTCGCAATCGATTCCCTTAGCTGTGCTGCAATCGCCTTACCGTCAATAATCTTATCCATGGTCATTCTCCACTTTGTAATTAGCATTTACTGTTAAAAAACACGGGAAGTTAAATCCTTCAGCCCTCAATGTAGCTGGCACAAGCATTATCCGTTTCCCAGACATTGATCCTTTCAACTTTTACATTGTCGTCATTGAAGACAGCCCCCAGTTCTTCGAAAAGAAACCGTGCGATATTTTCCGAGGAAGGACTAATATCGTTGAAGGGAGGGACGTCATTGAGGTACTTATGATCAAGCTGCTCGAGAGTTTTTTTGTCTTTCTTTTTAAAACCTTGAAGTCAATTCCCATGCCCGCTTTATCGAGTTGTCGAGCAGAAACGACCACTTCAACTTTCCAATTGTGACCATGCAGGTTTTCACATGGTCCCTCATAATTTATGAGATGATGCGCTGCCGCGAATTTGGTATGTATAGTCAGGAGGTACATATAATCTTCCTTATAAACTTCCTTGGTAGGCGCAACATGCTCTGACTTGATTTCTTAAGTATCAGCAAGCCTTGCTGTATTTGACAGCTTCGCTGGTAATGGCACCTTTGCCGCCTTTGACATCTTGGTTTTCAGGCTCAAACCAACCATCTTTGTAGACAGCTAACAGCTCACGGAGGTTGGCTGGGTCATCAAATGGTGAACCGGCCAGTAAAAGCAGATCCGCCTTATTACCTTCAGCGATATCAGCCGACTGGCAGTTCCAGGTTTCCCGTGGTAACGAGGTTGCACCGCGCAGCACCAACTCCAATGGGACACCAGCTTCATTCATGAAAACGATCTCATCAAGAAGTGCTGCGCCGTGCTTTACGCCGTAGCTTCCGGCATCGGATCCGGCGATCAAGGGAACGCCTAAGCGGGCCGCAAGCTCCAACATAGTCCGGTGGCGGTCCAGAATTCGCGCCAGATGACCTACGGTCTCGACATTCCAACCGGCCAGTTCAGGATGCGCCCACTGAAAATGGACAGGAGAAAAAGTCGGCACCCAAGCGATATATTTATCCGCCATCTTGTGCAGAATCTCCTCTGTCATGAAGAAACCGTGTTCAATTGAGTCCACTCCGACATCGACGGCCAGGTTCAAGCCAGCCTCGCCGCTGCAGTGAGCAAAGGTGGAGCGACCACACCGTTGGGCGCTATTCACTATCAGATCGAGTTCCTCTCGATCGAACTGAGGTTGACCCTTTACACAACCATGTTCAAAATCGATAATACCGGTCAGAACAATTTTGAGATCGTCAGCGGTTTCAGCTATCTCTTCAACAGTGGCCGCTATGGACTGACTATCCGCCACTTCACGTGCCATAAAGCTGCCGTAACGACCCTTCTTGCGCAACGCCACGCCGGGCGAACGAAGCGTGGGAGCGACCGTTTTGCCGGTCGATATTTCCTCTCGAAGCTGATGGTTGACACCATGAATATCGCCCGCATCACGAATCAGGGTGATGCCGTGATTAAGATTGGCCGCCAGTTGGTTCCGCCCCGTCGCAAGCATCGTGTCACGATTGCTTTTCAGGTAGTCGCTGCGACGCTTGAAATTGAGTTCACCGCCATCGAGAAGAAGGTGGCAATGGGCTTCGACAAGACCAGGCATCACGTATGCGGCTTCCCGGATCGGTACATTGTTCTTCCAACCAGCAGGCAACTGAGTGGAAAGCTGCTCTCGATCACAGCGCAGTATCCGCTGAATCAGCCCGGACTCGATTAGCATCGCGACTTCTTCTGGCCGATGCCGCTCTCCATCGAACCAGCCTTGGGTCATGACAATAGTGCGTTCCATACCGTTTCTCCTCTTTTGTTCAGTCGTTTTGTTCAGAGACACCAGCGCTGAGAGCAAAACCCCACCAGCCGCTGGCCTCATATAAATTGTCTACAGTCATCTTTCTGCTGAGTCCGCCAATTCACAACAAGTTACAGGCCTTCATTTACTTCCCCGTACAGCCTTGCGTTACTGGAATCCGTTTCCTGTGAAAGGATCAATCCAATACAGCGGTCACGTCAGGTAGTACAGCATGGTCAACTCCCAAAAGCATCAGGTGAACACCACTGACCCCTGGGACTCCCTGCATCTCCGCAACCATCTCTCGAGCAAAGGCCAGCCCTTCTTCTTGAATATCAGAGGCTTTATCCAATCGATTAAAGACCTCCTCCGGGCAATCGATACCGGGAATATTGGGGATAAAATTCTTGGCTGCCTTGGAAATAACAACTGGAATCCCGGCCAGAATAAAGAGCTCCTTGTCGATGCCTTCATCGCAAACCCGAGCCATGAACTCTTTAAACACTTTAAGGTTGAAAATTAACTGGGTCTGGATAAAATCTGCTCCCGAGGCCGCCTTTTGTTTCAGTCGTCGAATCGGTATATTGGCTGGGGTGGTAAATGGGTTAATAACAGCACCGAGAAAAGGTTGAGGCGCGTCCTTGATTTCATCCCCGGTGAAGAATATTTTCCCCGTTTCCCTTAAGAAACGTGCTTCATAGAGCATCAGTGATGAATCCATATCCCACACCTGCTTAATTCTGGGGAGGGTGGCGTAAGAATCGCCCGTCAGACAGAGGACGTTGTTTACCCCATTGGTGTGATTCTGGATCAGTTCAGAGACAAATGAGGTTTTGGTGTGGTCGCGACAAGTTGCCTGACTGATTGGATTAATACCCATTTTTTTCAGTTCAGCCGCAACCCGAGGTGAGGGCAACGACGGCTTGCCGTTTAGAAACGCGGTGATATTGATGGCATCGAAGTGATCCTTCAGAATCTCCGCTTCGCGAAACACGTTCGCCAGGCTACTGCCACGGGGCGCACGAATTTCACAAGTACGGACAAACCTGCCGGACTTAAATTTGGCTTCGAGCGCTGATTTTGTCTGTACCGGCTCGTTAACCCGATTTTTGCCAAATTCAAGATATGGCAGCGGTGTCTTACCGTACTTATCGCGCCCCCTAAACCAATTGACGTAAGAAGAGGTATGAAATAGCGCGCTATCCGGTGAAGGCAACAGTTTGGGAAGTTCAGTAGAACCCTTGGCGACTCGCTTATGAATTCGCACCCAGACACATTGTCGTTCAGGGTAGACCTCGCACATCTCGTTCACAGGTCCACCACAGGGCCCATTGCGCAAGCCCTTGGGGCAACTCATTGGACATATAATGCCGGTTTGCGACAAGACACACTGTCCGCATGAATGGCAATTAAAAGCCATGCCCTTACCGAATGCCTCGCATTTTGCGATTATTTTTTTGATCATCGTTTCACACCTCTAACTTCTTTAAGACAGTAGTCACCAGGTTCATCTTTCCTTCACAATTCGTACTGTGTTACTGCCCGTTGATAGTTACCTATTGTCAGTCATTCATGAATGAATGCCCTTAAGCCAAAAAAATTGCTGCCCTGCCCTCACCATCAACTTGTGAAATAACTCAAAAATAGTTCCTTGGAATTCATCTTGATCGTTTCGTTCGACATTTTACCAGAGAAGTGCCTGATATCTCCGTATAGCCCTCTACAAAAAGTAAAAATTGCCTTTGCTGCAAATTCCGCATCGACATCCGACTCAGACGTATCGCACTGCGATTGGTCAGTAATTATTCCCGAAATCAGGTTTAGCGTTTCAAGGTGATTCTCTTTGAATATAGACGGCAACTCGATCAAATCTTTTGATTCTCCACTGAGCGCAATATTGATAACCGTAAGTTTGCGATAATTTTCATCTATATCAAGAGCGTAATCCAACAGGTTTTCTAACTTTTCCAGTGGCGGCAATGGGGACGACATCAATCGAGTGATATGATCACTTACTTCGTTAAAGAAATCTTGTGCAAGGTGATGAAACAGATTGCGCTTATTTTTAAAAAGAAACGAAATAGCTCCCCTCGTGTACCCTGATTCCAGGGCGATATCCTCTAAACGTGTACCGGCATAC
>PVMK01175192.1_pt1 | contig 14554 bp, 16 predicted proteins | sample 1853481 | NCBI WGS metagenome assembly PVMK01 (sample SAMN08533507, study PRJNA380276) | Marine sediment metagenome, whole genome shotgun sequencing project. | reverse complement strand
AAATTCTATCGAAAGTTTCATTAATTGAAAATGCAATCCCTGCAATAAGTACCGGGATTGCATAACGCATCATTTGCTTCCACAAAACAGAATTAAACGTGTACTTAATTCTGGCATAAAAAGGCACCATTATTATAAGGGTGACAGCGCTTGCAATGAGATTGGCGATAAAAATATAATTGATCTCAAAATTGGGCCTATAAAGGTTTTCAATTAGAGAACCGTCAGTTGCCAAATCCTGTAACCATAGCAATAAAAACAGGTTCATCCCAAGATTAATAACGACATTGACTATTTTAATAATGGCATATTTTATAGGTCTTTCCTTGGCTCGAAGCCATGCAAATGGAATAATGACCAGTGCATCAAGCAATAATATCCAAATGACCAGACTTATGTACTCTTCCTTTATATTGGTAAAATTGGAAATTTCGCCCCTAAAAACATAGGCGAAAACGAAAAAGCCAATTGAAGATAAAATCAATGAAATCGCTGAGGTCCCGACAACGGTATCTTTGTCCTCTTCCTTATTAAAGAACCGAAAGAAAGCTGTTTCCATTCCATAGGCTAAAACAACATTGAAAATAACAAACCAGGAGAAAATAATTGAAACTTTACCGTATTCAGCAACCGAAGATAGAACCCCTTTTGTGGTATATAACGGCACCAATAAAAAACTTAACATTCTTGGTAAGACCGTTGCTAAACCATAAATAAAAGTTTGCTTAAAAAGTGTTTTGAGTGCGCTCAATTATTGGCCGTTTATATGGCTAAAAATACATTATTAGTAAACGCTATGCAATCTTATACCATTTCCCCTCCAAAATTACACATAAAAACTTGGGCTTTTCCTTTATACTTCGTTAAAAAATGGAACTATAGCTAAGACCATACTTAAATTTTTTGCCTTGTCTAAAGAAAAAGTACGGCCTTTTTATTGTAGTAATTCTAAAGCAATAATGGTATTATTTATTGTTTGTTTGGAGGGCACTTGGATATGCTATTAAATTCTTTTCCGCAATGTTTTCGATTTTGAAATACCTGGTTTTATCACCTTCTTTATAACTAATAACACATGCGTTATCTTTTAGTATAAAAGGTGATTTTCGCTTTATTTTGGGTACAGGGTTCTCAAATTCGGCATTAGGTTCACTGCTCATTATTATATCTTTTTTCTGATTGAATTCGCTCTTAAACCTACCAATATAAAGTACGTCGTCGTTTGGTGTTGACTCCAATTTAACCGCCATGTCCCTAAAATAAACACTGTCCAATTTAATCGAGCTCTTTGTTGTTGGAATAAAAAGGTTAATCCCGGAACCTCCTCCCTGGATTCCTGCAATCCATTTTTGGAAATAAACATTCCCTATTTCTAAGGGTGCATTTTCCTGCAATATTCGAGTACTTGAACATTGGGAGAATCCTGTCAGAGCAACTAACATTAAAAGGAGATGTAATATTGATTTCATCTTTTTCATCTGTGATCAATTGTATTTAATAAAGATAATAAATCAATAACTATTCCATAAAAAAGCCCTACTAAGATAGTAAGGCATTATTTGATGAGATACTGAAACAAGTTCAGCATGACAATATGTATTAATTATTCAAGGCTTCGGCTCCTCCAACGATCTCTAAGATCTCGTTGGTAATTGCAGCCTGACGGGCTTTGTTATAGGTTAGTAGTAACTGATCCCTTAACTCGGTGGCGTTATCTGTAGCTTTATGCATTGCAGTCATTCTTGCACCGTGTTCACTGGCAAAAGAATCCCTAACGGTCTTGAACAGCTGTGTTTTTAAGGACTTTGGGATAAGTTGTTCTACAATTTCTGCTTTTGAAGGTTCAAAAATGTAATCCAAATTCGTATCAGCATCATCTTCCAAAGGAACAATGGGTAAAAATTGTTCGGTCATTAATTCCTGGGTGGCTGCATTTTTAAACTTATTATAAACCAATTCGATCTTATCACATTCCCCCGAAACAAATTTATCCATTAATATTTCGGCAATTTCCGCAACATTATCGAAAGTCAATTCGTCAAATACTTCACTTTTATTGGCAATAACATTATATTGTTTAGATAGGGTGTCATTCGCTTTCTTCCCGATTGCAATAAAGGACATTTCGGTATTTGCATATACCTCGCCTGCTAATCTTCGGGATTCTTTAATGACATTAGAATTGAAAGCACCACATAATCCTCTATTTGAATTTATAGCAACGACAAGCACCTTATTAACCTCACGTTGATCGGCAAATTTGCTCCCGGCATCACCATCTAAAGATGCACTTAAGCCCTTGAGAAGTTCGGTTAACTTGTTTGCATAAGGGCGCATCGCTACAATAGCATCCTGGGCTTTCTTTAACTTTGCAGCAGAAACCATTTTCATGGCGCTTGTGATCTGCATCGTTGAAGACACCGATGATATTCTGTTACGTATTTCTTTTAAATTAGCCATTTCTACAAGTTATAAGTTCTTAGTGCTGAGTTAAGAGTTTTTAATTCTGCACTAATTTTATGCTTTATATTTTGCCGTTAGATCTGCACAAACATTTGATAATGTATCGGTAACCTCATCGGTTAATTTCCCGGCTTTTAATGTTGCAAGGACATCGCTGTGTTTTGCGTTTAAAAACTCGATGAAATCTCTTTCAAATTCTTTTATTTTATTAACGGGAACGTCTCTTAATAAATTTTTTGAGCCGGCATAAATAATCGCGATCTGATCTTCTACGGTAAACGGGTCGTTTTGAGCTTGTTTTAAGATTTCAACATTTCGTCTTCCTTTTTCAATTACATTCAATGTTGCAGCATCAAGATCGGATCCGAACTTAGCAAAAGCCTCCAGTTCACGGAACTGTGCCTGATCCAGTTTTAGAGTACCCGCAACCTTCTTCATGGATTTAATTTGTGCATTTCCACCTACACGAGATACCGAAATACCAACATTAATGGCCGGTCTAACACCGGAGTTAAATAAATCGGACTCAAGGAAGATCTGTCCATCTGTAATTGAAATTACATTGGTTGGAATATATGCGGAAACGTCCCCGGCCTGGGTTTCAATAATTGGCAAAGCAGTAAGAGAACCCCCGCCTTTAACGATTGGTTTTAAGGGTTCCGGGAGGTCATTCATCGATTTCGCCAGTTCGTCGTCAGCAATTACTTTTGCCGCACGTTCCAATAACCTTGAGTGAAGGTAGAATATATCACCCGGATAGGCTTCACGCCCCGGTGGTCTTCTCAATAAAAGAGACACCTCACGATAAGCAACGGCTTGTTTTGATAAATCGTCATAAATAATCAAAGCCGGACGCCCGGAATCTCTAAAATACTCACCAATGGCGGCTCCAGCAAAAGGAGCATATACCTGCATAGGAGCAGGATCGGAGGCATTTGCCGCAACAATTACCGTATATGCTAAAGCACCTCTGTCTTCCAAAGTTTTGGTGATTGTCGCCACCGTAGAGGCTTTTTGACCTATCGCTACATATATACAAAATACAGGTTCTCCCGCATCGTAAAATTCTTTTTGATTTAAGATGGTATCTATACAAACTGTAGTTTTACCGGTTTGGCGGTCACCAATAACCAACTCACGTTGTCCCCGGCCTATCGGAATCATGGCATCAATAGATTTAATTCCTGTTTGTAAAGGCTCCGATACCGGCTCGCGGAAAATTACTCCGGGTGCCTTGCGTTCCAAGGGCATTTCAAATAAATCCCCTGTTATAGGCCCTTTGCCATCAATAGGTATTCCTAATGTATTGACGACACGGCCAACAATTCCATCGCCTACATTGATAGAAGCAATACGATTGGTACGTTTTACAGTTCCACCTTCTTTTATTTCCTTAAAAGGACCCAATAATACGACACCTACATTGTCTTCTTCAAGATTAAGTACAATACCTTCAAGACCATTATCAAATTCTACTAATTCTCCGTACTGCACATTAGACAATCCATAAACACGGGCAATACCATCTCCAATGGTAAGTACCGTTCCCACTTCATCCAATGAAGCCGTTGCTTCAAATCCCGATAATTGTTGCTTTAAGATTGCTGATATTTCAGCTGGTTTTACTTCTGCCATCTTTTTATATTTAGATATTTAAGTTATCTAAAACTTAATTTAATATTAGTTCTCTTTTTAATTTGTTTAGCTTATTTGCTACACTTGCATTGTATTGAATATCGCCAACACGTAAAATGAAACCGCCTAAAATGCCTGGGTCAACATTATTTTCAACTTCAACTTCTTTGCTGGTAAGTTCTTTTACTTTAGCTAATACTTTAACTTTCAAATCGTCTGTTAAAGGAACAGCAGTGGTTACCTGTGCAACTTCGATGCCCTTTAACTGATCGTATAATTGATTGACCTTTAAAGCGATTTCTCCCAGAAGGTTCAATCTTTTGTTCACTATTAAAATCTCAATTAAATTAACAGTTATTCCATTAATGCTTTTAAAGACCTCAAGTAAAGCCGTTTTCTTGATGGACGATTTAAGTACAGGGCTTAAAAGCATTGCATTTAAATCTTCGCTTTGCGCCACTGCAACTGCAATTTGCTTCATATCGTTGTTTACAACTTCAGCCGTATTTTGATCTTTAGCCAAATTTAAAACTGCCTTCGCATAACGTATTGCCGCTCTTGTTCCCATCATAATATTCTCTGCGTAAGCAGGGATCTCTTTTAGTTAATACTTAATCTTTATTTTAATGTCGCTTGAGATAACATCTCTTCAACTATAGCCAACTGTTTGTCTTTACTTGATAATTCTGCCTGAAGCACTTTCTCAGCAATGCTAACAGACAGTTCCGCTACCTGGTTCTTTAATTCTGAAATCGCTGCTTTTTTCTCGCTTTGGATTGCTGTCTTGGCCTGTTCAATTAATTTACTGGCTTGTATTTGTGCTTCATCTTTGGCGTCAGCGATCATTTTACTTTTAATCTCACGTGCTTCTTTAAGTAAAGCTTCACGCTCCACACGAGCCTCTTTTAAGATACGTTCATTATCCGCAGTAAGATTTTGCATCTCTAAACGCGCTTTTTCGGCAGAGGCCAGGGCTTCTCTAATAGATTGTTCTCTATCGTTAACGGTTCTAACTATTGGTTTCCAGGCAAATTTTTTCAATAGAAACAATAGCACTGCAAACGAAATAAACGTCCAAAACAATATTCCAACATCCGGAGTAACTAAATCCATATCTTATTTTTTTTGTTTAATAAAAAGATTGGTGCAGCCTCTGGTTGCACCAATGCTTTATTATTTAATTAGTGATACTACAATCGCAAATAATGCAACCGCCTCGACAAATGCGAGCAATATAATTGCTGAAGCTTGTAATTTCCCCATCATTTCCGGTTGACGTGCCATGCCCTGCAATGCAGCTGCACCTATTTGACCAATACCAATTCCGGCTCCAATAGCGGCTAATCCAGCGCCGATAGCTGCAAAAGCTCCAAAATTAGCTCCTGCTTCTTGTAATAATGCTAAACTCATAGTTTAAATATTAAATAATTAATTAATGTTCATGTTCTTCCATGGCACTGCCGATATATAAAGCAGATAGCATGGTAAATATATATGCCTGAATGGCAACAACTAATACTTCAATAACGCTTACAAAAACCGAAAAGAATATCGATCCCGGAGAGACCCAAACGCTTTCGGCAATAAATATTAAAGAAATTAGACTTAATATAATAATGTGTCCCGCAGTAATGTTCGCAAACAAACGAATCATTAAGGAGGCGGGTTTAATGAATATACCGGCGAACTCGATCAAGGCCAAAAAAGGCTTTAGAGCAACAGGCACGCCCGGCATCCAAAATATATGTTTCCAATAATCCTTATTGGCTACAATAGTTGTAATAACAAAGGTTATCATTGCCAGTACAAAAGTAAAGGCAATATTACCGCTTAAGTTAGCGCTAAACGGGAAAAAAGGAATGAGTCCCATTATATTATTTAACCAAATAAAGAAAAACAAGGTTAACAAAAACGGCAAATACTTTCGGTAATGTTTCTCACCAATATTAGGTATTGCCACCTCGTCCCTGATAAATACGATCAAAGGCTCGGTAAATTTAGCGATCCCTGTAGGAACGCCATTTTCGGATTTTCTATATGCCCTTGAGGACATCCCGAAGATCCATAATAACAGGGCCATAGATAAGAACATCGAAAACACCAATTTCGTAATTGAGAAATCCAGTGGTTTGGCATTTGTTGGTTGGTGTTCGGCATCATGACTTACAAATGAACCATGACCATCGGCAGTAGGATTTGCATAATAGATCTCTTCGTGAACTTTGACAAATTTCTGATCGCCTTTTTCAACCACCACCTTTCCCTGGTCATCATGAAGAAATTCGGAAGACATAAATGTAACCAATCCATTATCGGTCCATAAGATTACGGGTAACGGAAATGAAACGGCATGGCCCTTCCAATCCAATATATGAAAGTCGTGCGCATCTTTAATATGATGCATTATCATTCCGGTAACATCAAAGGCTTCTTCAGAGGACTCTTTGTCTTCGTTTTCAGAAGCAATTCCGGAAACAGATATCAATAAAAAAAAGCTTAATAAAAGGGTCTTAAAAGTATTGATTTGCATCAGTTTATTTAATTAAAAATACCTTGTTTAAAATTCGGTGCAAATATACATTCATTATATTAATTGACAAACTAAAATTAATAATGTTTAGGCTTTTTGAAGAAATTTATTTAGGCTTATAATTTCGAAGGCTAAAAACAGAAAATAAGGGATGAAAAAATTGACGACTTCCAATTGAGCGTGTTCAGATTTTCCAAAAAAGAGAGGCAATAAAAACACGACGGCAAGAGCCATTTTTGAGATAGTAAGCCCCAAAAACAGGTGGTAGATTTTCCTGGATCCTTTACCGATTTTATACTTTAAAATACTGTAAACTATTAAAACCAATAATGCGTTAAAAATATGAATGGCCCAGATTGGAAAGTATAGCTCCCCATCAAAAAATTGTTGAATGATATAAAAATGAATTGAAAAAAGTAATACTGTAACTCCTATTAACCTTAAAATGAAACTACGTGTTTCGTTTGTCATTTGAATTATTTTTGTTAGAAAAATCTGTAACTTGCTTAATTACAGTGTACAATGCTATTCCTATAGCTGCCAGAGAGCAAATAATAGTAAATAAACTGTATTTATTTGGATAATTTTTGTCCAGCTGAACGCCTGCATAGACCCCTAAGCCTATAATGATGATCATTTGAAAACCAATCCCCGAAAATCTTGCAAAGGCATTAAGCCGTTCTTTCGGTTTCTTTTCCTGGTCTTGGTTGTTCTCTTTGATGCTCACCTTTATTAAGTTCTTTAACTGCTCCTTTCATACTACATACCGCATTAAAAGTAGCACCTGGTTCAACCGAAAGTTTACCTATTTCGACCTCACCTTCAATATGTGCTGAGGTTTTTAATGACAAAGTGCCTGTTAGTTTTAGTTTTCCGGAAAACTTGCCTTCAAAGTCGGCATTCTCGCCTTCTAATGCGCCATTAATAATTCCCGTTTTGCCCACTACTATTTTTCCGGGAGATTTTATCGTTCCCTGAATTGTTCCATCTATTCTAAATCCTCCCTTGCTAACAAGGTCCCCTACAATTGTGGTGCCCTGTCCTATTCTGTTTTGCTGTGTTGAAGTATCTGTTGCCATTTTTTCTTTTTTAGTGTCTGAAAACATGATTACTATTAAATATTAATTATTGAGATTTTAAATAATCCTCTAAATTTTTATGAATTTGAATAATTTGATAATTAGGTGAAGATATCGCAAAATACGCTTTATCAATGTGTTGCTTATTAGTTTTTAAAATATCTGAAAAGCCCAATGCACCATTTATAGTTTTAAGGCCATGTACTACCACAAAAACGGTGTTTTGATTATATACATCCCTGGAAGCTTTAAAGTCAAACTGCTTTAACTCTTTAAGAACCTCATCCAATCTAATTATAAATTCATCCGTTTCTTCTTTTGCAAAATTGTCAAATTGATAGATGACTTTAAAACTTTTGGCCACAACGTCATCTTCAAATTCTTTATCCGCCATTAACGGAATCACGGTTTGTAACATATCTTCTGCCTTTTTCCCTTCAGGGCTGTTTGGGTAATTCAAGGCGATGAAGTTTATAGATTCTTTATAATTATCGTATCCGTAAAGTCTTGCCCGTGCCACAGCCTTCAAAAATTCGAATTTTGGAACTATGGCTTCGCCGTCAAAATTAATGATGTATTTATCGCTTTGTGCGATAACATCTAAATACTCCTGATTTTCAAATTGTTTATAAAGGTTTGTATAAATATTCTCAGGACTATTTTCGTCTTTCCCTAAAACGCTTTCAGGGTTAAGCAAAATGGTGGCATACCTTGAATCGGGATGATTAGAAATAATATCATTTTTCGCTATTTCGGCTTCACCCTCCAAATTTAGAAGCAAATAAATTTTATACAAGTTGTATTTTGATGGCAGAACCAATCGTTCTTCAGGATTATTTTGTAGTAACGTTTGGAGCTTATCCTTTGCCAAATTATACTCCTTAAACTTGTCCTTATAAATCAATCCCAGTTGGTAATAAGCAAAATTTCGGTCTTTAGATAAACTGTCGATGGCTTTCTCTTCGGTAGGAATTCTTGAGATATAAAACTGTGGGTCGAACAACTCTTCTTCAGTGGCATTTGCCAGTACTTCATCAATGACCGCCACGCCCGAATTGACAGTTCTTTTATTAGACCATCTCCAATTATCTTCGAGTTGTCTTTCGCCCCAGGTCTTAATAAATTCGTTTTTTCCAAAAGCCACAGTTATCGGGTTGTAAAAATAAAATGCTTCGGCATTTTGATTCCCTCTAACCAACGCTTTAGGTAGACCTGTTGATGATTCCCTATTCGTAATCAACCCCCTGGATCGCTCGGCTATTTCTTCTTTTTCTTTTAGATCTTTAGCCTTTTGTTTTAAATCATCGATAAAGGCAGTAAAAAGCCTTAACCTTTCTGCTTCAGACATATTTACAAGATTTAAAATACTATCATTTCTTTGAGCGACATTTTCGTAGAAAATAACATCATCCAAATTATCTCTCTTTCTTTTTATGCTTCTATAGTCCTTACTGTTCGCGGTTAAATTTGGCATAGTACTATCGTAATATGCTCCGGCATTTTTATATTCCGCATTATCAAAGCTCATGTTACCTAAAGTTTGATAACTCATGGCATCAAGATATTTATCATGGGAACCTGCCCGTAAGGATTTATTATAATATTTTACCGCTAATGTATCCGAGCCATTGTTTTTGTGATATTCGGCAATTTGATGATAAATTTTATCGAGATAGGGTTTGTTTTCGCGATTTTCTTCCAAACGGGTTAAACGCTCCAGAAATTCAAATTTATTTCCATTTGTGAAATTAAAATTTTTCGCTTTTTCAATATGGGCACTTATCAAATATATTCGTGGAGTTTTTCTATTAAGTTCGATAATTTTATCGAATGCTATATTGGCACTGTCTTTATATCCCAATCGATTATATATCTGCCCCTGAATAAACCGATAACGCCCCCTTTCGTCATTATTTTTGGTGGCATTCGATGCGACCTCCAGCTGCGTTACGGCACTATCTAATAGCTTTATGTTTATATAAGCTTGGGCAAGCATAGCGGTGGCATCGGCCAGGTCTTGAGATTTGAGCTCTTCCTGGTACAACAGGCGCTTTAAATTTTTAATTGCGAGCTCTTCATTTTCAAGACGAAGGTTCACCTTTTCTTTCCATATTCTTGTTTGATTTATCTTATCGCTTGCGGGATATTTGAATAGAATAAAATTAAAGGCTTCCAAAGCCGGTACAAAGCGCTGATCGAAATATCTGGCTTTTCCTAAAAGCAAATAAGCCTCATCTATTTGAGGGTTTTTCTCTTTCCCTTCAATATTCATGGAATGTTTTTGAATGGCCTTGACAGCCTTTTCTTCGGCGCGTTGAAAATTCTCATTTTTGCTCTCTCCGGGAAGCAATATCTCCTCCGAAACCTGCATCCGCTCAATTGGTAAAATGTCCCAATAGTTGTCGGCATAATCGTTGGCAAGATCCTTTTTACCATCCTCTAAAGCATTATAACCATTAAACAAGGCATTATATTCGGCGGTTACCGCATGAAAATTTTTACTGATAAAATTATCTTTTTTACGCGAACAGCTTACGATGAAAATTGTAGCTATGAGCAGAATTGTTATACCCTTGAAAGATGTCTTCAACATTGCTTAAATTTAGTAATTGAATAACTAAAAGCCCTACATAATATTATGTAGAAACGTAAAAATAATCATCTTTTTCAATTTAACTACTAAAACAAGGGACTTTTAGACTTGTTGTTAGGCTGCAAAATGGGCTTCCAGCTCTTTTAAGGTGGCTTCGCTGGTGGCCAGGTCTTTAATTATTTCACCTTTTTCTAGAACAACAATACGCTCGCTAACTTCGGTAACGTGCATGAGATCATGGCTTGAAATTAGTACGGTAACATCCTTATTTTTTGTAAGTTCTTTTATAATTTGTTTGAGCCGAATTTGCGTTGTTGGATCCAGGTTGGCAAAAGGCTCGTCAAGAATTATAACTTCGGGATTTCCTATAAGCGCGCCAACAATTCCAGCCTTTTTCTGATTCCCTTTGCTTAGATCTCTCAGATACTTTTTCTGGCCTAAAATTTCACCATGGAAAAAGTCTTCAAACTGGGATATTAAAGCATCGACATCGGCTTTATTCTGGCTGCGCAATTCACCTATAAAATAAAAGTATTCTTCGGCGGTTAAGTATCCAATCAAAAAGCTCTCGTCAATAAATGAAGAGGTAAAGGGTTTCCAATCTTCGCTTTCATTAACCTGTATATTGTTATTCTTGATATGCCCTGTTGTGGGTTGAATAAGGTCCAGCAACAAGCTAAAAAAAGTTGTTTTTCCCGCACCGTTATTTCCTACCAGGCCGAAGCTCTGTCCTTTGGGAATTTCTAAATTTTCAATATTTAAAACCACATTGTTGTTATAGGTTTTTGAAAGGTTTGATGTTATTATCATAATAGTATTTTAATTAAATATCGATTAGTTCTGCTCGGCAAAGGCGGCAATAGTCTTATATTTTCCTCTTTGATAAATGCCTTCTATTTTGTTTATAAAAAAACTTTTGAACACAATTCCTAATACCCCACTCAAGGCCAATATAATGAGTCCTGCATCAAAATTAATGAGTTTATACGGGATATAGAAAAGTAACATGGGCATAATAAACTTAGGTAAGGCAATTAGTAGTTGCGTTGGATTAAACCCATTGGTGTTTCCAAATGCTTTCGCCTTAACATTAAGTTCTATAGGTACTCTGTTTAAGGCTCCGCCAAATAAGGTTATAAAAGAGTTTAACCCAATATTAAACAAGGCGCCGGCAGCGATCATGGCAAAGATTCGCCATCCAAAATAAATATAGGGCACACTCAATACAAAGGATATGGACACCGCAACTACCATAAGATACCATTTGGATTCGAGATACTGTCTATACGGGATGTTCTGGCTCATTAACAGCTTATAATATTCGCTGTCCCATGAAGGCACGAGTTGTCCAAATGTCATTAAAAATCCTCCGGTGACAAACATCGAGGCAAAGGCTAAAATAGCAGGCATCTCTCTATATACATCCTGGGTATAGAAAACTAACCCATAGAACAAAAACATAAATGATACCATCATAACCTGTTTTGGTCTGGCATTACGCCAAATGAGCTTGACATCATTTTTAAGAAATGGTGCTATGCTTCCAAAACGATCCATCCAGGACAGGTCTTTGGCTTTAACCTCTTTTACCTTTTTTGAAACGGCATCATCCAAATAAAACCCCTTTTTAATAAAGTCGAAATTGATCTTATAAAGCCCTATCATTAACACTAAAGGAATGAGTGCCAAATAGGGATGATTGTAAAGCGCATTAAATGCTATGCCAATAGGTGCTGAAACTTTAAATATGGCGAAATATTCCAGGCCAATTGAAAGAGCGAGAACAGTGGCAATAACATAAAAAACGGTATTGTTCTTATTTATTAAAAAGTTGATATAGTTAATGACCATGGTTAAACACATTACAGATAAAAACCAGGGCAATACATTTAAGGCCGGATAACCCTCTGCCCACATGACAAAACTAAATGGCAGGAAGATAAACAGTGATAAAAAATTGAAAAAGGACAGCGCTGTCTTTCCTAATAAAAAGTGAATTATAATGTTTCTTTTAATGGGTACGGTCATTAATGGTTTTACATTCATGACCGGAAGTTGCTGCATGAAAAACCTGATTATCAAATTAAGCAAAAACCAATAGATCAAAAAATTATTTACAGTAACTATGGGGTCCATACCAGGCATTAATTTCCTTAAAATGAAAAACATAAGGCCCCCAATAAAAATTGCCATCCCACCAAAATATAGAACTGCAAGAAACAGCAATATCTTAATGGCAAGCCCTTTTTGAAAATACGAAGCTCTTGTAAACTCCTTCCATTCGAGGGTTAAAAAATGTTTGATCATGGTTTTTGTTTAATGTTCAGTCCATTAGTAAATGAAACGCTAAAAATGTTACAGGCAAATTTAAAATTTCCAAGCCTACTTCACTATTTTTGCAGAAATTATATTTATATGGCTCATTTTCATAAACTCGCTATAAAAGAAATCAATAAGGTAACGGAGCAGTCTGTCACCATCAGCTTTGATGTGCCCGATACTTTAAAAGATACATTCACATTTAATGCGGGACAATATATTACGCTTAAAGCAGTAATTAATGGTAATGAAATAAGAAGAGATTATTCGATATGTTCTTCGCCAAAAAGCGGCGCGCTTAAAGTTGCTGTAAAGGAGGTTGCAGATGGGAGATTTTCAAAATATGCTAATAAAGAATTAAAGACAGGGGATGTATTAGAAGTTTCTGGTCCAAATGGGCGCTTTATTTTCGAGCCTGATAATACTAAATCAAGAACTATCATTGCGTTCGCTGCCGGGAGTGGAATTACACCCATAATGAGTATTGTTAAAACGGTTTTAGAGGAAGAACTAAATAGTAAATTGATTTTAGTTTATGGGAATAAAACACCCCATGACACTATTTTTTACAATGAACTATTGGCCCTTCAGGTAAAACATCAGAACCGATTTAATATACAATGGGTGTTTAGTCGATCGGATGAAGCAAATGCCTTATTTGGTCGTATTGAAAGAAGTACTGTAAATTATATTATAAAAAATAAGCATAAGGATCTTTCAGTCGATACCTTTTATCTTTGTGGTCCGGAGGCTATGATCAATTCTATTTCGGAGGTATTAATAGAAAACGGCGTTAAAAAAGATGCGATCCTCTTTGAATTATTCACAGTTTCAACACCTGAGGCCCAAATTCATTATTTAAAGGGAATACCAAAGTTACTGTTACGGTTGATGAGGAGGAAATTACCTTCGAAATGTCTCAGAAGCAAACCATACTGGAAGCCGCTTTAGCTCAAAATATCGATGCGCCTTATTCCTGTCAAGGCGGTATCTGCAGTACCTGTATGGCCAGGCTTGTTGAAGGGGAAGCCACAATGCGTCAAAATAATATTCTTACCGACAGTGAATTGGAAGAAGGATTAATTTTAACATGCCAGGCACAGCCTACAACTCCTACTGTGGTTGTGGATTATGATGATGTGTAATAAGGTGTTGGGTCTTGGGTGCTGGGTTTTGGGTGTATAAAAAACACAGACTTAAATAACAGACTCGATCTTATCAACTATAATTTCCGGATGAATGCTTCGGGTGACTTCTCTATAACCAATTGGATATTTATTACCATATACGGAAGTTGGTATTTTTGGGAATTGCGTTTTATTGGATACAATAGCATAATCCAAATGTTGGTTAAAGGGAGCAAATCCGGCATAAGGATGCGTAACTCCCCATATCGTAATTACCTTAATTCCTAACATTGCCGCCATATGTGCATTCCCGGAATCCATGGATAGCATAAGGTCTAAATTCGATATGACATCCAGTTCTTCATTTAATGACAATTTCTCCGATAAATTAACGGCATTTTCGAACTTATTTTCAAGGGAATTTAAAATCCCTGTCTCGATATGCCCTCCTCCGAACAATATAATTTTATGTGTACCCGAAAGTTTGTCAATAACCACTTCCAACAAGTCTAAAGGGTACATTTTCGAATCGTGCTTTGCAAAAGGGGCAATTCCAATCCACTTTTTCGAATCGGTTCCGATAACGGCCAGGGTTTCATTATTTAGTTTTGCTCTACCGGGAAAGTTTGGTTCAGTTAGATCCATCTTAAATCCCAGTGATTCAAAAACATCGGCATAGCGTTGATGTGTTGTTTTTAACTGCTCGAAGATTCTACCTGAAATTAATGCCTTTTTTTCTTTTTTCCCTTTATCAATTTGAATGAACCTCTTTCTAAATCAAAATAGCCTTATAATTTTACTTCTTAAC
>PVMK01114267.1_pt1 | contig 14554 bp, 15 predicted proteins | sample 1853481 | NCBI WGS metagenome assembly PVMK01 (sample SAMN08533507, study PRJNA380276) | Marine sediment metagenome, whole genome shotgun sequencing project. | reverse complement strand
CAAACTAATATTTGTTTTGCAAACTAATTACTTTGCGAAACAAAAACCAAATTTGCGATGCAAAGATAGAAAAAAAGAGTTAAAATGTGAGGAGATCTAAAGGCTCTTGATCCAATTGACCAGTCCTTTCTTTTCCAAGATAGCCATCAGCTTATCGGGCAGGGCTTCAAACTGGAATTTTTGCTTCCCAACCTCAATGGTACCATGACTGAAATTGATCTGTACCATATCCCCCATTTGAAAAGCTTTTACAGCCTCTGGCAAAACAATAACCGGTAAACCCTGATTGATCGCTGGCGGTAAAAGATGCGATTTACCGATTTCACTATAACTGCTTTTACTCCTGCATGCGCCAATCCCACAGATGGGTGTTCCCTGGAGCTTCCGCATCCAAAGTTCTCTCCTCCAATAATGATATCACCTGATTGAACCTCTTTTGCGAATTTGGGATCAAATCCTTCGAACAGATGGGGAATGATCTCCTTAGGTTCCGAGCTCGGAACCTTATAGGTAAGATTGCCCGCAAACATCTGGTCGGTGTTCAGGTTATCGCTATCTGCGTAGTTCCATACGCCGTGGTGCCTTCGTTGCTCTTCGGGCTCAATGGTGAAACTTCCAGACTGCACATTGCCAAAGGGGAACCTTTCTGCGCCCTTCAGATCTCTTGGGTCCGTAATCTTCCCATTCACAGCACTCAGTGCCACAGCCGCGGGAGAAGCCAGGTAGATCTCGGCATTCTTGTTCCCCATTCGTCCAAGGAAATTCCTGTTGGCAGAAGAGATCACCCTATAGTTGTCAGCGGGGATCCCCTGTCCAGTTCCCAGGCAGGGTCCGCAGGATGAGCTAAGTACATTTGCGCCTGCCTCCAGAAACTGAGTTACCAGTCCCTCCTCAATCGCCTGAAGATAAATCTCTCTTGATGCAGGTATCACCAGTAACTGGATTCCTGGTTTTACACTTTTACCCGCAATCATGGCAGCTGCTTCTCTTAGGTCTTCTATTCGTCCATTGGTGCAGGTACCAATGAGGGCCTGGTGAATATCAGTTCCAGCTACTTCAGCAAGAGCCATCACATGGTCTACATGATGTGGAGCTGCCACCAGGGGATAAACCTCATTGAGATCCACCTCAATCTTTCTTGTATATTGAGCATCTTCATCCGCCCATATTCCCTGAATTTCTTCGCCCAGGAATTCATGTAATATGTGGTCCGCTGGAAACACTGCATTCTTGGCACCCATTTCTGAAGCCAGGTTGGCAAGTGTCATGCGATCTGCCACGGAAAGGGTTTCCACCCCTTCCCCATGGTACTCAATGGACATATAATTGGCACCGGCCGATCCCAGGATTCCTATGATCCAAAGACTTAGATCTTTGGCATACACCCCCTGTTTCAGGTTGCCTGTTAAGGTGATCTTCAATGTCTCCGGAACTCTGAACCAGGTTTCTCCTCTAAGCCACAGTCCTGCAGCTTCGGTCCGGTCAATGCCGACTGCCAGGGAATTAAATGCTCCTGCAGTACAGGTATGACTGTCACTTCCTACAATCAACATTCCCGGCCTGGAATAATTGGTCATCAGCTGGTGACATATACCGCTTCCGGCATCGTGAAATTTCTGGATGCCCTGTTGTTTTACGAAATCACGGATGGACTGATAGGTGTTTGCCAATCCAGCATTGGTGGGAGGGGCATTGTGATCCAGCACGATAACCAGCCGGTCGGGATCGTTCACCTGGCTGCCTCCCATCTGCTCGAAGGTATTTCGAATGCTGGCCGAATTATCGTGGGTCAGAATCAGATCGGGACGCTTGAATACAATGGCACCCTGCGGTGCATCAAATATCTTTTCGACAAATGTAGGCATGGGCGAAAGTTAATATGTCCGCTATGCGGACGTTAATAGGTTAATAGATTAATAGGTTAATGGTTAGCGTCTTCCTGAGATATTAAATGAGCTGGATACCACTTTTCCGGCAGTGTGAAACCATTTCACCCGGCCAGATGGCAGATTGTATCTCTCCTATATGAGCCTTTTTCAGTAACTGCATGGCTGTCCTTGACTGTCCAATCCCTCCACCAATGGAAGAAGGTAGTTCGTCGTTCAGAAGCCTGCGGTGAAACAATAGCTCCACACGGTCCATATGTCCGGACGATTCCAGCTGGGTCAGTAACTCTGCCTTATCCACCCTGATTCCCATGGATGTGATCTCCACAGGGCACTCCAGAATCTCATTCCAGACGATAATATCCCCATTCAAGCCATGGAAACCTTCCACTGTCTCAGTACTCCAGTCGTCATAGTCCGGGGCACGCCTGTCGTGGGGCTTTCCATCCGGCAAGTCGTAACCGATGCCAATGATAAATACTGCTCCATGCTTCTCAGCGATTTTAGCTTCCCGTTCCTTGGGATTCAGATCGGGATACATTTCAAACAATTGCTCCGAATGAATAAAGGTGATTTCATCCGCGAGTGAGGGAACAATGCTTGCGTAGAATGTGTGGATAAAAAATTCAGTTCGCTTGACATTATCCCACACTTTTATCACAGCCTTTTTCAAGGTTTCCAGAGTCCGTTCTTCGGGAAAAAGGGACTTCTCCCAATCCCACTGATCCACATACACCGAGTGCAAATTATCAAGTTCTTCATCGGGCCTTAGGGCATTCATATCTGTATATATGCCGTACCCTGTCCGGATGTCATAATCGCGAAGCATCATCCGTTTCCATTTGGCCAGGGACTGGACCACCTCTGCTTCCTGTCCCCTCATATCTTTTATTGGGAATACAATGGGTTGCTCCACCCCATGCAATTCATCATTTAATCCCGTTCCTTTCAATACAAAGAGAGGAGCTGTGACCCTGCGTAATCGAAGGTCTGCCGCCAATCCCGATTCATAGTGATCCTTCAGCATCTGAAGAATCTTCTCTGTCTCCTTTAATGTAATGAGGGGCTTATAACCCTCCGGAATAATCAGTCTCATAATGTAGTTTTATTAAAACAATCCTCCGTTTTGATAGATTTCCATTTGAACATCAGAAAATGGTTCCGATTCAATGGTGATATCCTTTGTTAGATTTCTTATCTGTCCTGTCCTAAGATTTAGCTTAAGTACATCTCCATCTTCGAGCTGCAGGGTTTTTACTTTATCCACGGCCAGGATGGGAAAAGCAGCATTGATGGCATTCCTTTCATAAATAGACCCAAACGACTCGGCTACAATGCATTGCACTCCCAACGAGAGAAAACAATCAACGGCTTGCTGCCTGGAGCTGCCTGAGCCAAAATTCTTTCCGGAAACCACAAGGTCGCCCGGTTTTACGCTATTGGCAAAATCTTCATATCCATCCAGGTTGTCAAAGGTATATTGTCCCATTTCAGCCACCTCTGTGATGGAGAGATAGCGGTTGTGAAAGATCATGTCTGTATCTATGTTATCCATAGGCATATACCAGACCCTGCCCTCTATTTCTTCCGGACTATCCACGGGTTCTTTGGAGGATCTCTTCTCGGTCACTATGGACTCTTTCTTTGTAAATGTCCTCTTTTCCAAATCTTCAGGTATGGCATCCTGTGCTATGATGTAACCGGCAACAGCCGATGCAGCCACCAATTCCGGTGAAGCCAGATATACCTCGCCCTTGCCCTGCTTCCCGGGGAAGTTTCGGTTGCCTGTACTTATGGTCACCTCTCCAGGTCCATTTTGTCCTACCTGTCCGGCTGCACAACCAGCGCAACCTGCGTTTGATATTAATGCTCCCGACTCCTTAAATATCTCAAACAATCCTTCTTCCAAACACCGCGACCAAACCCGATCTGTTGCAGGAACAATTTTTAATACCACTCCATCAGCAATATGTCTTCCTTCAAGAACTTTTGCGGCAGCTCTAAGATCCTCAATCCTGCCATTGGTGCAACTGCCAATAAAAGCCGAATCAATCCACTTTTTTTGAGTAGGTATGTCATCCGTATCGTGAGGCTTTCCAGGCAAAGAAATCTTCTGTTTGAAAGCAGAGACATCTACAGTGTAGATCTTTGCATAGGTGGCGTTGGGATCTGCACCAGGGGCAATGATTTTTTTTCTTGCCCTGGATTCACAAAAACGGATCACTTCATTGTTGGGTGGGAAAAGGATGATGATGGCACCCATCTCAGTGGCCATGGATGCCACAGTCATGCGCTGATCCAGCGAGAAATTCTCCAGCATCTCCCCTTCCATCTCAATGGCATGGCCCAGCAAGGTGTTGGCACCAAACTCTGTAAGTAGGTTCAGAGCCATATCCTTGGCTGATAAATTTGGAGGCATATTTCCTTCCAAAATGATCTTTACCGTGGGAGGCACCTTAAACCAGACTGATCCTTTGTGCCAGGAAGCGGCAATATCTTTATCACCCATTCCCTGACCAAAGGCCCCAACAGCCCCCAGGATATTGGCGTGAGAATCTGTGGATACAGCTGTTGAACCGGGAAATGCAAGCCCCTCCTCAATCAATACATGGGTCCCAATTCCCCTATCTATATCAAAAACCCTGATACCTTGCTCACGGGCAAATACCCTGCAAATGTGTTGATTGGTGGCATATTTCTGATCCGAACCGGTGGGATTGCAATCAAAAGTGAAAAAGGTCAAAACAGGATTGTCTAAGGCGAGTTGGTTTTCAGTCAGATGTTTGACCACATTTGCTCCGCCAAAATCACGGGCTACACGTGCATCAATGCGCACATCAACGATATCGCCAGGCACTACACACTCTTTTCCAGAATGTGAGGCCAGAATCTTCTCAATTACGTTCATTCCCACGATCATCAGTTTAGTGTCAAAGATAGCCACAAAGGCACTTCGATAAATATTTTCTAAAACATCTCAGGAGGATCCCCCGGGTTTTCATAGATTTGCGCAAATTCGATTTAATTGCCAAAATTCCTTCACCCGAATATCATCAGGTTGTACCTGATAAAGGTTGCCAAATGGTTTATGCTCTATATGCCAATTGTGATTCCTTTCTACGAGAGTAACGGGCTTACAATGAAGGATATAATGATACTCCAGGCAGTCTATTCAATTGCCATTGTTGTGCTTGAAATACCCTCTGGATACCTGGCAGATGTAATTGGGAGACGAAAAACTCTGATTATAGGGGCCATATTCGGGACCATTGGATTCGCCACTTACAGTTTCAGTTTCGGTTTTGTTGGATTCCTGGTGGCTGAAATTATCCTGGGAATTGGACAAAGTTGTATTTCTGGTGCCGATTCAGCCATGCTTTATGATTCCCTACTTGAAAAAGGCCATGAGAAACGGTACTCCAGGTTTGAGGGACGGATAACCTCACTTGGGAACATTGCTGAAGCTGCAGCTGGGATTCTGGGAGGAGTGCTTGCAGGTATTACACTTAGGGCACCCTACTTTGCTCAGTCATTTGTTGCATTTATTGCCCTACCTGCAGCACTCACACTGGTGGAACCTGCCCGACAAATACCACTGATGAAAGCTAGCCTGAGGGAAGTTGTTCAGATCGCCCGTTTCGCACTTTTTGAAGACAGACCCTTAAGAAGGAATATCTTATTCAGTGCCATTACCGGAACAGCCACACTTACCATGGCCTGGTTTGCACAGCCATTTTTCGAATACTCAAAAATAGATATTGCCTGGTTTGGATTACTTTGGACCTCCCTTAATCTTACAGTGGCTTTCACCTCTTATAATGCGCACCTCATCGAACAGAAACTTGGACAATCACGTTCCATTATCCTTATAGCCTTGATTATTCCCATTGGGTACCTGGCCTTAAGCAGGTTCAATACTCCTTATGGTTTGATTATCCTCTTTCTATTTTACCTTGTCAGGGGATTTGCCACTCCGGTTCTAAAGGATTATATCAACAGGATTACCGCTTCCAACATCAGGGCAACAGTTCTGTCTGTACGTAACTTCATCATCAGATTGCTCTTTGCATTGGTTGGCCCCCTGTTGGGTTGGATCAAAGATATTTACTCCCTTCCCCAGGCACTTGCCCTGGCAGGAATCATATTTTTGGTGGTAAGTATACTTACAGCAATCCTGTTTGTTTACACTTCCAGCACCAGGCCATCATAGGCGGGCTGTATATTTGGGGGAAGTTCCTTTATAAGGTCCCTCGAGAGCCCCATTTGATGAGAAATATGGGTTAAAAATCCCATTCTGGGACCCAGATCTCCCACAAGCGAAATGGCTTCTGAGAGGGTGAAATGAGAAATATGAGATTCTCGGCGAAGTGCATTTACAACCAGGTACTTCACGCCGATCAACTTCTCTTTTTCGCCTTCGGAAATGTAGTTGCCATCTGTCAGGTAAGCAAACTCACCAATGCGAAAACCCAGAACCGGCAAACGGTAGTGCATCAACCGAATAGGTGTTATCTCAATTTCACCTATGGTAAATGGCTCCGTAGAAATAGCATGCATGATCACCTGGGGTATACCAGGGTATTTCTTTTCTGCAAAAACATAGGGAAACCCATTATTCAGTGCCCTCATGACCCGCTCTTCAGCATAAATATCCATGGGTTTACTCTGTATGTAATTAAAAGCACGGATATCATCCAGCCCGGCAATATGATCACGGTGCTCATGGGTATAGAGTACGGCATCAAGTTTTGTGGCCTTGGCCTGCAGCATCTGTTGTCTGAAATCGGGGCCGGTATCAATCACAATGACCTGGTCACCTTCCTCCACAAGAATGGAAGATCGCAATCTTTTGTCATTTTTATCGGTTGACAGGCAACCCTTACATCGGCATCCTATGACCGGAACACCTTGCGATGTGCCTGTTCCCAGGAAATTTATTTTCAATTGATCTGTTCTTGCGTTACGCTGTTTACGAAGTTATAATTATTTTTAATATCAGAATTTAATGCACAGAACATGAAAGGCATCCTTTACCTGGTACCCAATACCCTTGGAAATCAGGATATTTCCACCACAATACCGGTCCTTATTAACGAAAAGATCGATACAATCCGGGTATTTATTGTTGAAGACCTCAGGAATGCCAGGCGCTATTTAAAACGATTGAACAGGGAGATTGTCATTGACAACCTGACCTTTCATGAATTAAATGAACATACCCGACCGGAGGAGATCCCTCTGTTTCTGGAAGAGGCAATGAATGGAGCTGATACTGCAGTGATTTCTGAAGCCGGGGTTCCAGGTGTGGCCGATCCCGGTGCTGTTGTGGTTCGCATTGCACACGAGAAAGGGATAAGAGTGGTTCCTTTAACCGGCCCCTCTTCCATTCTGTTATCTTTAATGGCATCAGGACTTAACGGACAGGCATTCACCTTTCACGGATACCTTCCAGTGAAAAAGCCCGACAGGATCAGGAAGATCAGAGAAATTGAGCAGGTTATTATGCGAAAGGGTGAAACCCAATTGTTTATTGAAGCCCCTTATCGCAATGATGCCCTGCTTGCTGATATCCTCGAGAGCTGTAATCCTGCAACCTTACTATGCATTGCAGCAGATATAACACTTGAAACAGAATTAATAAAGACCCAATCGGTAAGTAGCTGGAAAAAGAAAAAACCGGCCCTTCATAAAAGACCGGTCATATTTTTACTGGGAAGGTAGCTGGAAATACTATTCCTCCGGTCCGGTATCATCTTCCTCGTCATCCTCAGTCTCAACACTTACAATTTCAACGTCGAAAACCAGCGTTTCGGAAGGAGGTATGGTCCTTAATTTGCCTGTGGTCCTCCCTTCTTCACCATATGCTAATTGGTATGGGATTACCAATCTGCCTTTCTCCCCGTTTTTAAACTTCTCCAAACCCAGGTGCCAGCCTGCAATGGGTGATGTTTCTGTATCATACTCTCCAACCTTGAATTTATAGGGTGCTCCTTCAACAGATTCATCAAATTGTCTCTCATCTGTAAGGTATCCTCTGTATGCTACTTCGATGGTTGAATCAATAGCCACAGGCGCTCCATCGGTGGCATAATCGATCATATAATACAACACCGCATCGGTAGTCGGATCATGAATTGTATCATAAACTGCCACTGTATCCATATATGAAGCAATTTTTGCCAGCTCATAGGCATCCATATCAGGAATTACTTCCAGCAGCTCAACCTCGTATTTCAAGGACTGATAGCCGCCTATTGTTCCATTTCCGTTTGGCCCAAAACCGAGATCGCTGGTAAAAAACATGGTGGCCTCCCCTCCTTCACGCATTAAGCCTAATCCCTCTGCATGTCCAGCATTTGTTATACCATTCAAAAATTTAAAAGGTCCGTATATGGCTACTTTGCTAATGTCAAGATTGTTATCGTCTGCTACATTCTCAATGTAGGATTCATAGACATGTTCATCGGGAATTATTGAGTTTACATGGTTGATCAAAACCCAATCATCATCAGCCGGTGATGCTCCAGTACCTACAGAATTCTCAACAAAATAGAGTCCGCTTGCTAAGGGCTCCGCATCCGGATAACTGGATGCAGCATATATATCAAAGAAGCGCTGCTCCTTGGCCCCTTTATCCACCTCTGCAGGCTCCTCTGTACAGGCTGAAGTAAAAAAAACAGCCAGGATGGTGATGGCAATAAATATTATATTTAATCTTTTGTTCATTTGTTGTAGTTTCTTGCCTTGCCCGGTAAGTTCTAGAGATGTAACAGCTCCGGGATGAAAAATATTGTGCAAAATTAATATAATTAATGAACTACTCTACCTTCATTACCTTCAGTCTGTAAATGAGGACTGAATTACCCGGGATTCGATCCCGGTCGCCAAAGTTCCCATGTCCCAGATGAGGTGGGATGAGGAATACAGCCTCAGAACCTTCCCTTAACAATGTCATTCCCTGTTCCACCCCGGATTCCACGCCCCCTTTGCCTATGGTGATCACTTTGGGCTTGTTTGCAGAAGCCATGTAGCAGGGAGTACCATCAAGTAAGGTAGATTCAAAACTGAAAGTAACCCGGCTGTTCTCAACGATAGGTGATCCGTTCCCCTGAATATCATGAATTATCCATAAACCAGTGGGAGTCACATTAGCTTTCCACCCCACCCTTTCCACAAAAGCAGCCATGTGGTCCTGGTGCCGCTGATGCATATACTGGTTTGCCTTTACAAGCTCTTCAGAAACCAGATCTGGTTGAGACTCAGTCAGCTCTTGTACCGGAGGTTTGCAGGCCATTAAAAAAGAGGCCAGAATGATCCCAACTGCTACCTGCATCTTACTAGTTGTCCTGTAGAAGTCCGGCATAGTCGGCAAGTAATGATTCGAAATTTTTCAATGTATCCTCCATGGAGAGATATGAATCACCTCCGGCAGCATTTGTATGCCCACCTCCGTGGAAATGTTCTGCAGCTACTTTATTGACAGGGAAATTGCCTCTGGATCTGAAAGAAGCTCTGATCGCCTCTTTCTTTTCCACAAAAAGCGCAGTAAATTTTATCCCTTTTATGGCAAAAGGAATATTCACAAATCCTTCAGTATCTCCCTTTCGATGGTTGAATCTTTTAAGCTCCTCGTCTGTGAGGCTAATATATGCCGTTTGATACTTTGGAATGATAACCATCTTTTCCTGCATAACATAGCCCTGTAGACGCATCCGATCCTCCGAGTAGGCATCGTAGACACTGGCATAAATCCTGTCTTTTTCAAGGTCATACTTCATCAAATCGCCCACAATATGAAATATCTCCGGGTAAGAGCTGGCATAATTGAAATTACCTGTGTCAGTCATAATGGCTACGTATAAACAGGTAGCTATATCTTTATCAAGTATATCCTCTTCAAATAAATCCTTTATAAAGAGGTAGATCATCTCACCAACAGAACCACGCCAGGTTTCTGAAATTGTCACATCAGTAAATTGAACAGGATCCTGGTGATGGTCGATCAATACTTTCTTTGCATTGGATTCTTCAAGGTGTTTCTCCACGCCATTTAAACGCTTGGGATCGTTAAAATCCAGGCAAAAAATCAGATCAGCATTTTCAATAATTTGAATGGACTTCTCCTTTTTGTATGCAAATGTAGTAGAGTACTCAATTCCGGGAAGCCATCGTAGAAAATCGGGGAGTCCATCAGGAATTATAACATCGGCTTCAATCCCAAGTTTTCTCATTGCCAGAGCGAGCGCCAGGCTGGAACCAATGGCGTCCCCGTCCGGGTTGGTATGGGTCAGAATTGCAATTCGTTTTGCCTCCCCTACCCATGTAGCAATAATCTTTCCTGTCTCCCTTTCAACCATTGTTTATCAGATAAATAAAAGCCCAAAGTTAAAAAATATTGAAGGAGGCTTAACAATCCAGGAATTTATTTGTTAATATGCATTAACTTATTAACCTATTAACCTATTAACCTATTAACCTATTCCCATGGCAAGCACATTCACCTTTACAATTATTAAACCTCAGGCAGTAACTAAAGGATTTATCGGCCCCATCCTAAACATGATCTCCGAAGCCGGATTTAAAATTGGAGCTTTAAAGATGCTACACCTCACTCGTGGTGAAGCTCAACGATTTTATGAAGTTCATGTGGGACGCCCTTTCTACGATGACCTGGTCGAGTTTATGATCTCCGGACCCATTGTGGTGGCAGTTCTTGAGAAAAAGAATGCTGTAGAGGATTACAGGAAATTAATAGGGTCTACAGATCCGGAGAAAGCGGAAGAGGGAACCATTAGAAAAAAGTATGCTGAATCTATGAGAGCCAATGCCGTGCATGGTTCTGATTCTGATGAAAATGCAGAACTGGAGTCCACATTTTTCTTTCCATCTTCAGAAAGATTCTGATTACCTGAGTATTACATCATCGATCACATTCATCCCGGCTGCTTCATTGAGCCGTGGTATGAGAGTGGATTTGATCATTTCCAACTCATTCCGTACCACTGAAGAATGGAGTGTAACAAAAAGTTTGCGGTTGTGGATATGCAGAGATTTGGTCTTCTTTGCCACAGTGACACCCAAGAGGTCTTTCCATGACTTAGTAAGCCGATATTCGGCCAATCCTTTCTCAAGCTTGTTGGCTTTCACAAATTGCTCAAGAAGAGAATCAATTCTGCGAACCTCTTTGCGCTCCATATTACGAATTCATTTGTTCTACTTTGCCAGAATGGTCTATCCTGAATACCCTGTGGTCGGCAGGAATCTCTTTTAGAATCCCCTGCAGACGAATTTCATTGGTATCTGTGATAAAGATCTGTCCAAAATGGTTCTCAGCAACCAGGCTGATAATCTGTTTCACCCTGTTTGAATCAAATTTATCAAAGATATCATCCAATAACAAGATAGGTGGTATCCCGGTTAGTTTTCTGATAAACTCAAACTCAGCCAGTTTTAATGCCACAAGGAATGTTTTCTGTTGGCCTTGTGAACCGCTCTTCTTAAGACTGTGGTCTCCCAGGCTCATACCCAGGTCATCTTTATGAACCCCGAATGTGGTATACTGTAGAATGCGATCCTTCTGAAGAGAAGCGTGCAATCCCTCTCGAAAACCGGTATGCTGCAGTTGAGCCTGGTAGGTGAGCCGTACAAGCTCTCTGTTTCCTGAGACGTGCTCATAGTAAGAGCTAAACACTGGTAATAACTCTTCCACAAATCTCTGCCGCTCTTTATAGACGGATTCACCATAACGGATCAATTGCTCATCCCAAACATCAAGCATGTCCTGATTAAAACTCTGGGTGCTGGCAAAATTCTTTAACAAGCGGTTCCGCTGATTTAGCGCCCTGTTGTATTGAATCATATTATTCAGATAGGCTTTACTATACTGGGCAATAACTCCATTCATGAACTTCCTGCGCTCCTCACTCCCACCGTTGATAAGAACGCTGTCGGCTGGGGAGATCATTACAAGTGGTATAAGTCCAATATGCTCAGAGAGTTTTTGATACTCTTTTCTATTTCTTTTAAACTGCTTTTTTTTCTGCTTTTTAATCCCACAATATATGTTCTCCTCTTTATCCAACCTCTCAAACAGGCCCTGAATCACAGAAAACTCCTGGTTATACATAATGTTTTGAGTATCGATGGGATTCAGATTGCTTTTGCAGAGTGCCAGATAGTGTACCGCATCAAGAATATTGGTTTTCCCAACACCGTTTTCACCGACAAAACAGTTAATCTTATCTGATAGCGGAATATCCACCTGTTCATAATTCTTAAAATTGAGTAGAGAGAGTGATTTCAGATGCATACACAAAATTACTATTTTTATGGCGCTATAAACGGCATTTTTCCAAAAAAGGATTACTTTTGCGGAAGTTTTTTAATACAAGAAAATCACACTGATGTCGAAGAAAAGTAATGTGAAGCAAACGGACAAGAACCTTGAAGGAATTGAACAAGCTCTCACACGTTCAGAACAATTCATAGAAGATAACCAGAAAACAATCACCTATGTCCTTGGGGGACTTATCGTTGCGCTTCTGATAATTATCGGAGGAAACAGATATTACCTCAAGCCTCTCAACAAAGAAGCCTCAGCAGATATGTATTATGCAGAGCGATTTTTTGAAATTGATTCCTTTAATCTTGCATTGAATGGATATGGAACTTATCCCGGATTTCTTAATGTAATTGATGATTATGGAATTACAAAAAGCGCGAAAGTAGCAAAATACTACGCCGGTGTATGCTATTTTAACCTGGGTGAGTTTAGTTCTGCAATTGATTACCTGAGCAAATTTAAGACCGATGACCTCCTTGTTGGGGCTGCTAAGTACAGTACATTGGGAGATTCATACATAGGGATGAACGAAATGAGCAAAGCAGTTTCATCCTATAAAACAGGCATTGATAAGTACGAGAATACCTTCTCAACTCCCATTATTCTGAAAAAACTCGGAATCGTATATGAGGAGATGGGAGAACTTGATCAAGCCCTGAAGACTTATCAAGCCATCGAAGCCACCTATCCCGAAACAACCGAAGGAAGGGAAATTAGAAAGTACATTGGCAGGGTGGAATCAAAAATGAGCCTCTAAACCTATGGCCTCCAGTCTGAAAAACCTCTCAGATCATGATCCGTCCACCATACCTGACGGATCCTCATTCAAGATAGGAATTGTTGTTACCGAGTGGAATGAAGAGATCACTGCGGCGCTTCTTGAAGGTACCTTAAAGACCTTGAAAAAGCATCACGTGAAGGAAGAGAGTATCAGAATTATCGCAGTACCTGGTAGTTTTGAGCTTCCCTATGGAGCCCGCATGGTAGCCGAGCAATTTATGCCAAATGCTGTGATATGTCTGGGTTGTGTTATTCAGGGAGAGACCAAACACTTTGATTATATCTGTCAGGGTGTAACTTCAGGTATAACTGAATTGAACCTCGACTACGACATCCCCTTTATATTCGGAGTACTTACCACAGACAATCAACAGCAGGCTCTGGATCGGGCAGGTGGCAAATACGGTAACAAAGGAGATGAAGCTGCAGTTACCGCTTTAAAAATGGCCGCTCTACGCACGGGACATACCAAGTAAAAAACAAGCTACCTTTGCGGATGCGAAGCAAAATAACCACGTTGCGTTATTAATTCCCCTAAGAGTAATATCCTTACTTTTTCTTTGGCTTTGGCAATGGTTTTCGACCTCCCCCTCCTTGCTGCTGCTTCTGGAGGTCTTCAAGCCGTTTGGCAAACCCTGACTTTTTCTTAGGCTTGTTCTTCTTAGAATTGATTTTCTTCAGGATCTTTTCCTCGTCTATGAAACTCTTGAAGACGAAGTTCTGTCCAAGGGTAATGACATTGGCCAGGAAATAATAGTAGGTTAATCCTGCTGAGAAGTTATTGAGAATAAACATAAACATAACCGGCATGATGTACATCATGGTCTTCATGCCCGGCATCTGGCTGCTACCAGCAGAGACCTGGTTATTCCATTTCATGGAGAGCATGGTGGTCACTGTCATTAGAAGTGTAAAAAGACTCACATGATCGCCATACATGGGAATGGTAAAGGGCAGATCGAGTATGGAATCGTAAGTGGACAAATCGTGTGCCCAGAGAAATCCCTGCTGTCTAAGCTCTATGGATGTGGGGAAGAACCTGAACATGGCATAGAGAATCGGAAACTGAAGTAGCATGGGAAGGCATCCCCCCATGGGATTGGCACCTGCCTTTTTATAAAGATCCATGGTCGCCTGCTGCTTCTTCATGGCATCCTCTTTCTTTGGGTATTTTTCCCCTATTTCATCTACCTGCGGCTTTAATACACGCATAACGGCCTGCGACTTATAGGATCGGTAAGTAAGAGGAAATAGAGCCGTTTTAATAATAAGGGTTAGTAACAGAATGATAATCCCGTAGTTGGCAATCCCTTGATTCAACCAGTTAAAAACAGGAATCACCACAAAGGCATTGATCCAGCGAATCATGGAGCCACCAGTAGTGACTACATTCTCCAAACCCATATCTCCGTACCCTTTCAGGGCCATGAAATCATTGGGGCCAAAGTAGAGCTGCATTCCAATATTCTGATCACCGGTACGGTCAAAGGGCATATCAATGGCTGTAGAGTAGCGCCTTACATACTTCCCAGGGTCCGTGAACCTC
>PVMK01155988.1_pt1 | contig 14556 bp, 11 predicted proteins | sample 1853481 | NCBI WGS metagenome assembly PVMK01 (sample SAMN08533507, study PRJNA380276) | Marine sediment metagenome, whole genome shotgun sequencing project. | reverse complement strand
GGCGATGATCTGGAAGCCTTTCTCCGTGAGTGCTATGGTGAGTAATTCGAGGAAGGATAGCGGGGAATGTGTAAATGCCCGCTTACGACCCAAAGCGGACTTTCGATGATGTGATCATCGTCATTGGGTAAAAAGAGGCGGGGGTAATGTCTCCCAAATAGTAATGCGTATAAAAGTTGGGTCTAATCCAACAAAGGTACAAAAACGGCCATAGGAATTCAGGCGAGTTTTTGCCTGGTACCGTTTTTGTACCTTTATGGGATTTAACCCTAAGATGCCCCTTTATGCGGTTTGCCCCGACAATGCTCAGTGGCTCTGGTACCAGCCGACCCCCTTGATGTGGTTCCATGCTGTCACCTGGTGGCAGGAATGACAGTCGCGGACTTCTGCGTTCGGCTTGCCAGCCACTGGCATGCACACCCTTGTGAAGTGTGGCGTGTGATGGCACGGAGGGGCACGATGGCACTGTGCGCAGTCGGTTGAAGCGCTGGAAGGGTGACGATACTCCGGGATCACCCAGCCACGAGTCCCGTGACACGCCCCGCAATCACTCCCGAACATCCCGCGATGCGCGTCGCTTTTCGCATGGCATGTCGCGCATCGGAGCACCGCCTCGGCTGGTGCTCCGCGACTTGCCCTCGTGAAATAGGAATAGGATTTCAAACGGATTCATTCTTGCAATAATATAAAATTCTTGCAATAATATAAAATTGATATGCGATTTCCCCAAAAACTTTTGGCGCTCTTCCTCATAAGCCTCTTCCTTGCGTTCAGCTTCAATGCGTATGCTTGCCTGGTTCCGATTTATGGCGGCATGCAAGTTAGCCAGGGGAGCGATTGCACCAGCCCTGGGGAAGAGCCAGCTTCGCAATTTTGTGATGGGTTTAAATCCCTCGCGGTCCAAGCCGGACCAGATATTTCCTTCTCAGACGTTTCCAATTTGATTCTTGCTGGGAACATTTCTTCTCTCGTTCCGGTCCCTGTGACAACCAGTCAATTCCTCCCCGTATCTGCACGAGGGTACCTTCCTCCCCCAGAGGATATCCTTGTCCTCATTTCAGTTTTTCGTATTTGATACCCTCCCCGCATTTCCTTTTCGCACTTAACTTTCTGATTTAAGAAATTACACGCCAATCTTCCTGTTGTGGCAGGAAAGATTTTCGAGCCTGGCTTTCTCGATCTCCCCATTTTTTTAAAAGGAGAGAAGGGCTGGTTTGGAATTGGAGAATGATATGCAACGAGGAAAAAGATTTTCCAGGCAATGGTTGTTGCTCAGCATCCTTTTGCTTGGGCTGCCAGGGCCCATCTTGGCAGGGGACCAGAGTTTTATTCAAGAGATCATACAACTTGGTCCGCTCATTCAAGAAGCCCTTCAAAACAATCCGGAATTGGTGGCCGAACAAGCCCAGGTAGAAGCCATGCAAGAGCGGGTTCCCCAAAGCAATTCCTTGGCTGACCCGGAATTCACTATTCGACTGTGGAACACGCCTAATTCGTTGAATGTGGCTCGGTCGGACAGAACCATCTACGGCCTTGCCCAACAATTTCCTTTTCCCGGCACGTTATCCCAGCAAGAACATATCGCCGAGAAGGTCGTTGAACAAGCTGAACAACGCTTGGCGGGGAAGAAACGCGAAATCATTGCCGCAGTGAAGGTGACCTATTATGAATGGTTTTATGCCCACCAAGCCATTGAGATTCATCATCAAGAAGCTATACGTCTCAAGCAATTCTTTGAGGCGGCGACGGCTAAGTTCCGTGTGGGCAAAGGGAACCAAGTCGATGTGCTAAAAGCCCAAGTGGAACAATCCAAGTGGTTTCAGCATCTCCCTATCCTTGAACAAAAAAAGGAGACGGCAGGAGCTCGACTCAACACCATTCTGAACCGTGAGACCCATGCTCCGTTGGGCCTCCCTGTAGAACCCATACGCGAGCCACGGGCTCTCTCTCTGGAACATCTTCAAAACCAAGCTCTTCAGCGACGACCGGAAATTCTCGAAGCCGCTCTCGCTGTTGCGCAATTCGATTCCACGATCAAACTGGCAAAACTCCAAACGTATCCCCATCTTCGGATGGAGGTGCAGCGCTGGCAGAACCGCAATGCGGATGATGGATTCGGAGGCATGGTGTCCATCAACCTGCCTTTTGCGTTTTGGACGAAGCCCAAATACGACGCTGGGGTCCGAGAAGCCATGGCGCACCGAAAAGTCGCGCAATTCAAGAAAAGGACCATGGAAAACCGGACACGGTTCCAGATTCAAGATCTCGTCGCTCAAATACAGGCAAAGAGAAAAATTCTCGACCTGTATAAGACCACAGTTCTGCCTCAGGCCAAACTCACGTTGAGGGCAGCTATGGCCGGGTATCGCACCGATCGCACCGACTTCTTGGATCTCATTGAGGCTGATCGTGCCTTGCTTTCCTACCAGTTGGAACTTGTCCGGACGTTAGTTGATTGGGAACAGTTGCTGGCCGAACTGGAACGGGTCGTCGGGACGGAAGTGTGACAAGGGAGGTTTCCTCATGAAGATACCACAACGCTCTTTGAGTCAAATCCATTGGATGGCTATCGCCCTTGGGATCATTGCCCTTGTTGGGGGTGGATGGTGGTTATATGAAAACCTAGGACTGCAACCCCTTGTGACCATGACAGAGGTCATTCAGCCTGACACTCGGAACATGAAGGAGATGACAGGCATGGAAACGAACCCCATGTCGGATCACTCAGCTATGGAGTCTCCACAGGCATCACTGATGGTTTCACCTTTCAAGCAACAAATGATAGGGGTGCAAACAGCCGTTGTGGAGAAACGCCGACTTTCAACGACGGTTCGAGCAGTCGGGAGGGTCACGTATAACGAACAGCGCATAACCCATGTCAATCTACGGATTTCAGGTTGGATCGAAGACCTTTACGTCGATTTTACTGGGCAACACGTAAAAAAAGGCCAGCCACTCTTCACACTCTACAGCCCTGAGTTAGTCACTACGCAGGAGGAATATGTTCTAGCCTTGCAGGCCTTTGACGACGTTCTGCAGAGCCCACTCCCTCAGGTTCATCAGCAGGCCGAACAAGTCGTTGATGCAGCCCGCGATCGATTACGCCTGTGGACGTTTACTGATAATCAGATCGAGGCATTGGAAATTCGGGGAACTCCAACCACTTCCGTGACGATATTTTCCCCGATCAGTGGCTATGTGATCGATAAAACCGCGTTTCAGGGTATGTTCGTTAAACCTGAGATGACGATGTATACGATTGCGGATCTTTCCACGATCTGGGTACAGGCTGAGGTCTATGAATATGAACTGTCTTTTATTCAAGTAGGACAGTCAGCGAAACTAACATTGGAGTCCTTCCCGGGAGAAACATTTCCCGGACGTGTGACCTATATCTACCCCTATCTTAATAAAGCGTCCCGCACCGTGCAGGTGCGCCTTGAATTCTCCAATCCCCAGGTTCGGCTGAAACCCGACATGTATGGCATGGTCCTCATCCAAATAGATCGAGGTCTCCGTCTGGCCATACCGGACCAGGCCGTGCTCGACTCCGGACTCCGACAAGTCGTATTCGTCGCACATGAGAAAGGGATGTTTGAACTGCGGGAAATCACGCTCGGGCCCAAGGTTGGTTCCTTCTTCGAGGTGACCCACGGGTTGAAAGAAGGCGAGCGCATCGTCACGTCGGGTACCTTTTTATTGGATTCGGAAAGCCGACTCATGGCCACGAGCAACATGATGGGAGCCTTGGGGATGGGCGGGATCAAAATGGAACAGGCTCAGATGGGCAAGATGGACATGGGAAGCATGGATATGAGTGGGATGGATAAGAAGATGGAAAGGAAAAAAGAAGGGGAAGGCACCCAATGATTGAACGAATTATTGGATGGAGCGCCCGGAATGGTTTTCTGGTGGGCATGCTCGTTCTCTTTCTCATGTGTTGGGGAATCTGGGTGCTTGCTCGCACTCCGCTAGATGCCTTGCCCGATTTGTCGGATGTCCAGGTCATTGTGTTCACAGAATGGCCAGGACGCAGTCCGGACCTGGTTGAGGATCAAATCACCTATCCCCTTGTGACATCCATGTTGGGAGCCCCGCGCATTAAATATGTGCGCGGACAATCCTTTCTGGGACTCTCCTTTGTCTACATCGTGTTTCAAGATGGGACCGACATGTACTGGGCAAGAAGTCGTGTCGTGGAATATCTGCAAGGTGTGGCGGACAAACTGCCGGAAGGCGTCTCGCCGACGCTAGGCCCCGATGCCACGGGGGTGGGCTGGGTCTTTCAGTATGCCTTGGTGAATGAAAATGGCACACAGAGTTTAGCCGACCTTCGATCATTTCAGGATTGGTACCTCCGCTATTGGCTGCAAAGCGTGCCAGGTGTCGCAGAGGTGGCTTCTATTGGTGGGTTCGTGAAGCAATATCAGGTTCAAGTAGATCCCGTGAAACTGCAAGGGTATGGCATTGGATTATCCGAGGTCATCCAGGCTGTCCGTCGAAGCAACAACGAGGTCGGCGGACGGGTGATTGAAGCCAGTGAACGGGAATACATGGTACGAGGGCGAGGGTATATCCGTTCTCTGGATGATCTTCGAAGCATTCCCGTAGGCACGGACCAGCACGGGACGCCCATTACCGTCCGGGAAATCGCCCACGTCACCATCGGTCCGGATATGCGGCGAGGCGTGGCCGAACTTGATGGTACGGGAGAGGTGGTTGGAGGCATCGTGATCATGCGCTATGGCGAAAATGCCCTCGATGTCATTGACCGGGTGAAAAAGAAACTAAAAGAAATCGAACCGTCTATTCCCGAAGGCATTCGTGTGGTCCCCGTGTATGATCGGTCTGACCTGATTCTTCGAGCCGTCGCCACCTTAAAGGAAAAGCTCGTAGAAATTAGCGTGGTCGTCAGCCTGGTCAGTCTGGTCTTTCTCTTTCACCTTCGTTCAGCACTCGTTCCCATTCTTCTGCTCCCCGTGGCCGTGTTGCTGTCTTTCATTGCGATGTATTACCTGGGGATCACCTCGAATGTGATGTCACTTTCAGGTATCGCGATCGCGATTGGAGCCATGGTCGATGCTGTCATCGTCATGGTGGAAAATGCTCACCGGCGATTAGAAGAGTGGGAGCAGAAAGGCCGAATAGGATCCCGAGAGGAGATTATTATTCGGGCCGCACAAGAAGTCGGCAAGCCACTCTTTTTTTCCTTGCTGATTATCACGGTATCCTTTCTGCCCATTTTCACCTTGGAAGCGCAGGAAGGTCGTCTGTTTAAACCCCTTGCCTATACGAAGACATTTGCCATGTTCTTTGCCGCTCTGGTCTCGATCACCTTGGCTCCCTTGTTGATGCGCTGGTTCATTCGTGGGCGGATCACATCAGAGCGGCGAAATCCTGTGAATCGATTTCTTATTTGGATCTATACCCCCCTGGTTAAGACGGTGTTGCGATTCAGATGGCTGGTCGTGGGAGTTGCCATTGGAGGCATGATCTTGGTGGTGCCCCTCTATGAAAAACTCGGGACCGAGTTCATGCCCCCATTGAACGAAGGCACAATTTTGTATATGCCGACATCTCTTCCAGGTTTGTCTATTCAGAAAGCCAGCCACATTCTCCAAACCCAGGACCGATTGTTGAAAGAGTTTCCTGAGGTGGACCGTGTGTTTGGGAAAATGGGCCGGGCACGCACCGCCACGGACCCTGCCCCATTAAACATGGCGGAGACCATCGTGACGCTCAAGCCTCAGGAAGCCTGGCGGCCCGGCATGACCTGGGATAAGCTCATTGCCGAAATGGATCAGCGGGTCAAAATGCCTGGCATGCCCAACATTTGGTGGATGCCGATTCAAACAAGAACGGAAATGCTCGCCACCGGTATCCGCAGTAGTCTCGGGATCAAAATCTTAGGACCTCAGTTGGAGGAACTGGAACGGTTGGGTTTGCAAATTGAAGGCCTGCTCCAAACTCTCGATGGAACACGGAGTGCGTATGCCGAGCGGGTCACCGGAGGCTACTATTTGGACATCGACGTGAATCGCATGGCGGCAGCCCGATACGGGTTGACCGTGGCCGATGTTCACGATGTCATCGAATCCGCCATTGGAGGAAAAAATATTACGTGGACGGTGGAAGGCCGTGAACGCTATCCCATTAATGTTCGCTATCCTCGCGAACTGCGTCAGGATGTTGATGCCCTCAAGCGCGTGTTGGTGACGACACCCCAAGGAGAGCATATTCCCCTTGCACAACTTTCCACTATCTCCAAGACAACCGGTCCCTCATCCATTAGAGATGAGAACGGTTCCCTCGCCAGTATTGTGTTTGTCGATGTGGCTGGCCAAGACCTGGGGACCTATGTCGAGAAGGCCAAGGCGCTGGTTCAAGAACACGTGCAGCTCCCACCAGGATACTCGTTACAATGGGCAGGGCAATATCAATATCTCGAACGGGCACAACAACAACTTCAGATCGTCATTCCCTTAACACTCATTCTCATTTTCGTGTTGCTGTACCTCAATTTCCGGTCTGTCCCTCGATGCCTGCTGGTCCTTCTGTCTGTTCCGTTTTCCTTGGTCGGAGCGATTTGGTATCTGAATTTTCTGGGATACCATCTGAGCGTGGCCGTGTGGGTAGGCCTCATTGCCTTGGCGGGTGTGGCCGCTGAAACCGGGGTCATTATGATCATGTTCCTGGATGAAGCCTGTGCCCGTTGGCAAAGGGAGGATCGTCTTCATTCGCTCACTGATCTTCGTGAGGCAGTCGTCGAAGGTGCGGTGCTTCGAGTGCGGCCCAAAATCATGACGGCCTCAGCAATCTTTTTGGGTTTGCTGCCCATTATGTGGAGCCACGGTACCGGGGCGGATGTGATGAAACGTATTGCGGCTCCAATGATTGGGGGTATGGCAACCGCGACCATTTTGACGCTATTGGTTGTCCCATCTTTGTATTTGATTTGGAGAAAGAGGGAGTTGGGAATACAGTAAAAAAAACCTTGAAATCCAATGAAGAACAGGAATCAACTTTGCCTTTTACAGACATGGGTACCATAGGGGCACAGGAAATGGAACAGTTATGGAAAGCAGTGAAATGTGTGGGGCAAGGGATCGTAGAAGCCGCTCTGGATGCTATGCGTTTGCGGTTCCGGCGGATTCTTATGACGGCCTGTTCGACTTTACTAGGGATGGTACCCTTGGTCATTGCATCCGGGGCGGGCGCCGCCGGACGCCGTGCCTTGGGCACAGCCGTCTTTGATGGACTGGTTGCTGCCACAGTACTTGTCGTGTTTTTCGCCCCGTTGCTCTACCTCGTCATGCAACGCTTAAGTGAATGGCGTACCTCAACCCAAGATTCTGCTTCACCTTTAGTCGTTGATATTCAGGAGTGAGTATCACCTAGAACAATGGAGGATGAGCCCATTCGGTTCAGGAATGACCGCTTCTGGCCGATACCGGACACTCAGAGCTGAGCGTTCCCTTTAGTATATCCAAGGGTCTGACTGGAATCTTCCCTTATGACTCTTATACACGTCTCCCCAGCAAGCTGACTTCAACTGTCGACAAGAACCGTAAGGTTCGATTCTCGGTTCTGGCCCACAACCTTAACTCTTTGTGTCTGTAAACCGTGAACGTGGTTTGCTATCTTTTTCGTAGGCCTTTCAGTGGAAAGAATTGAGGCAGAAATGCTTGAGAACATTTCCGATTCTGACCCTCAATCCCCCAGCCTGCTTCTATCAGCCCCCAACCTTTTGCAGCCTCACCAGCTTTTCACCAGAATGACTTGGGGGAGAAACGTAAGACTTGATTCGCTGGGCTGGCACTCATGCATTAACTCTTCTTTCATGAGCCTTCCATTTTTTCAATTCATGCTAACAGTCTTCTTGGCGTAGGGAATTAGAGCCAGCACCGCCTGAGTCTTTTATGTGGATCTGAAATGGGGCTATTGAGCCGACAGACAACCCTTTTTCTTTTTGGTCGATCACAAATCCACCAGGTCTACATGGCATACCCCCCCATCGGAAATTTGAAGTACCCCTATCCCCTTTCATTGGGTCCGACTACCAACACGTCTTTGATTCGGATAGCGGGTCAGGGCGGAGTGAGTTTGCGATACGTTGTAAATTTTCGTTAAGAAGGAAACCCAATGGCAAACAATGCTGTTCTCCCCTCTTTACAAACCCGTCCACAAAGCCGGGGCCAAGACCCGTTTCGGTATCACCCCAACCGTTGCACTAGCGAGTTGAATCCAGGATAGTATGGAGACCTGCAAAAAACCTTTTTGTTGCCATCTCAGATGAAAAAGAATTTTTGTGTACTGGCGTGCCTTCTGTGCTTTTCAATGGTCGGCGTGGTTCATTCAGAGGAGAACATTGAACATTTAGGAGAAGGGCCACATGAAGAGAGTCAAGACCATGCAGGAGGAGGTTCCAATGGGACCAATGAAGAACAGCCACCACAAAACAAACAGGAGACAATCAAAGAACTTGCCATACAGGTCCAAAACCCCGTATCGGATCTAGAGAGATTTGGATTTACCAATATTGTGGCTTTTGGGACAGGGGCCACAAACTCTAATATTAACAACTTAAATCTTATCGCCAATACGACAAGGCGATTGGGCCAATGGAGCATTCTCAACCGACTCAATATTCCTCTCTTTTACCTCCCCTCGAGTGTGCCGGATGCGCCTTCAGGGGATTCAGGAAAGAGTTTTGGGCTGGGTGACATTGAATATACGGCATTTCTTGCCCGCGATGAATCTCAACGATTTTTTAAAGCTATCGGGGGTCTTGGCCCAACCATCATTTTCAAAACCGCCACTGATGACCGAATGGGGACTGGAAAATGGAGCATAGGGCCGACATTGGCGATGGTCACCATGCCGGATCCCTGGGTCATTGGAATTGTACTAAGAAATCTTTGGTCCTTCGCAGGAGATTCTGAGCGTCCAAACGTCAATGTGTTTTTGATCCAACCCTTTTTAAATTATAATTTTTCTGATGGATGGTATCTGGCGAGTACACCTGCCATTGCCGCAAATTGGGAAGCGGACAGCCGCAATCGCTGGACCGTACCCATTGGCGGAGGAGTGGGAAAGGTGATGTTCGTGGGAGATGAACACCCCATCAATGTGCGACTCCAATCTTTCTATCTTATAGAAAAACCAGATATTGGGCCGGATTGGTCATTGCAACTAAATTTTCGCATTTTGTTCCCAGAGTAAAATTTTTTGCATAAGTTGGTACCTAATCAATTAAAAATTTTCCAAGTTTTTGATTTCCTTAATAGGGGAGGGTTTTGGGGGTTGCCATTCATTCCCCGAATTGGCGATGCAAACACAACTCTCAATTTATAAGCAGTACACCACTCCTCTGAGGGATGTATGCCTTAAGCATTGTGGTTTGTGTGTTGTGGGAGCACCGCACCGACAGTTCCCCACTGCTGACTCAAGCCCGTATGGTCAAAAAACTCATCCAGCCTTCCGGCATCTAAAATTTTAAAGTTTTTTAATGCAGATAAATTTATTGAAGGGATGAGGAATCGGATGCTTGTGATAGATTTGTGATAGAAGATTTCGCAAAAGATAGAATTCATAGAATCTATGGATTCAATAGAATCAGAAAAACCCTTGCAGTTTCTTAAGAAACGGGGAAACCAGACGTTAATCAAGCCCTTAGCATTGCTGTAAGATTTCGACTCTTAATCACCGGGCCACAGGTTCGATCCCTGTACGGCCCACCAATACAATCAACGACTTAGGTCGTCCACGCCAAGACTCTGTTCAGGGTAAAGTCTGTTTTAAGTCTGTTTCTGGAAATCGGGCGGCGACGTTTTCCTGTATTTCATCAGCGGGGTTGGATTTTTTTTAACCTTACGGGCCTTAACTGGCTGCTTCTTCCCGGGCTAGGACCCGCGCCAGGCGGTTTGCCCAGAGATTCGCCGTGAGGCCGTGGGCAATCACGCAGAGGGTGACTGTACAGACCACGGTGTGAATCAACACCGACTCAGCGGGCAAGTCGGAAGCCATGACAATGATCAGGAACACAATGCTCGCCAGGCCCCGGGGTCCGAACCAGGCCAGGAACAGTTTGGTCTCAAAGATCTCTCCGCTACCCCACAGGGACAGGACCACGGGCAGCATGCGGATGACCGTGAGGCTCAAGAGCGAGTAGATCACCACGTCCCAGGTCATCGTGGCCCAGAACTGTCCCATCGCGACCGCGCCGAAGGCTATCCAGGTAAACATGGCCAACAATTCGGCGATGCCCTCACCCGCCAGCACCAGCACGTGAGTCCGCTCCCGGGCGAAGTACCCAAACAGAAGCCCACCCACAAAGGCGGCAATATACCCGCTGCCGTGCAGGCGTTGGGCCGTGGCAAAGCAGGCCAGCGCCAGGGTCACCACGGGAACTTGCCGCCAGATTTCCGTAATCCAATTTTTATCGCGGCAATAACGCAGGACCTGCACGGCAATCGTCACCAACACCACACCAACGGCTATGCCGATACCGATTTCCTCCAGTACCAGCTTGAGCGCAAGTTCGGTACTGCCCCCTTCGCCAGTGGCACCAGTCGCCAGGGCCAGGAAGACAAACAGCACGGGCACACAGAGGCCGTCATTCAGGCCGCTCTCAGCATTCAGCCCTTCCCTCACCCGTTTTGGCACCGCCTTGTTGGTGATCACGCCCTTGCCGAGGGCCGCGTCCGTGGCCGCCAGCATGGTCGCCAGCAGGCAGAGTTCAAACAGGGAGACAGTGGGAAACACCAGTGTGCCCACCCATGCGCCGAGGGCTATACAGATTGGCAAGCCGACCAACAACATACGCCGGGGGATGGTGGCATAGGTACGCAGAGTTTTGAGGTCGGCATTGGCCGCATCGATAAACAGCACCAGGGCCAAGGTGAGGTCGGCGATGACCCGCAGTTCCACGGCGCCCACATTCAGGTGGATGAAGCCCAGCCCAACGGGGCCGGCGATCAGGCCAAAAAAAACATAAACCATAGGGCCGGTAAGCCAACTGCGCTCTACCCGGCCGGCGATGGCGCTAAACGCAAGGGCGAAGATAGCAATGATTGCCAGATTGTCGTACATCTGCGGTTTCTACTGTTTAGTGTTCTTAGATCTATCTTTGCTCCAATCAGAGTCCTGCAACCAAGGGAGTGTGATGCGCTTGCCAGATTTTGTCAACGTGACTGCGTCGGAGTTATTTGACTGTTCCCTGCCCCTTCAAACGAGACCGGATTTCGAGTTAGGATGGCCTAAAAAACGGGAAGCCGAATTCGTCGTAGGCACCATTACTAACTTGCCAGATGAGGTGAGTGTTGCGAAACCAGTACATGATCCTAGGCATCATTGAGTAGCCATGGTAGGAATGGTCATGAAGGAGACTGGCAAAATGGTGATGAAGAGTACAAATGAATAAGATAGCAGCAGCAAAACCTGCTCGTTTGTTCAAGGCGTTGTGCATGCTTGCAGTGCTTGCCTTGTCAGGGGCCGTTTCTCAGGCCTATGGGCAAGACTCAAATGGCACCTCTGTAGCTCAAGCTCCCCCCAAGCAAACTCTCAAACAGAAATCTTTGGATCCCACCTCGGATCTCAAACAATTTCAATTCAGCAATCGGTTTATTCCCAACACACATGATGCGGATGGCTACTCGAATATCCTGATCCCCAGAATATGGTATCCCATCCCCAAGTCTCGACTCTTTCCGGTAAGACAAGTGATACGGGCCACATTTCCCATCATTACGGCCCCTAGCGGGCCGACGGGGTTGGGTGATATCCGACTGTTTGATCTATTCCTTTTGGGGGAGAGGGACTTGGGTGGGGGGAACTGGTGGCGCATTGCGGTTGGGCCTGTATTTGTGTTTCCTACAGGCACCTCCGAGGTGTTGGGGAGTCGCAAGTGGCAAGTCGGACCGGCAGTCGGGGGAATATTCCATGCCGAGAAGTGGCAATTGGCTCTTCTTGTTCAGAATCCGATCTCCTTTGCCGGAAACAGCGACCGCCTTGATGTGAATAGACTGATCTGGCTCCCTATTTTGGTCTATTGGCTACCAAACCAATGGTACTTGGGGCTTCAAGGGACACCCAAGTCCATTAATTGGGAAAATGACGCGGCCCTCACGTTTCCGTTGAGTTTACGATTAGGAAAGGTCACCACATTTGGTCGTCGCGCGGTTAACGTGTTTGTCGAACCCGAATATACTGCGATACATGACGATAATGTGCCCACACCTGAATGGTCGATTCAAATAGGGTTGAATTTTCTTTTTCCACTATAGGTTCCCGTATGGTCAAAAAATTAATCTGCCCTTCTTATCACTCTCACCCCAGCCCACCAAAACAGATCTCAAAACAGGTTTTTTCATCTGAAACTTCTGTAAGCCCTTCACCGGAATAGCCTTTTCGTCTGCCGGCCCACTGACTGTAGATCAGCTGCTCTTGGCAGACGCTTCCATAACTTGAGCTATCGATGGTATGAAGAGTCCGAAGAATGATCGTGTGGAATGTGTGAATGCCCGCTTACGACCCAAAGCCGACGTAAACAGTTTCTTGCCGAACACAGTGGTCAAAGAGAACCATTCATAATGGTATGATAGAGGATTTCAGCCTAAAAGCGGATGTTTAGAATTGAGTGATCATCGTCAGTATAAAAATTAAACCAATACTGATAACATCAAATCATGAACCGACAAAGACCGGTTGAAAGCCTCCCGCCTTTTGAATTTTCAAACCCCAATAAAGCTTGGGTTGTGCAAGAAACCGATGGCCTCTTGCAACAATGGCGGGACTGGTTAGCCGCCGTGCAATCCTTCCCTGATTCCCCAGACTACGATCCAAATCGAGAAACCGAAGCCTTACGACACGGAAGAGACAAACACAATCAGCATGAAATTTTGCGAGAAAAAACCCTCGTATTTTTGCGAAATAATTTCAACGGTTTCGAATTTATTGTCCACAACTATCGAGATCATCCCCACGAGTCCAACATATCAGCCCTTACTCAAAAAGTTCCTATGTGGATACATAGGCTTGAAATGCTACAGGCAAGTATCGACTATGCTCGCGTGCCTGATAGCTTCTGGAAGGAAAAGGGCAAAGACCTTGCCAACTTCATCTCCAAAACAGGACCTGCAAAAGGTGCTGAAATTGCCGCATCATGGTTGAAAAATCCGCTCGCCCAAATTGAGTGATAATATTACATATGGAAATAATGGTCTTCCGGAAAGTCCTCCAAGCCTACCAAGAACCGTGAATAAAACAGCCCCACATTTCAGGGCCGAAGCCTCTAGTTTGGCCTGGGGTTTGGGTAGATTTTTGATCTTTGGGGTGGGATTTAAACAGATACTCCTTCCACTTATCATGGGAATAGGACTCAATGGCCTTCCCTAGCAATGGAACCGCTAATGCGAAGGCATTACCCATGCTGATGTCTTCTCGGACCTTGGTCTGAATGTCCGCTTATGGCCGAAATCAAACCATCAGCAACCAACTGCCAATTTGATGAATGGGTTTGACGCTGATCAAAACCGAGTTATAACGGTCAGTATGAAAATCACTTCCTAGAGTGATAACAGCCAGGATGGAAACGCCATGTCAGACGAGGACGACCCAAAGCTAGACCGGAATCAGATCGCCCTAATTGGCGGGGAGGGTTTGCTTTCGTTGGTCCCCTACGTCGGTTCAACGCTTGCGAAATTCACCTTTGGCGTGCTCACCGAGCGGCGTATCAATCGCATTGAGAAGATGCTTGCCGAAGTCATGGAAACGGTTGGTGAGGATGTCGCAAAGGCCGCAGTGAACGAAAACTTCGTGACCCTCATGGAGACGATTTTTCCAGAGCTAAGCCGTGCCGTGGATGAAGAGAAGCGGCAGCGATTTCGTGATCTCCTTATCAATGCGGCCGAGCTTCCAGAGGATTCCTCAGAATGGGGTGCCGCAGCACTCGCAGCGGAACTCCTAAAAGAAATCGACACTCCCGGTTTGGTCATCCTCGCTGCCATGGCACAGCTTGAAGAAGGAGAAACTGCCCTCCTTACGGCCTTCCCCGTGCCGCAACTATTACGTGGTGTAAAAGGGCGAGATTTCGATCCCGACAATCCCGGAGAGCCGCAACATGCTTTTCCCTATGAATGGAACGTCATCGAATATTGGTATGGGCGATTGGCGGACTTACGCCTTGTGATAAGGGGTTCGCATGGGAGGGACACACACAATGATACCTGCTTGTACACCCTCGGAAAATTTCTTGTGAAGTGGGTCCTTAGGGAAGAGGCACCACCCTGACACGCTACAGATATTCCGGGCCGAAGCGAAAGACTACTACAACTTGATACTAGTTCGGCTTTTAACGAACAAAAAACTAAACGTCGTCGGAGTGTTTAATGTCCGCTAATGGCCGTTAGCTGCCTGTCAGGTGATACGATAGCGAGAGACTGCTGCCGACCCAAAGCGGACTTTCGATGATGTGATCATCGTCATTGGGTAAAAAGAGGCGGGGGTAATGTCTCCCAAATAGTAATGCGTATAAAAGTTGGGTCTAATCCAACAAAG